>ENA-ORNB01001205-ORNB01001205.1-human-gut-metagenome-genome-assembly--contig:-NODE-1205-length-19896-cov-4.680006_pt1 | contig 19896 bp, 20 predicted proteins | sample MGYA00242112_ERZ509016 | MGnify/ENA primary metagenome ERZ509016 (study PRJEB26280, sample SAMEA2338705) | human gut metagenome | biome: human gut; feature: human-associated habitat; material: faeces...
GCACTGTTGCTCAAAATTTTTGAGTGAAATGTGTAAAGCTATATTGACAATATCATTTTTCTGCCGTTTTGCAGTAAATGCCGAGAAATTTCGCGGGTTTGTTGGAAAATCTGCTTTTCGGGTATTGCAAATTCACCTGATTTGTGATATACTATATAAGATAATGGGTATTTTTATGAACAAAAGTACTTTATAAAACTAATTATATATTACAGGAGAGAATATGATACAGTACGACGAAACCAGATTAGCCATGGAAGCGCTTACTCCCCAGATCGAGGAGCTGAAGGGCGCGCTGAACCTTGAGGGACTGAAAATCAAGGTAGACGAGCTTGAGATGAAATCCACCGAGCCGAAATTCTGGGACGATCCAGAGAAGGCGCAGGCGGTTCAGCAGCAGATAGGTCAGTATAAGAACACCATCGACAGCTTCAACCGCATGAAAACGAACCACGACGATGTTCTCGCGATGATAGAGCTCGCCGAGGAGGAGAATGACGAGAGCGCCGTAGACGAGGTGAAGGAGCTTGCCGAGAAGGTAAAGTCCGAGTTTGAGGAGCAGAAGCTCGCAACGCTGCTCACCGGCGAGTACGACAGCTCCAACGCTATCCTGACGTTTCACGCGGGCGCAGGCGGAACCGAGGCTCAGGACTGGGTATCCATGCTGCTCAGAATGTACATGAAGTGGGCGGATCGCCACGGCTTCAAGACCGAGATACTCGATATGCTCGACGGCGAAGAAGCCGGAATCAAGAGCGCTTCTATCCATATTCAGGGCTTCAACGCATACGGATTTCTGAAGTCCGAAAACGGCGTGCACAGGCTGGTGCGCGTTTCTCCGTTCGACGCCCAGGGCCGCAGACACACCAGCTTCGCCAGCGTCGAGGTTATGCCGGAGATCGAAAAGGATGTTTCCGTTGAGATCCGCGACGAGGATATCATCATGGAAGTGTTCCGTGCGAGCGGCGCGGGCGGTCAGCACATCAACAAGACCTCCTCGGCAGTCAGACTTATCCATAAGCCCACAGGTATCGTTGTTGCCTGCCAGACCCAGCGTTCGCAGGTACAGAACCGCGATTTCTGTATGAAGATGCTGATGTCAAAGCTGGTTGAGATCAAGGAGCGCGAGCACCTCGAGAAGATCAGCGATATCAAGGGAGAACAGCTCAAGATCGAATGGGGAAGCCAGATACGCTCCTACGTATTCATGCCCTACACTCTTGCGAAGGATACCCGCACAGGCTACGAGAGCGGCAACATTCAGTCCGTTATGGACGGCGATATAGACGGTTTCATCTACGCTTACCTCAAGGCAAAGAGCCTGGGTGAGATCTGATGCTCAATAAAAACGATGTCGTCACGCTGGAGATAACCGCACTCACCAACGAGGGCAGCGGCGTGGGGCATTACGGCGCGGACGAGAACAGCCGCGGCATGGCGGTTTTCGTTCCGTTTACGGCGGTGGGGGACGTTATCTCCTGCCGGATAGTCAAGGTGCTGAAAAGCTACGCTTACGGGCGCTTGGAAGCAATTCTGACCGCTTCTCCGGACCGCGTTGAAAACGACTGCCCGGTTTACGGAAAGTGCGGAGGCTGCTGCTTCCGGCACATTTCATATGAGGCGGAGCTCCGCGCAAAGGAGGGCTTCGTGCGCGACGCGTTCGGAAGGATAGGCGGTCTTTCGCCGGAAATGCTCCCGATACGCGGCAGTGAAAGTGTCGACGGATACCGCAACAAGCTGCAGATGCCGCTTTCCAGGCAGGACGGCAGAACGGTCTGCGGCTTCTTCTCTGAGCGGAGCCACCGGGTGATACCCACGGAAAAGTGCGCTCTCCAGCCGGAGATATTCGCGGAGATCGCGAATTTTGTCACTGAACAGGCGGACAGGCTCCGCATTTCGGTTTATAACGAGGAAAAGCACGAGGGCGTGCTGCGGCACATCTATTTACGCCGCGGGCACTACAGCGGGGAGATTTGTCTCTGTCTTGTCGCACGGAGAAAGGTACCGGAGTTCCAGAAGCTCGCAAAGAGCGTTACGGGGCGCTTCCCGCAGATCACCGGAGTGGTTCTGAACATCAACCGCGAGAAAACTAACGTGATACTCGGCGATGAGGAGATAGTCCTTGCTGGAAAGCCGGATATCAGCGACACAATGTGCAGCGTTAAGGTGGAGATATCTCCGAGGGCGTTCTATCAGGTGAATACTCCGGCAGCCGAGGCATTGTACGCCCAGGCAGCTGAATTCGCCGAGCCTGAGGGAAAGCTGCTGCTCGACCTCTACTGCGGAGCCGGCACGATAGGTCTTTCGATGGCGGGGAAGGCCCGCCGGCTTATCGGCGCGGAAATAGTTCCGCAGGCGGTTGAAAACGCCCGAAGGAACGCTGAGCGCAACTCTATAGGTAATGCGGAGTTCATCTGCGCCGACGCAGGACAGGCTGCAAAGCAGCTTGAAAGCGCCGGTGAGCGTCCTGACGTGATAATCCTCGACCCACCGCGAAAGGGCTGCGACGACGCTACGCTCACCGCGTGCGCGGGAATGCAGCCGGAGCGTATCGTGATGATCTCCTGCAACGCAGCTACCGCCGCCCGCGACTGCAAGCGCCTGGAAGAGCTGGGATACGCGCTGAAAAAAGTGCGCCCGTTCGACCTTTTTCCGCGGACGAGCCACGTTGAGTGTGCCGCGGTTCTAATAAAGAAATAAATGTTGAAATGTGTAAAACAAAAAAATCGGAGGCTATATGTTAACTGATATAAAAAAGGCTGCCGCATCAGGAATTCTGATATCAATAGGCGGCTGCGTACTCCTCGCCAGTACTAAGTCTGGCATGATGTGGGCGGGCGCAGTGCTGTTCTCACTGGGACTTTTCGCGATTTGCGAGTACGGCTTCAATCTGTATACCGGCAAGGTCGGATACATTGCCGAGCATTTTAAAGATTTCAAGTACATAAGACTTGTGCTGCTCATTCTGGTGGTGAATCTGCTGACTACCTTTATAATGGGGATCCTGGTCAGCTTCTGCCTGCCCGAAATCGCGGAGTCAGCGCGGGCAAGCTACGCGTCTAAACTCGCCGCAGACCCTAAGAAGTGGGTGCTTTCCTCGATACTCTGCGGTCTGTTGATGTACCTCGCGGTCGACCTGTGGAAGCGCGGTCAGAAGATCGGCGTTTTTCTGTGCGTCCCCGTGTTCATTTTCAGCGGGTTCGACCACTCTATTGCGAATTCTTTCTATAACGGCGCGGCGATCGGCGAACAGACTTTCACGTTTCGAAACCTGGCGTTCGTTGTTGTGGTAGTTCTTGGCAACGCACTCGGCGGAATGATCCTGCCCATGCTTACAAGAAAGTGGAGGAAAACTTCTGAGTCCTGACATTCCGAATTCAGAACGGCGGTGAGCTGATGACGCGAACGGTTAAATTTAAGGTTTGTGCAATGCAGTCCGGGTTTGCGGTTCTGTTTCTGCTGACCTTCTGCGCTATGCTCGCAATGCTTTCGGCGGCGGCTTTCGGTATCCCCGCCGGGATAATGCTCAGCATTGCCGGGGTCGCCGTAAAGCTGTTCAACGCGCAGTTCATCGTGACCTCGCTCACGCCGGAGCTGATGATATTCGGCGGACTTGCCGCTGCCTGCGGCTCCGCCTTCCTCGGACTGGCGGCGGTCAAGGCGGGATTCGTGATCTCAAGGCTGTTCCTGCGGGTGAAGCGCAGGTGCGATATCTGCCGCGGCTGGAAGCCGTACTGAGCATGGAGGGATTCTTGTGGAACGCGGAATAAACCGTTGGCTCATAATTACCGCAGTACTTGCCGCAGCTTTCGCGGCTCTGGCGTTCCTCATTCCCGGGGAGAGCCTCGGCTCCTCGAAGGAGGGCGACGAGTACTTTCCGCTGTGCGAGTACATCAGCGTTGACCTTCTCAAGACGGACGTCACCGTGATCCCCTACGAGGGCGACCGTATCCGAATGAAGTACCGCAACGATGTTCCGCTCACCGCGGAGCTTGGCGACAATTTGCTGACGATATCCGAGAGCGGGGAATTCGTGGTTTCGCTCTTTGCGAATGAGCACGAGAGCTATGGAATGTATCTGTACCTCCCGCGGGAATACTACCGCGACATACTTATTTATACGGTATCCGGGGACGTAACGCTCGGGGACGTCGACAGTGAGAAAATAACCACCGTCACGAACAGCGGCGACATCACATCGGAAAACACCCGCTCGCTGTGCAGTTTTTCCACGGCAAGCGGAAACATTCTGCTTGATTTCTACAGCGTTATAACCGGAAGCGCGGTGCAGTCCCGCACGGGGAACGCCGAGATAGTGTTCCCGAAGGGGAGCAGCGTGGCGCTGGATTTTGAAACGGATATCGGCGAACTAAGAACCGATCTCATCAGCGGGAGCTTCCCGGGGAGCTACATGTACAGCTTCAACGGCGGCGGAAAGCTGATACACGCGTCGCTGGAGAGCGGCATACTTACCGTCAGGGAACGTACTGACTAAAAAAGGAGATGTTTTCATTGAGAACCTACCGGCAGCAGCTTACTATTACTTCCGATTCCAACGAGCAGTTCCTGAATCTTTCCTTCGAGGTGGAGGAGTGCGTCCGCAGGAGCTTCATCAGCGAGGGGATATGCGTAGTCTACTCCCAGCACACAACCTCGGCGATATTCCTTGAGAACGACCGCGAGGATCTTTTCGAGGACTGGACGGAAATGCTGAGAAAGATCGTTCCCGACGAGAGCAACTATAAGGTGGATTACACCAGCGCCGGAGCGGCTCACATGAAGCAGATGCTCCTCGGCGCCAGCGTTACCATACCCGTCACCGAGGGCCGCCTGGAGCTTGGTCCTCGTCAGTTCATCATGTACGGCGACTTCGACGGCTGCCGTGAAAAGACCGTGCTGGTCAAGATAATCGGAGAATGACCCGGGAGTGAATTTCAGCAGATGCTTTCAGTAATTATACCTTCATACAACGAACACGAGAACATAAAGCGCACCGCGTCAGTGATTGCCGGGATACTCAGAGAAAACGGCATTCCTTACGAGCTGATCTTCGTCGACGACGGCTCCAGGGACGACACCTGGCGGGAGATAACGGCGGCATCAGAGTCTGACCCTAATGTGCGCGGACTGGGATTCTCCCGGAATTTCGGCAAGGAAGGCGCGATATTCGCGGGACTGAAAAACGCCGCCGGAGACTGCGCAGTCTGCATTGACTGCGATCTTCAGCACCCGCCGGAGCTTATCCCGGAGATGTACCGTCTGTGGCAGGGCGGCGCGGAGGTCGTGGAGGCGGTCAAGCGCTCCCGCGGCAGGGAAGGGCTGCTCCACAAGCTGTTCGCCCGGAGCTTCTACAAGATGATGAAAAGCTCCTCGGGGATCAGCCTGGACGGAGCCAGCGATTTCAAGCTGATGGACAGGAAGGTCATAAACGCGCTTAACGAGCTGCCGGAGCGTATCACGTTCTTCCGGGCGCTTTCGAGCTGGGTCGGCTTCACTGTGGAGCGCGTGGAATTCGACGTTCAGCCCCGCGCCGCAGGAAAAAGCAAGTTCAGCATGAAGAGCCTGTTCAAATTCGCGCTCAACAACATCACTTCGTTCACAAACGTGCCTATCCACCTCATTACCTGGGTCGGCGTGATTTTCTTCGTGATGGCGCTTGTGCTCGGCGTTCAGACGCTGGTAAAGTATTTCTGCGGGCAGGCCGCCGAGGGATTCTCGACCGTGATACTGCTGATACTCATTACCGGAGCCTGCATTCTGCTTGGCGTCGGCGTTATCGGATACTACCTCTCCAAAATCTACGAGGAGATAAAGCAGCGCCCGAGATATATAATCTCACGGACTGCCGGAGGAAAGGGGAGCGACAATGGAAATTAACAGCATCCTGACGGCGGTCAGAAACGTTCTCACGCGCGTCAGAAAAGCCATCTTTGACAGCCGGGCGTACTGGCTGTCTTTTCTGCTGCCTGTGGTTATCCTGTTCGGGGCGTACATCGTATTCCAGGTGTGGCCGTTCGGGGCGCGCTCTGTGCTGTCCCTCGACCTGAACGCGCAGTACGTTTACTACTACGACTACATGTACGACGTGTTCGCCGGGGACGAAAGCATATGGTATAGCTGGAGCAGAAACCTTTCCGGTGAGTTCATGGGCATAATCGGGTACTACCTCGCAAGCCCGTTCAACCTCCTGGTCTGGATCTTCCCGCGGGAGTGGATAACCGAGGGTCTGATGACGATGATGCTCGCAAAGGCGGGCGCGGCGGGGCTTACCTGCGCGCTGTTCCTCGGAAGGCACCGCGGCTGCCGCCGGACTACTACGGTGTGCTTTTCGGTGATGTGGGCGCTGTGCGGCTACTTCATCGTGCAGACCATGAACCCCATGTGGCTGGACGGTCTGGTCGCGCTTCCGCTGGTGGCTATGGGCGTAGAGCGTATCTGCGATAAAAGGAAGTTCCTGCTTTACGTGCTGTCGCTGGTCTACATCTTCGCTGCCAATTTCTATATCGGCTATATGGTCGGGATCTTCTCGGCGCTGTACTTCGTATGGTACCTTGCCTCCGGAAAGAGCGCAAACAAGTGCTTCGGGGAGGTCTGCGGCTCTGTGCTGATGTACGGCGCAGGCTCGGTGAGCGGCATTCTGATGTCCTGCTTCATGATACTTCCGGTGTACAAGTCGCTTTCCAACGGAAAATTCGCGTTTTCCGACCCGGATTACTCCCTTGCCGAGAATTTCAACATTGCGGATATTTTCATCAAGCTGTTCCCGACGGAATACGACACCGTCCGCATGGAGGGCATGCCTATCCTCTACGCCGGGACCCTCGCTCTGGTGTGCATGATACTGTACTTCACATGCCGCCGCTTCTCCGCCCGGGAGCGTATCGCCTCGGCGGTGTTCATCGGCGTGATGGTGCTGTGCATGTACATTCGCCCGGTGGATATGATGTGGCACGGCGGTCAGATGCCTAACTGGCTCCCTTACCGCTACTCGTTCATGGTCAGCTTCCTGCTGATCATTCTGGGCGCGCAGGCGTTCGACAAGCTGGACAAGGTGCGCGGAAGGGGATTTGCGGCGGCGTTCGCGATACCGTTTGCAATGCTCCTTTACGCTGACCTCGCCGACGACGGCGACCACTACGAGCAGGTGCTGACCGTGCTTATTCCGTTGGTCTGCCTTGCGGTCATGCTTATTCTGGCGTGGGCTTACAAAAAGAACATCGGGAAGAAGGCAATGTGCGTTGTAATGGCGGTATTCGTGTGCGCCGAGGCGTACCTCAACACCGCGCAGTCGCTCTACCAGATGCACGACGACATTGTATTCTCCACCCGTGAGAGCTACCGCTGGGATATCCCGCTGACCCGGGAAGTCTCCGAGCAGATACACGAGCAGAATCCCGGTTTCTACCGCATGGAAAAGACATTCCACCGCTGCGTCAACGACGACATCGCACTGAGAATGTACGGCATGAGCCACAGCTCAAGCACGCTCAACGCGAAGGCTATCGCGCTGCTGAAGTCCCTGGGCTTCGCCGCGAGGGAGCACTACACCCGCTACGACGGCGCGACCGAGCTTACAGACGATATTTTCGGCGTAAGATACGTGTTCGCGACGGATTCCAAAACCGTTTCCTACACGCAGACCGTTCCGGTGGAGACAGACACCGCGATAACCGTCTACAAGAACCCCGACGACCTCGGTATCGCCTACCTTGCCGACGGCGGCATTATAGATTTCGACATCAGCGAGTATTCGCCGTTCCAGGCGCAGAACAAGCTCGCTTCAATGCTTGCCGGAAAGAAGGGCACGGCGGTGTTCAAGGCTATCGACGACGTGACCTTCGACAGCGACAATATCCGGATAGGCTCCACGACGGATTCGCACTACAGTTACCGCAAGAAGAACACCGATGACGACGCGTGGGTGGAATACACGGTAACGGCTTCGGCGGACGGCCCGGTGTATATGTTCCTGCCGACGAAGTACGAGCGTGAAACTCAGCTTTACGTCAACGACATCTACCGCGGGAATTACTTCCTGTACGAAAACCACGGTATAGAGTACCTGGGCACCTACCGCAAGGGGGATTCGTTCAGAGTGAAGCTCAAGCTGCTGGACGACGCCGTGTACTACACGAACGCTTGGTTCTATTACATCGACAGCGCCTCAATGGAGCGTTTCCACAGCGCCATGGACGAGCTGAACTCCGGCACGACCCTCGCCCGCACCGGCGGCTGCACGCTGGAGCTCACCGTTGACGCTCCCCGGGACTGCGCGCTGTTCACGACCATTCCCGCCGAGGAGGGCTGGACAGTACAGATAGACGGCGAGTATGTCAACTGGGACACCTGCCTTGACGAATCGCTGATATGCGTTCCGGTTTCGGAGGGCAAGCACACTATCGTGCTGAATTTCTACCCCGCAGGACTCAGCAGCGGACTTATCCTCACGGGCATCGGAATGATGATACTCGCGGGAATGGTCATAGTTTGCAGCATGCTCCGCCGCCGCGATAATGAACTCCTTGCTGAAAGGGAGGATGTCTCCGGCACCGAGGATTTTCCGGAAAACGGCGCAGAGTGATTTGAGTGCTGTGCCGTTCTCAATGTGCGTTCAAACAGTTGGAGCGGACAGGAGATTTTGTTCCGGCGATCCTGATATATTTGTAAGCACTGATTTCATGCCGAACTATACGTCGCTGATATTCTCTGTCCCCCAAGAATAAGTCCGGGCTTTTCAATAAGACCCAGTCAAAAGATGAAACAGCGCTTTCCATGTCGGCATGGTTCGGTGATTTTTCGAAGGAGCGCGACGAATACGTCGAACTTCCCGACGCGGCTTGTCACGTCGATTTTTACCTCACCGACCCTTACGGCGGTCAGGGCGGCTGCACCATCGAAATGTTTGTAGAGGATAGCGAAAAGGACTGCTCGCCTATCATCAAGGAATTTGACACAGCTGACGGCAGTTATGCAGCCGCAGTAAGATTTATCGGCACCCAAAGCATCGCGGAAGCTCTCTCGAACTCCGATAAATGCAGGATTAAATTACTATATCCTCAGCAAGGGAAAATACGTTGAGTAGCTATGAGCAGCGGGAAACTCAGCCGCACTGTGAAATACACGATCGGCGATACTGAGCAGTTCAAGGTGCGTCCGTACAAAAAAGGCGTGACCTATTACGGCGCATGGTCAAATGTGGTAACAATAAAAGCTGGTTTACCTGTTTGACCCGGCATGCCGCTGCGCTGACTGGATAAACAGAAATTACCTCACTGGGAAGCAATTTGAGCTCTTGCCGGAAAAAACGGCTGATGAGATACGTTCCGCATGGAACAATAATGATTCCCGGCGCAGGCGGACTGCAAAGCACTTGATATATTCAGTTTTCTTTCACAAGGTCGAACAGAAATGCGCCGTCGTCAAGCTTTCTGGTGCGCATATTTGTCATTCCGAGGTGGACGTATTTGTCGCGTTTCAGAGCGGCGTCAGTTTCAAGAAGCACGGGTACTCCGCGTTTACGTCCTTCGTCAAAGGCGATGTCGAGCGCTTTTCGCATGAATCCCTGACACTGATACTGCTTGCGAACCACCAGCATTCCAACGAAAATATAGGGTTTCTTTTGCTTCTTTAAGGTGGTTTCGTAAGATTCTCCGCCTTTTTTTATGGCTGAAAGCATATTTACCGCGCCTTTAAAACCGAGCGTCCGGAACACGGTTTTCAGCAGAATAAATCCGGCGGACGCCGGCAGCTTATCCTTTGAAAATTTATAAGCCACGAATGCTTCGTGCTTATCGCTTGTGCTGAAAAGACAGCCTCCTGCTAGCATTGCGCGTACGTACCCGCATATGTATTCCTTTACACTGTCCCTTCCATTATAGAGAAAGGTCATTCCCTTTTCGCCGTCAGCGTAATTGTAATCAGCGAATGCCTCGCCTATTTCCTCGATCTCATTTTCGCTCAATTCAGTAACCTTTATCATGATGTCCCTTCTTTATTTGGCTGACGGGCTTTTATCCCCAACGAACCAGTAATCGCACATGTCTCCCCCTGAAGCGAGCGTCTGCCTGCGAATAAGCTTTGCGTGCATGAGGCTCGCAGTTAACAGGTCTATTTCACACATGACAGGAAGCACTTCTAGATAACCCTCTCTGCGTGCGAAATCGTTCAGCGGACATCTGGTGAAATGGTAGTAGAATCCCTCCGGATGCTTGGTTTTATCGAAGTTGAAATCCCACGAAAACTCTTTGTACTGCGGGTGGACTTCAAGCCATTCTGCATTCTGGTGCATCTTCTTTTCAAGCTTGTCAAGCCCGGATCTGTTGGCGTTCATGAATAACCCGACTGCTTTCATGATCGGGAATCCCATTACCTCATGCGTGATTTCGCGCAGGCCGTCAACGCTTATTTTTCCGTCTGCCGCTTTCCATACTGCAAGGAATATCAGACATTCGTACAGGTTCGAAGCCATAGGATTGTCCTTGCCGATATCGTCCGAGCGGTTAAGCATTTCACGGTAAATTGCGTCTGTTTTCTGTACCAGCAAAGCGGTTTCTTCTTTTCCGAACCGCTTAACAAGGCTCTTTTTGACAAGCGGCATTATCATTTTCCAGTACTTGTTCGTGTATTCCATCATAAGATCCGTCCTCCTGCATTCAATAAAGAGTTAGTTAAAACTACCCGAATACATTATATCACAAAAGGACTGGTATGTCAATAATATAAGTATGATGAAATGTTGTTAAAAGCCGGCTGCCATTTGAAGTTGAAATCAACATCTCAAAGTCAGAAACTGCCGCTTTTTCTGCAAGGTTGGTTACTTTCCCGAAGAATAACGCTTAATTTTGAAAAAGCCAAGCTGGATACAACTTGTTCTATTGTGATAGAATGGTGAAAAATATGCAGACCCCCTTGACAAATTCATTCTAATGCAGTAGAATAACATTGTGATCACATTCTATTGCAATAGAAAGGAACTCAGAACCATGGAATTCAAACTGTTTGACTCTGAACTGAAGGTTATGGACATACTCTGGAAGGAGGGCGATACATCCGCGAAAGAAATCGCGGAAAAGCTGAACGAGCAGGTAGGCTGGAGCAAGACCACTACCTACACAGTGATAAAGAAATGCATAGACAAGGGCGCTGTTGGCAGGTCGGAGCCGGGCTTCATCTGCCGCGCGCTCATTTCCCGAAAGGAAGTGCAGGAGGTGGAAACCAACGAGCTGATCGACAAGATGTACGACGGTTCGTCGGATAAGCTGATTGCGGCTCTGCTTGGCTCAAAGCGGCTCACAGCCGAGGAGATACAGAGCCTGAAAAAGCTGGTGGAGGAGCTGAAATGACGACTCTGCTCAGCATGACTGTTTCGGCGTCGGTGGTCATCGCGGTGATCATCGTGATTAGGTCGCTGTTTGTTCATCGGCTGCCTAAGCGGCTTTTCGTGATCCTTTGGACGGCCGCCGCGCTGAGAATGCTTGTTCCGTTCTCCGTTTCCGTTAATATTCCACATGAAAATACACAGCCTGAAAACACTGTCGTCCGCGAATTCACACCGTCGGAATCCTCCGAACCGGATTCCGAAACGAGCGGCGCATTGAACCGCGAACTGATTCTCGAAATCGTCTGGGCGGGCGGAGTTGTTCTCTCAACGGGGATAATTGCCGCACTGCACCTGCGCAGCCGCCGGGAGCTTTCCATGGCTCTGCCGTTTGACGACGCCAGAATCAGCTCACGGATTTCAGCGGCAAAACTCCACCGCAAAATAACAGTAAAGGTAAGCGACCGTGTGGTCTCGCCGCTGACCTACGGAGTTATAAATCCGGTTATAATCCTCCCGAAATCCCTGCCCGCAGACAGCGAGGAAATGCGGTTTGCCCTGGCGCATGAGCTGGTGCATATCCGCAGATTTGACGTGCTGCTCAAGGTCGTTCTGACCGCCGCAGCCTGCGTGCACTGGTTCAATCCGCTGGCCTGGGCTATGCTTTCGCTTGCGGGGCGGGATATCGAGCTTTCCTGCGATGAAGCTGTGCTGGAGCAGCTCGGCTGTAAGCGCGAGGATTACGCGATGGCGCTCATCAGGCTGGAAGAAAGGCGCAGCATTCCCACCGGAGCCGCATTCGGCAGGAATGCCGTCCGAGAAAGGATAGAAGCTATCATGAAATTCAAGAAAACTACACTCGCCGGGATCATTGTTTCTGCGTGCCTTATTGCAGGAACCACCACTGCGTTTGCCACAGTAAATTCCGAGAATTCCACGCAGGAAGCGGTTCCCACAGTAGAGCAGGAAGCCGTCTACAACACGAACCGCGACGGCATTGATGATGTCGACGTCGAGTGGTGGACATACGATGAGTACAAAACCTGGCTTGGGCAGGAGAAGCAAAATATAGCCGAGCTTGTAAAGCAGGGAGCTTCCGGCTGGACGCGTGACCGCGGGGAATTCATATGGACTCAGGAGGTCGCTGACGAAACCATCGCCCTCTACGAGCAGAACCTTGAGGATATCAGAAACGGCGCACGCATCTCAAAATCCGTGAACGGTAGCGACGATGTGATGATATTCGAATCGCCTGACAGGTCAAATATCCTGGTTGAGGACAACGGCGGTCAGACCAGCGCAGATGATGAATTGTATCAGTATGTCGTTGAAGACGACGGCACGGTGCTTTACTCTGACGATTCAGAACTTGCGGCACACACGACCAAGGACAGCAGCATGTCGGAGGAAGATTTCGCCGAGTTCTACAGCAAGTATGAGCAGTATGGACTGACTTATGAGGACAGCAAGCTCTACTACAGAGGTGAACCTGTGAAGTTCTTTGACGACGTTGTTGCCGAGTATTCCACCGCTGACACAACGGAGGTTATGTGGTACCTTAACTCTGACGGCAACGTTGTACTCACCGCCGAGCGCGGGGAGACCAGCGACGGCATAGGCGAACTGACCGGCGTGAGAGTCGTCTCAGAAGAAGAGCTTGAGCAGAACAGAGCCGATTTCGGTTTCTGATAGGTAACAGAATGGCACCTTCCTGTTTCGGCAGGGAGGTGCGTTTGTATATCAAAGGCGTTTGGTGCAGAAAAAACTGATTAAAAAAAACTACCTGATAACTACTATAGCCGGAGCAGTTGTAACGGCTGCTATAGCGCTGAAGCTGATTTTTTCACTTTGAAATGATAACCGATATCTGCTGAATACAAAATCCGATTATGTCATACTATATATGAGGAATATTCGCTTTTCAAATCTATTGTAATGTGGTATACTGTTTTACAGCAAAAGTCAAGGAAGTATCATAATGGAAACAGTATAGATACGCTGAGCGGTTCGCTTACAAAAAAAGAATTCTGAGCGCGTAATTACTGCACTGTCACGGGCTTGAAATCAAACGTAAAAAGTGGTATAATTCAATAAGAATATACTCAGGAGATGGAAAATGTACAGACTAAACATATTTCTGGAACACATCTATGAAGCTGCGCAGCAGCGTGGAACCACGTTTGAGAGCATGCTTTCGGAAGCGCGCAAGATGGGGTACACTGGGCTGGAGTGCGACCTCTGGAGGCTTTCTGACTGCGTTAACGTCAGAAATCTTTTCGAATCCTGCGGACTTAACATCGCTTCGATTTATTCAATGTACGATTTCCTCCGGGATACGCCGGAGAAGTCGCTTGATGGAATGAAGCGCCACCTCGAGACCGCCGCGTATTTTGGCGCGGAAAAGGTACTTGCGATCCCCGGGTTCTTTCAGCAGGGAGACGACAGGGAAGCGGGCTTCGCGAAGTTTGCGGAGCAGCTCTCGGTAATGTGTGAATTAGCCGCGGAGTACGGAATTACGGTAACGCTGGAGGATTTTGACGACTCGGCCTCGCCCTGCTGCGATATCCAGGGGCTGGAGCGGCTGATGAGATCCGTTCCGGGGCTTGGATTCACATTCGACACTGGAAATTTCGCTTATGTGCTTGAAGACCCAGCAGAGGCATACGAGCGCCTGAAGCCGTATGTCGCACATGCTCATCTGAAGGACCGCAGCCGCGAGGCGTCGCGGCGCAGCGCCGATGGCTCCAACTCAAAGCCGGATCTGTCGGGGGCGGAAATGTACCCCTGCGAGACCGGAGGCGGTTACGTCGGTGTGGAGAAACTTGTAAAGCGAATGCTCGCCGACGGCTATACCGGGGATTTTTCAGTTGAGCATTTCGGTGCTGTGGATCAGGCCGAATACATGCGCAGGTCGGCTGAGAACGTAAAACGCTGGATATCAGAGGTGACAAAATGATACGTGTACTTATCTGGAACGAATACCGCCACGAGAAATGCCAGCCGGAAGTCGCGAAAATATATCCGCAGGGAATGCACGCGGCAATCGGCGAGTATCTTATGCAGGACGAGGACATAATCGTGAAGCTCGCCTGCCTTGACGACCCGGAGCAGGGTCTGAGCGAGGAAGCGCTCGCGGAAACCGACGTGCTCATCTGGTGGGGTCACATGGCGCATGACGAGGTAACTGAACATTCGGTGGAGCGCGTCAGCCGCCGAGTCGGCGAGGGAATGGGGTTCATCGGACTTCACTCCGCACACCACAGCAAGGTGTTCAAGCGGCTGACGGGAACCTCCTGTAATCTGAAATGGCGCCACGGCGACCGTGAGCGCGTCTGGACAGTGGTGCCGTCGCACCCTATAGCACAGGGAGTTCCGGAGCAGTTTGAGCTTCCGATGGAGGAGATGTACGGTGAGCCGTTCGATATCCCGACTCCGGACGAGGTGGTATTTATGGGGTGGTTTGCCGGGGGAGAGGTATTCCGAAGCGGCGTGACCTACCTCAGGGGTGCCGGCAGGATATTCTACTTCCAGCCGGGTCATGAGGAATACCCCACATTTCGGAATAAAAATGTTCTTAAGATAATAAGAAACGCGGTTCACTGGGCAAAGCCGGAGCCAGGAACTCACCAGATCGAATGCACAAATCCGGCACCATTGGAGGGTTGACTATGTTTAAAATGGACGACACTGTAAGAATAAAGAAAACCGGAGTTGTCGGCTCAATAACCGATATAAGCTGCGCGGGCGGCAGCACGGTTTACGTTATCGACACGGACACCGGCGACGATGAAGAAGGCGGATTCGGCGGCATGTATTCTGTTTTCTACTGCACCGAAGAAGAGCTTGAAAAGGTGTGAGAACTAATAAAGAAGCGGTCGCATGTTCTGCGGCCGCTTTTTTACAGTAATACTTATACTCTGGTGAATATTTCAGCTTCCTTTCTGAGCTGATCTGCGATGTTCTTATTGTCGTCCATTCGGCTGGAGATACGGTTCATATCCGCAACCAGCACCTGAGTGCTTTCAGCGGTGCCGGTAACTCCGTTCACGCCTTCCTTTATTGCGGTTGAGATACTGTCGATGGACTGCGCAATGCTCGTCATGTTTTTGCGAAGCTCCTCAGTCTTCGCCGTGAAATCCTTCATGGTGTTTTCGATGTGTTCCGCGTGTTCGCGATACTGAACGCCGGACTGCACGAAGTTCTCAAACTCAGGAAGGATCTGCTGCTGCATGTAGTCGAGAAGTTCGGTCGCGTGACCTGACAGGCTGTGTACCGCAGCCTTGACCGTGCCGTTGATGTGCTGGATATTATCCGCGGATTCCTTTGAGGATTCGGCAAGCTGGCGTATCTCGTCAGCGACTACTGCGAATCCCTTTCCGGCTTCACCCGCGCGCGCCGCCTCAATGGAAGCGTTTATCGCAAGCAGGTTGGTGTTGCGCGAGATCTGCTGTATCTGCTTTGTGAGGCTGTCTACCTGGTTTACGCTTTCGCTGGAAGCGATGTCGTCGCGGAGTTCATCCACCATTGTAGTTACCTTCTCACGGGTAGTGAGCATATTGCTGCGCGCGGAATTCTCAATGCCCTCCGCATGCTCCTTCATTTCAATGCTGAACTGCGCTATTTCCTCAGTGCGTGCCGCAATGTCCGTCACTTCGGACTCGACATCTGTGGTATTCTGGTTTATTGCTGCTGCGTTCTCGGACATTTCCGCCATGGTTGCGGAAATCTCCTCGGTAAGCGCCGACATTGAAGCCGCGCTGTCCGTGGAGGTCTGCACGCTGCCGAGGACCTCGGAAACGACCTTCTCCATGAGCTGCGTATTTCCGGAGATGACCTTGAATATGCTCTGGAGCTTGTCCATAAACACGTTGAAGCCGTCGCGCACCGCCGCAAGCTCTCCGCTGCAGCGTACCTTAATACGGCGTGTGAGGTCGCCCTCGCCACGGTCGATGTCAGAAATAATTCCGCGTATCTCGTTCTTGACGGCCACCAACGGTCGTATCACGAACAGAACTACGACAGTCACGGCTGCGATAAACGCCGCTGCGCTCACCAGAATCAGCACCATAGTGAGCCGCACGGAATCCTGCGAAACATTGTTCAGATCGCTGCGCGCATTGTCGGCGCCGGCAGTCGCAGAGGCGATGAGCTTTGCTGCGACTGCTTCAACGTTGTCCGCACTGTCGGAAAGTTCGCCGTTTGCAAGCGCGTATGCCTTTTCGTTTTCTCCTGCGCCGCTGAACGCCAGCAGATCCGCGAGGTGATAGTTGAACTGATCGATTCCGTCCTTGAGAGCCTGGAAATTATCTTTGTCATCAGCGGAAACAAATTGTTCGTATTCATCGAGGGAAGCCGCAAGTCCGGACTGAGTATCGCGAAGCCCCTCCACGATATCAAGCATGGAATCGAGATCGGTTGCAACGATGTGCGACAGCGCCTGAGTGTGCAGCGACTGGGTGTCCTGACGTATCTCGCCGAGCGCTTCTATGCTCAGCATGCTGTTGTCCGCGATTTCGGAAGCGCTGTTGTTTACGCTTTTGATGTTCTTGTTAGAAACGATGTTCGACATTACCGACACTAATCCCAGAATCAGTACCGGAATAAGTATCAGGAGTATCATAGTTCCATGTTTTCTCATCACGGCACCCCCTTAATCAATTACCGAGGCGGTTATCTCTTTTACGAGATTATCTGCCATTTTCTGCGCACTCAGGTGTGATGGATTTCCGGCAAGTATGTTGTCTGCAAACTCCACGCAGGGGGTCCAGAACTTGTTGCCGACGCGCTGGAGCTTTCCGTACTCCGACTGAGCAATTACCGCCTGGATCGCTGCAACTTTTGAAACTGCGTCGGAAGCGGCGGCGTTCTTATTTGCAGGACCTATGTTGCGCTTTTCAAAGGAAAGCGTCTGGTTCTGCTCGTTTGTGAACCAGTCCGCGAGTTTGTGCGCCCATTCGAGGTGCTCGCTGTAGTAATTGACGCCCATCATTTTGAAGCCGGTGAACGACGCCATCTGCACCTGCTTTCCCGCGACCTGATAGGTGGGGAGCTTACATGCGCCGTAGTCGGAGCCGAACGCCTTTTCGACGTCGGTGCTGTTCCACACTCCGCTTATTGCGGCAATGACCTTTCCTGAAGCAAGCGCTGCGGGGAGGTCTCCGTCGGCGCGGTTCACGAAAGCCGGGCTGGAGGTCAGCTCCATCATCCTATTCACTACATCGGCGCCCTTGATGGAATTATCCGTGGAGTTCCAGGTGCAGTAGTTGGTAACGCCGTCGTCGTTCAGCCCGAGTTCAAGCCCGGTGTTGCCGAAGAAAGAATACATGTACCAGCCGGAGTTGAACTCCATGCTGAATTCCTTGTTCTTTTCCTCGCAGACTTCCAGAATGCGTTCCAGTGAAGAAACTTCTTATTATAATAAAGAAAATATCCGTTGTCTGCGGTCATGGGGTATGCGTACATAACGCCGTTTATGCTCGCCGCAGCTACCGACTCGGCAGTGTTGGCGGCGCTGACTTCTTCCTGGTTCGGAATAGCAGACAGAACTCCGGCGGCGGCCATCGCGGACAGCTGATCGTCCGGCAGGGGGAACACGTCGGCTCCGTTATGCACGTCGCCAAGGATAACGTCCTTCGTCTTGCTGTCAAGGTTCTGCTCAATGGTGATGTTGAATTCAGCCTCGCCGCGGTGAGCTTCCTTGAAGCTTTCGATCATTTCGTTCATCGTGTCGAAAGCGGCTTCTTCAGCCCAGACCTTCAGTGTTACCTGCTCGATTCCGTTGTCGTTCTGAGCTTCTGACGATGAGCCGGCGGTCTGCACGGGGGAATTCCCGGAGCAGGAACAGAGGCTCAGCAGTGAAGCGCATATCAGACATGTGAGTAAAGTTTTTTTCATGATTACTGCCCTCTTTCGTAAAATAATTGTTCACATTATTTCAATGCAACCAATATTATATTATACTTGTTTCACATGGCTTTGTCAATATGTTTGAGGCGAATTATGCTTTTAACGGCTATATGTTTTGCTGATAGATATTATATTTCACGATAAAAAACGATTACAGATTATAATAAATTCTATAAATTGTTAATTTTTTATCAACAATAGTAAATAAACAATATGTGGATATTGATATATCAGTACTACCAAAAATACATGATTTGCATAAACCTCATTGATACGTTTTGTATATCTAACATATTTCAAGCAAAAGAACACAATATGTTGTACTTTAAAGAACAAAAGTCACAGCTTGTATTAAAAAAGTTCTAGTATTTTTTTTTTAAAATCAGAAATTACTATTGACTTTAAAGAATGTATGTGTTATAATATTGACAGGTTGGACAGACCAACATGAGGACAAGCCCTGCGATGGCAGAAAGTGCGGCGTCAGAACGAAACTAGCAGTAGTTTCAGAAGCGTCGTAAACAGCCTCACGGCTGCCCGCAAATAATATGGAGGTATTTTAGAGAATGGCAATGTTAGAACAGTGGAAAGGTTTTAAAGGCAAGATCTGGCAGGAAGAAATAAACACACGTGACTTCATCCAGAACAACTACACACCTTACGACGGCGACGAGTCCTTCCTCGCAGGCCCGGCTGACTCCACCAACAAGCTGTGGGGCAAGGTTCAGCAGCTCCAGAAGGAAGAGCGCGCAAAGGGCGGCGTTCTGGATATGGATACCCATATCGTTTCCGGCATCACATCACATGAGGCCGGCTACATCGATCCTGAGATGAAGGATCTTGAGAAGATCGTTGGTCTTCAGACTGATAAGCCCCTCAAGAGAGCATTCATGCCCTACGGCGGCATCAAGATGGCTGAAGAGGCTTGCACAACTTACGGTTACACACCGGATCCTGAGCTGCACAAGATCTTCACAGAATATCACAAGACTCACAACCAGGGCGTATTCGACGCTTACACTCCCGAGATGCGCGCTGTAAGAAAGAACAAGATCATCACCGGTCTTCCTGATACATACGGCCGCGGCCGTATCGTAGGCGACTACAGACGTATCGCCCTCTACGGTATCGACAGACTTGTAGAAGCAAAGCAGTACGACCTTGCTAACTGTGGCAACGGTAAGATGAGAGATTCCGTTATCCGTCAGCGTGAGGAGCTGGCTGACCAGATCCGCGCACTCAAGCAGATGAAGGTTATGGCTGCTTCCTACGGCTGCGATATCTCCAAGCCTGCTGCAAACGCACGCGAGGCTGTTCAGTGGACATACTTCGGCTATCTGGCTGCTATCAAGACCCAGAACGGCGCTGCAATGTCCATCGGCCGTATCTCTACATTCCTCGATATCTATATCAAGCGTGATATCGACAACGGCACTCTGACTGAGGCTGATGCTCAGGAGCTCATCGACCACCTCGTACTCAAGCTCAGAATGGTTAAGTTCGCTCGTATTCCTTCCTACAACGAGCTGTTCTCCGGCGACCCGACCTGGGTTACCGAGTCCATCGGCGGTGTCGGCATCGACGGACGCCCAATGGTCACAAAGATGTCCTTCCGTTATCTGCATACACTTGAGAACCTGGGACCGGCTCCGGAACCGAACCTGACAGTGCTC
>ENA-ORNB01001206-ORNB01001206.1-human-gut-metagenome-genome-assembly--contig:-NODE-1206-length-19893-cov-17.672044_pt1 | contig 19893 bp, 17 predicted proteins | sample MGYA00242112_ERZ509016 | MGnify/ENA primary metagenome ERZ509016 (study PRJEB26280, sample SAMEA2338705) | human gut metagenome | biome: human gut; feature: human-associated habitat; material: faeces...
GCGCCGATAGCGGACAGCCGCAAGGGCTGTCCCTACGGTCGGTAAAATCAAAGATTCCGTGCCGCTATCGCGGCAGCGGTGCGTCGAGGTCGCCGCACCCTACAAGATGCACGACAATAAATCACCGCAGATTTCGCAGATGGATAATATCCGCCCCTACTGCACAACTTTGGGCGAAGCGAAATAACCACTCAGTCTTGGCTTCGCCAATCCAGCTCCCCTGCAGGGGAGCCAAAATAGATTCTTCGACAAATAACGCGCTTCTACGCACATTTCGGCGTCCCGTACCATCTGCAATTCTGCGTGGCAGAACAGCATAAACCCCGACTACAAATCATAGTCGGGGTTTGTTATTTGGTTTATGCCGAATATGCCTCTTATTTCGGCAGGTTGGCGAACAGCTTTACATTGTCGAATGTATATGTATACTTGCCGTCCTCAATGCCATGGATTATCTCGCAGACCTTGTCGTTATACGGAGTCGGCACACCGTACTTTCTGCCGTAGGCGCAGACAACGCCGTTTATCGCATCAACTTCGCACTTCTTGCCCTTTTCAAGATCCTGGAGCATGCTCGCCTTGAGGAGCCTGTGCTTCTTGATGCAGATCGGGATGAGCGCGAAGGATATCTTCTTCTTTATGCCGTTGCCCTTGTAGTCGAGAAGCTTGACGATATCCTTGCCCTGAACCGGCTCGATTTTTATTCCCGCCGCCGCGGCGACATCGATGCACTCCTTTATGAGATTCTGGCAGCAGACACGCGAGGTCTTGTTCTCCGCGGCGTCGCCGAAGGTACCGCCGATAACGGCAGACATACCGCTGAACGCGGCGTTGATAAGCAGCTTCGACCAGCGCACGCCCATGAAATTATCTTCGACCTCAACGGGGCACATCTTCTCAAGCAGCGCCTTCACCTGCATGAGCTTTTCGTCCTTTTGACCGTTCATTCTGCCGAGACCGAAGCTCATGCTGTCGGGCTCGCTCGTGAGCTCCGACACACCCTTGCCGTGGAGCGTTGCACCCCATGCGACGGTGCAGCCCATAGTCCTGTCCTCCCCGACGACCTCGGAGACGGAGAGCTCGGGCAGTCCGTTTTGAAGCGTGCAGACGATGCAGTCGTCGGTCATATTCTTCTGAAGCTTCTTTAAAACATTGACATTGTCGAGCTGCTTTGTCAGCAGGATTATCAGCTCGTATTTTTCGGTCATCTCGTCGGGAGTCAGCGCGTGGACGGGCACGGTCATATTGACAGTGCCAATTATCTTCGCGCCGTCTCTGTTGAGAGCCTCGACGTGCTCGCGGTTGCGCGTGATAAGATCGACATCCACGCCCGCCTTTGCGAGATATGCGCCGAGCACGGTGCCGAGCGACCCTGCGCCGTAAATTGCGGTTTTCATAGAAATCCCCTCTTTGATAAAATTTTATCGATATGATTATATCACGCAGAGCGGCGATTTACAAGAAAACTTTTCGTTCCCTGCGGAGTATGTCCGCGAGAATTATTTTGATTTATCCCAATAGGGGTAATCGGTAAACACGAACTTTCCCTCCGCATTTTTCCCTGTCGGCAGCTTGACATAGATGATATCGTCAACCGAGCGTTTTCTTACGGCCATAACAACCGTGAAATTCCCGTTGCCGTCATCCTCGACGTGATGCATCCAGCTGTTATAGGAGACTTCGCCGTCGTTTTTCTTATATGCTACATATATGTTGTCGTTATGCTCTATCAAATCCCTGTCGGCGACAGCTTGGCTCAGTATTTTATCTGTAAACTCCTCGGAAAAGACCTCTAAAAATTTTTTGCGTACCTCTTCCATCGTGGTCACATACCGGTATTGGGGGAACATTGGAATATACTTTCTGAATCTTATTGTCACGGGCTTCTCCCCGGCGGAATACTCGCCCGCAAAATTCAGAGTCAGCCAGAGGCTTCGCGCCTTATCCGCCAAATCCCGCGCGTCGGTCTCATGCAGAATAGACCCGTCCTCGGGATAAAGCTCATACCCGTTTATGCCGTGCAGGCTTTCGATTATTGCTCGCTTGTCGCTCTCATAGGTCTCCCAAAGCGCAAGCGCGGCCTCGGAAACTTTTTCCGAGTATGCGTTTATCCGATAATGGTCGCGCGCCGTAACAAACAGGGTATTTTCGTCCGAAACAAGCCGCCCCACTTCCACTCTGCCCTTGTAGGAGTCCGAGGAATAGCCGTTGCCGGTATCGATTATAAAGAACGTGAGCTCATCGCCGTCCGTTTTATCGACTGAAAACGCCACCATGCCCTCCGAAAAACTGGCGCTGACTACGCCTACCCAACTTTTGGGCAGCGAAATCGCATAGCTCCCTTCGGAAAACTCGGTGCTTCTTATTTTATTCGAGGTTATCAGCCTGTTAATCCCAGCTCTTAATGTTTGGTAATTTTTCGGGAAGTTATTGCTCCCGCTCGCCTCAATCTCCGTTCCGTCCGCCAAGACAGCAGAAAAGCTCATCGAGCTTCCGTCGAGAACATCGGGGGGATTTGCGCCTCGGAAGCCCGCCCATTCATCTATTCTGCAATTTCCGAACAGGGCGCACACCTCACGGTAGAGATTCTCGTCCCCGTCAACCGAGCGGATGACGTCGCGGGATTCGACAAAGCAGGACAGCTCGTTATCCCAGTCGTTCGAGCTCATATAATACTCAAGATGTACTCCGTCCTCTGTTTTGCATCCCTCATACACGGCGTTCTGTGCTGAGCAGTTGTTCTCCGTCAGCTTAAAGCTTTTAAATTCCATAGGATCGCCTCCGTAGTCATTGTTCTGTTTCGATGAGCACGCGGGAAAAATCAGCAAGAGAATGCACACGAGTGCAAAAGAAATAAAGCGCCTTTTCATTTTCCTGTTACCTTTCCTTGATATGCCGCACTGCGCCAAAAGAGCAAGGGCTTCGGTTCTCTTATGTCCGTTATATTTTCTGTTCCGAACAAGTCACTCCTTTATAAGCTCATTTCTCAATATTAATTATATCACAACGCATTGATTTTTCAAGAAATAACCGAAAACTCGGGAGTTTGCCTCCCAAAAAGGCTGCCGGGCGCAAAAAGCCCTTCAAAAATGCAGAAAAACTCCCGAACAGCAATGCTGCCCGGGAGCTGATATTCGTCTTGTAAGCGGTAAAAATTCAGCGCTTCGAGAACTGGGGTGCACGGCGAGCGCCCTTGAGACCGTATTTCTTTCTTTCGGTCATTCTCGGGTCTCTGGTCAGGAAGCCTGCCTTCTTGAGTGCGGGGCGAAGCTCTGCATCATACTGAAGGAGTGCTCTGGAAATACCGTGGCGGATAGCACCTGCCTGGCCGGTCACGCCGCCGCCGTTGACGCGGCAGATGACATCGAGCTTTTCGCTGGTGCCTGTAAGAGCGAGAGGCTGGCGGACGATGAGCTTGAGGGTCTCAAGGCCGAAATAATTGTCAATCTCTCTGTCGTTGATGATGATCTTGCCGGTGCCGGCATAAATACGGACTCTGGCGACTGATTTCTTTCTGCGGCCTGTGCCGTAGAAGTAAGGAACTGAATCGTACATTATTTATTGCCTCCCTTCATTAAAGAGCCCACTCTTCGGGCTTCTGTGCTTCGTGCTTGTGCTCAGCGCCTCTGTAAACGCGGAGTCTGGTCAGAGCGGTGCGGCCCAGAGTAGAATCGGGCAGCATACCCTTAACTGCAAGCTCGACAGCGAACTCGGGCTTTGTCTTCATGAGGGTGCTGTACTTGACCTCTTTCATGTTGCCGATATAGCCGGTGTGATGATAATACATCTTCTGGTTGAGCTTGTTGCCGGTGAGGACAGCCTTCTCAGCGTTGATGATGATTACATGATCGCCGCAGTCGGCGTGAGGAGCGAACGTGGGCTTATGCTTGCCGCGAAGAAGGACGGCAGCCTGAACTGCTACCTTGCCGAGAGGCTTACCGGCAGCATCGATGACATACCACTTACGGGTGATGTCGCCCGCTTTGGGCATATAAGTTGACATACTTGTTACCTCCGATTTCTTAATGCTACGATATATTACCACATCGCTCTATGCTTGTCAAGCACTTTTTCTTTAAATTTTAATTTATGTTTTGCTATCTCCGTTTTTCTCAAGTTTTCTCGTTTTTTCATACCATTTGCTCGCTTATGATTTACGAAAAATTTTGCCGATAGCGCGATAAAATCGACAATCTACCGCTCAAATTGACTTTATCCCCGGCATAGTATATAATAAATGTATTATATAAGCTCACGGAGGCAGACATGAAAAAAGAAGAGATAAAGCGCATGAACGATCTCTATCACCTGTCGCAGGAGAGGGATCTGAGCGAAGAGGAATTCGCCGAATGGGAGGGTCTCAAGAAGCAGTATGTCGCCGATTTCAAGGCGAGCCTTACAGCCCAACTCGACAATACATATATAATAGACGACAAAGGCAACAAGCGCAAGCTCGAAAAGAAGTCGGGCGACAAGTAATCTGCGCGGACACAAAAACGAAAGAGTGATATTATGTTTTGCAGAAATTGCGGAAAACAGCTCGAAGACGGATTCAAGGTCTGCCCATATTGCGGCGAACCGGTGAGCCTCGCGGAGAGCGACGCCAGACGCGCGGCACAGGAGCAGACCGCCTCAGAAGATACTCAGCCCGTACATAATGATATTCCGAAAGATCCGGCTCCCCTGCCTGCTCCCGCACCTGTTCAGCCGAAAGCGAACAAGAAGCCCGAGCAGGAAAGCGAAAGCACCGGCGGATGGAAAGTTCTCGGATTTTTCCTCGGCTTCTTCGGTCCGCTGCTGTGGTTCCTGCCGCTCGTCAGCCTCGTGCTCTATCTAATATGGAAGAGCGACAAGCCGAAGGTCGCAAATGGTATCGGTCAGTTCACGCTGATAGGTCTCGCGGTCGGCGTGGGACTTGCAGTTATTATTGCGATAATCGTCGGAGTGCTGTTTGCGATAACCGCGTCGATGACTGTGTTTGAAATGATACGCAGCTTCTTCCACGGCTCGCTCGGCGGGATAAACGATCTTGTCAGAAGCATCCCGTTCATCGACTGAGCAACATAAAAATATTGAAACCGCCCGTGTTTTTTCCTTCAGAAATTCGGGCGGTATTTTTTGTGCACTTTTGAATTTATTCATTGACATTCATTCGATATTCAGCAATTATTCATTGATTCTTTTCCGCAAGCGGTAAAGCTTTCCTCCTTGCTGATGTGGATAACTATGTGGATAATGTGGATAACTTTTATGTTTTGATGACTATTTGGAATATATACGTAAAGCAAAAAACTTTACAGTTTTATTTTAATAACTATATAGAAATATTCTGTATAAGCCGCATATGCAGTGACAAAAAATTAACCCGGTTGCAGGAAAACTTGCAGCCGGGTTTTATGCATAAAATTTTACGCGTGATTTTTGTATATTTTGCCAAAATCAGACGTTCGCGAGAGCCGCGTCAAGATCGGCGATTATGTCATCGACATTCTCTGTTCCGACAGAAAGTCTGACAAGATTTTCATAGACTCCGCAGTCGTCGAGCTCCTGTGCGGTGAGCTGGCGGTGGGTCGTGCTCGCCGGGTGCAGACAGCAGGTGCGGCTGTCCGCAACATGGGTGACTATCGCCGCGAGCTTGAGGCTGTCCATGAATCTGACCGCGTCCTCTCTGCCGCCTTTTATTCTCAGCGAAATGACGCCGCAGGTGCCGTTGGGCATATACTTCTGCGCGAGGTCATAGTATTCGTCGCCCTCGAGGCCGGGATAACGGACGGACTCAATCTTCGGATGAGCCTTCAGGAACCTTGCAACGGCGAGAGCGTTTGAGCAATGGCGCGGCATACGCAGATGCAGAGTCTCGAGCCCGAGGTTGAGCAGGAATGCGTTCATCGGGGACTGAATTGAGCCAAGGTCGCGCATGAGCTGAGTCGTGCACTTTGTTATATATGCAGCCTTGCCGAACTGCTCGGTGTATACAACACCGTGGTACGACTCGTCGGGAGTTGTAAGTCCCGGGAACTTGTCGTTCTGAGTCCAGTCGAAGTTGCCGCTGTCAACTATAACTCCGCCTACGCTTGTCGCGTGGCCGTCCATATATTTTGTGGTCGAATGGGTAACTATATCCGCGCCGAACTCAAACGGGCGGCAGTTTATCGGGGTCGGGAAGGTGTTGTCGACTATCAGCGGCACGCCGTGGGAATGAGCCGCTCGCGCATACTTCTCAATATCGAGCACAACGAGCGAGGGGTTCGAGATAGTCTCGGCGAACACGGCTTTTGTGTTATCTTTGAATGCCGCGTTGAGCTCCTCCTCCGTCGCATCGGGGCGAACGAAAGTGAAATCGATGCCGAGCTTTCTCATCGTGACATTGAAAAGATTGAACGTTCCTCCGTATATCGCGGACGCGGCAACGACATGGTCGCCTGCGGAGCAGATATTGAAAACGGAGAAGAACGACGCCGCCTGGCCGGACGAAGTGAGCATCGCGCCGACGCCGCCCTCAAGGTCGGCTATCTTCGCGGCTACGCAGTCGTTTGTTGGGTTCTGGAGACGGGTGTAGAAATATCCGGACTCCTGCAGATCGAAGAGCCTGCCCATCTGCTCGCTCGATTCGTATTTATATGTCGTGCTCTGGACTATCGGCACAACGCGCGGCTCGCCGTTTTTCGGAGTGTAGCCGGACTGCACGCACTTTGTTTCTATATTAAAGCTCATTTTGTCTCCTCCTTTTTGTCAGTCTTTGAGAAAATGACCCATAAGGTCGAAGCCGGGATCAACAAAATTGCCGGTCTCGGATGCTGATTTTTCATTTATGCTCGCAACGCCGCTGTCAAGCTCTTTGCCTTTACGGTAAATCAGATACGGCACGGGGTCAGATGCGTGGGTGCGGGTCGATATCGGGGTCGGATGATCCGGCAGAACCATGACTTTATAATCGTCCTGAGTGTTGAGATAGTCAAGGATTATAGGCATTATGCGGCTGTCGATAAGCTCGATTGCTTTGACTTTATTTTCGGGCTCGTTTCTGTGGCCGCACTCGTCGGGAGCCTCGACATGGATATAGACAAGGTCCTGACCTTTACGCCATTCATCGATTGCGGCGTTCGCTTTGCCCTCGAAATTCGTGTCGATATAGCCGGTCGCGCCCTCGACTTCGGGGGTGTTCATGCCCGCACAGATGCCGATACCCTTGAGCAGATCGACTGCCGAGACGATGCTGCCCTTCACGCCGAACTTCTCTTCAAAGGACGGCAGAGCAGGACGGCTTCCCTCGCCCCAGAGCCAGATAGAATTTGCGGGGAGCTTGCCCTCGGCTATTCTCTTCTTGTTCACGGGGTGATCTTTAAGAAGATCGTAGCTCTCGCGCATCATGGTAATGAGCTTTTCGGCGTTTGGAGAAGTCGAAAGATACTCGCCGATAACTCTGCCGGAGATATCATGCGGAGGAGTCATCTTGCCGAGATCCGTCGTGCCGTTATGTACGATAAGGCAATGGCGATAAGCCACGCCGCTGTAAAAATCAAATTCGCTGCTGCCGAAATGCTCCTGCACGGTCTCGATTATCTGCGCCGCCTCTTCGGTCGAGATATCGCCGCCGGAGTAGTCGAGCATGGTCTTTGCGCCGTAATCCGCCTCGTCGCTCAAGGTGACAAGGTTGCAGCGCAGAGCGATATCCGTTTCGCTCATCTTGACTCCGATGCTGACCGCCTCAAGGGGAGAGCGGCCTGTGTAGCACTTCTTCGGATCGAAACCGAGCACGCTCATATTTGCAACATCGCTGCCGGGTTTGAGTCCGGCGGCAACGGTTCTGACAAGTCCGACTTCACCCTTCGACGCGAGCGCATCGATATTGGGCTTCTTTGCAACTTCCATCGGCGTCTTGCCGCCGAGAGCCTCAACGGGATAATCCGCCATGCCGTCGCAGAGAACTACAGCATATTTCATATATCTTCACCCTTTCAGAGAATTTATGCACAAACGATGCATATCGGGCGCGGCAAGTTCGGTTAGCATATGCATACTTGCCCGCCGCTGCTTTAATTATATCATAAAGTATCAGCGCATTAAAGCAAAAATTAAGAGAGAATATACATATATACTATATAAAAAAGAGTGCAAAATGACGAAAAATTATTTGTCAAAATGCGCTTGCAGCATATAGTTGAGCGAGGCACAATGATATAATCGATTTGGAAGAAATATTCAAAAGGAGGATACATATGACGAGAAAATTATTCGCGCTTTTGCTCGCGTGCCTGCTCATTCTTATAAGCTTCACGGCATGCGGCAGCAAAACGCCCGAGCCCGGCACGACCGCGGCAGAAAACACAACTGCGGCAGAAGTCAACGCGCAGACGAGCGCAGAAGAGACGAACTCCGAAGCGGTATCCGAATCCGCAGAGGAGAGCACTGCTCAAAACACGCAGAAACCGACGGCAGACAAGCCGGCATCAAAGCCCGCAACAACTGCAAAATCGAATAATTCCGGTTCAGCTTCAAAAGGCAAGCTTGAAGTCAGCGCAGGAAGCGTAAAAAGCATCGCCGGCGCAAAAGTGCTCAGGGCGTGGAAGCTCAATTCAAACGGAGTGAATATAGAAATCCACCGAATAGCCTATGGGACGCAGATAACCCAGGCTTTCAAAAAAGCGAACGCGGACGGCGCTATCGACTATGACAAGACGGTCACTTATCAGCCGGTAGTCAATATAGCGATAATCACCTGCTCGCCCGAGCACATCGGCGTTGCATCGAGCCAACAGCTCCTCGGCACGAATGTCGGCAAGGTCGAAGATATGGGCAGAAAGAGCGGCGCGCTCATAGCGATAAACGGCGAGGCAGGCTCAACATATAAAAAAGGCGCGCCGACAATTCGCAGCGGCTCGGTAGTTTCGACCGACGGCAGCGGGCAAAAGCGACTGCTGATATACAAAAACGGCACATGGAAAGTCGAAACGCTCACAAACGAGAACTGCAAATCGTACATCTCGCAGGGCGTTTACAATTCCCTGCGCTACCAGTGGCAAGTCATAACAAACGGTAAGGCGACCAACGAGCATGACACTTATTATCACAACCGCACGGTGTTCGCGCAGATATCGGAGAACAAATATATCATGGCCGTCGGCGAATTTATGCCGCTCGACAATATGATGAAAGTCCTCATAGCATACGGCGCGAGAAATGCGTTTTTGCTAAACGGCGGCAACTGCTCGTCGATGTATGTCAAGGGCATCGGCAACACGACCGGCACAAAAGCAACTCAGCTCAAGAATCTCAACAAACCGTGCGTTATCGAGAGCGAATTTTTCGCGGCAAACGGCATGCTCGGGCTCAACTCCGCCGGGAAGCAGAAGCTGGGCGGACCTTGCAACGAGCTCGACATAGTATATGTAAAATAAAGCAGAAGGGGTGAGACGGTGAAAAAAACTTTCAGAGCGGCTGCAATTGCGGCAATATTGCTGTTTGCGCTGACATTTATCGGGAGCGCAAAAATCAAAAGTGCATCGGCTCACCTGCTGTTTTCTTCGTCCGTCAGCGTCGGTGGAAATGAATCGCGGGAAGTCACGCTCAAGAGTGGCGACAGAATAGCCATCGGCTCATATCTCGGCGAGCCTATTGTATGGAGAGTCTTCGAAACGGGCGGCAAAACTCTGCTCATGAGCGAAAAAGTGCTGTGCTTCAGGGCGCTCGACCAGTCCGAGGACGGCATCGGCAGTTCCGATTATCTCGCCTCTCCCCTGCGCGCATGGCTCAATTCGGAGAGCGGATTTTTAAATCCGGAGAATTTTTCAGAGCTTGACCTTTCGCTCATATCGCCTGACAAAAACGGCGATTTGATATTCCTGCCGTCAAAAGATATGCTCAAAAATATAAGCGCCGCCGACCGCCGCAGAAGCCCGACCGAGCAGTGCATCAAAAATGATACTTCGCGCTATTTAACTCTGCGCAAATGCTGCTGGTATTGGACAAGCTCCCCGATTTCGACAAATCAGAGCAGCGTTACGGCGGTCACCACGACCGGCGGGTTCTATAAAACGCTCGCGGCGGACGAGCTGTGCGGCGTATGCCCGGCGATGTATCTTCACAGCGGTATTCTCGTTCTTTGCGGAAGCGGAACCGCCGAAAATCCGTATGCGTTGGCGGGAGGTGGCGAAAGATGAGAGAAAAGCTGAAAGAATTTCAAAACTCTCCGCGCTCGATAATCGCCGCATTCTCCGCCGCCGTGCTGTTTTTCTGCACGGTGTTCACGCGGCTGATCCTCAAAACCGACGACGGTCACTTTCTCGGCATACTCCACCGAAACGGATTCACAGTAACAAGCTGGCTGCATGAGCGGTACACGACCGTGTCCGGGCGGATAGTCGGCGAATGGCTGATGATAAATTTTCTGCGCCTGCCGCTCATTTTCTGGAAGCTGTTCATTGCCGCGCTGATTATATATATAATGTATTTTCTCTGCCGCCTGTCGGACTTTTTCGGCGAAAAGACAGATATAAGACAGAGATATATCTTCGCCTGCTCGGTGCCGTTGGCAGTATTCCTGCCATGCCTCAACCCGTCGGCGTTCTGGTTTGCAGGTTCGTTTACATTTCTCGTTCCGTTCGCCGCCCTGCTTATCACGGTGACTACGCTCACATTCGAGGTGTTCGGCGGGCGCGTGAATCCCATGGCATATGTCGCCGCCGCGATTGCTTCTGTCGTCGCGGCATCTCAGGAGCAGTCCTGCGCCGCGGTGCTCGCGCTGCAAGTGATTCTGCTGATTTTTTCGGCATATCAACACAAACTCGGATTCCGTCAATTCATCCCGCTCCTGCCGAGCGCAGTTTCCGCCGCGGTGTTAGTTCTCTCTCCCGGACTTCGCGGGCGCGGAGCGATGGAGGCGGCGTCGGGTTTTGAAAGATTCTCTAAAATGAATATATTTGAAAAACTGCTCTGCGGATTTTCGAATTATTTCGCTTTTTCGTTTTTCTTCTCGCTGATAACCACGGCCATTTTTCTCGCTCTGCTCGGCGCGTCGGTATATGAAGCGTTCGGCGGTTCGAAAAAAATAAAGAAAATTACATCAATCTTTTCAATATTTGCCTCGATGCTGTGCGTCGGAGTCAATGCCACATATATTTTTATCCGCCGCACCACACCGGACAAGGGCTTCGAAAAGATGTTCAAGAGCGGCAATTATATTCCGCTCGAACTCGTAGTTATCGCGCTCTGCTTTGTATTTTTATTTAGTATTTTCATTCTTATAGCGGCACTCATCAGGAAGAACAAAAAGCTCGGTTTCACCGTCGGCGTGCTGTTCAGCGCCGCTGTCTGTTGCGCCGCAGTGCTCGGATTCTCTTCGTCCGTCTACGCCTCCGGTCAGCGCGTATTTTACTTCACCGAGATGTTCACGCTCATCGCCTGCGCAGCGATGTATTCTTCACTTTCCGATAGTAAAGCAAAAAAATTCGCGGGATATGCAGTCCCGACAGCCGCATTTATTTTCTATATTATCAATTGTTTCACCTACACATTCCTTGAGATACCCATAATGGGCTAAATCGAATTGTAAAGCGATTTGCTTTACAATTTACACACCTATTTTTTAGCGCAAAAATCAAAGCTCCCGTGCGACTTTCCCGATATATCAACACATTCGGGGACGCATGGGAGCTTTTGTTTTTTTATTTATAAATCATGTAAAGCTTAACAGCTTGTCATCAATGACCGTGCGGAACGACATCGAGTTTGTCATGTTCCTCGCCGAGATCGGCGCGCAGGAGCGCAAAGAACACTATCGCGAGCAATATTTCGGCGCACCATATGGTCTTGCCGCCGAAATAGCCGCAGAGAAAAGTTGAAGCGACCGCGCCCGCGACAAACGAGCCTATCATCAGCAGATGCGCGAACATCTTGCCGCGCGCCTCTTTATTACCACTGCGAAGCCACTTGACGAGGTTCGAGCCGACCTGGCGGACATGGTTGGTGCAGAAGGTAGTCGCCATCGGAATCTTTTTCGCCTGGCGGAATGTATTGAACTGCATCGAAGCGATAAAATTCACAGCCACCTGGCAGATCTGCGGCGGCGCATCGTCCGGGACGAAGCCGAGCGCAAATATCCACGCCATTTCAAACGCCACGAACGCCGTGTCCCAGCGAACTATCTTACGGCGGTTTATATGCTTGGGCAGAAATTCCGAAATGACCGTGCCGAGCAGATACGCCGAAGCGGGCAGAAGATAATACAGCGCCTTGCGCCAGTTCCCGCGCCCGAGCTGAACCGCCATGAGCACGAAGTTTGCTGTCTGCGCGTTACAGAACACGCCGCCCTTTTGAACATAAGTATATGCGCCGAAAAATCCGCCGACCGCTATCATGACGGCAAAAATCCAGAGCTTTTCGCATTCGAGAAGCTCTTCATCTTTTTTGAGAGCCTTTTCTTTCATCGTTCACCACACCGTTTCTTTTCTACAACGCATAAGTTTATCACTGCTCCCCGTCTGTGTCAAGAAATCGTAATGTCCGTAATGTCTTGAAAAACGCCTGTTTTCATGGTATTATTTAGGGTATTATATACCATTATAGAATGCAATATATAAAAGAGGAGAATAGCATGTCAAAGCTTTTGAAGTATTTGAAAAAATACAAAATTGAAAGTATTCTCGCGCCGTTTTTCAAGCTCATTGAAGTGGCGTTCGAGCTGATTGTTCCGCTGATAGTCTCAACTATAATCGATGTCGGCATAGAGAACGGCGACAAAGTTTATATTATCAAACGCTGCCTGCTGCTCGGTCTGCTCGGCATACTGGGTCTTTGCAGCACGCTTGTGGCGCAGTATTTCTCGGCGAAAGCGTCGGTCGGCTTCGCTTCCGATATTCGCCACGCGCTTTTCAAGCATATCGGCAAGCTCTCTTATTCCCAGCTCGATTCGCTCGGCGCGCCGACGCTCATAACCCGCCTGACCGGCGACATAAATCAGGTTCAGACCGGAACAAATTTGACCCTGCGTCTCGTCCTGCGCTCGCCGTTCGTCGTATTCGGTGCGGTGATAATGGCGTTCACGGTCGACGCAAAATCGTCGCTCGTGTTCGTCGTTGCAGTGCCCGCTCTCGCCGCGGTCGTGTTCGCGATAATGCTCGTGTGCATACCGATGTACCGCAAGGTTCAGCAGAAATTAGACGGGCTTTTGAGCAAGACCCGCGAAAACCTGCTCGGCACCCGCGTTGTCAGGGCGTTTTGCAAAGAGGATGAAGAAATCGAGGACTTTGACGCCAAGAACAACGCCCTGACCGAGATGCAGACAGCTGTCGGCAGGATATCCGCTTTCATGAACCCCGCAACCTTCGTGCTCATAAACCTCGCGATAATCGCACTGATATATGTCGGCGCAATACGCGTTGATTCCGGCGCCATTTCGCGCGGCGCGGTCGTTGCGCTCTATAACTACATGTCACAGATCCTCGTTGAGCTGATAAAGCTCGCGAATCTCATAATCAGCGTCACAAAGGCGATAGCCTGCGGCAACCGAATTCAATCGGTGCTCGATATCGAGCCCGGCACCGTCCCCGGCACTGTCACCGACGGCAACGAAAACAGCGAATATTCAGTCGAGTTTGACAAGGCGTGCCTGTCATATAACGGCAGCGAAGAATCGCTGCACAATATCGACCTCAAAATAAAGCGCGGCAGCTCGATAGGCGTTATCGGCTCGACCGGATCGGGCAAAACCTCGCTCGTCAATCTTATTCCGCGATTCTACGATGTCACCGGCGGCTGCGTGCTCGTTGACGGCGTTGACGTGCGCGACTACGACACAAAGGCTCTGCGCTCGAAAATAGGCGTCGTCTCGCAGAAAAAAGCCCTGTTCGCCGGCACTGTCAGGGACAATATCCGCTTCGGCAAGCAGGACGCCACAGACGAAGAAATCTGGCAGGCGCTCGAAACGGCGCAGGCAAAGCAGATGATAGAGGACAAGAGCGGGCAGCTCGACTTTGTCCTCGAACAGGAGGGCAAGAATCTCTCGGGCGGTCAGCGGCAGAGAATGACTATAGCCCGCGCCCTCGTCAGAAAACCAGAGGTGCTCATCCTCGACGATGCGGCGAGCGCGCTCGACTACGCCACCGGTGCGGCGCTGAACAAGGCGCTGAGAAACACCGACTTTGCCCCGACTGTCATAACCGTGTCCCAGCGCGTTGCGGCGATAAGAAACGCCGATACCATAGTAGTCCTCGACGAGGGCGAGATAGTCGGCATGGGCACGAACGACGAGCTTCTGCGCTCGTGCGAAGTCTACAAAGAAATTTTCGATTCCCAGCTTGAAAAGGAGGATGCGTAACCGTGAAGAACAAAACCGTTTTCAAGCGAGTTATCGCGGTCATCGGCCGCTCGAAGCTTCTGCTGTTCCTTTCGCTCATCCTCTCCGTTGCAAGCGTCATTCTCTCGCTCTATATCCCCGTCCTCGCCGGACGCGCGATAGACGGAATAAAGCTGCACGGCAACGTTGATTTTGAAGTCATAAAGAAGTGCCTTTTCGGCATTCTGATCTGCGCCATAGTCGGCGGAGTGCTCCAGTGGGTGATGAACATCATCAACAACCGCATAGCCTATAACACCGTGCGCGATATACGCTCAAAGGCATTTTCGCATATGCAGACCCTCCCCGTGGCGTTCGCCGACTCACACCCCTACGGCGATATCGTCAGCCGCATAACGGCGGACGCGGAGCAGTTTGCCGACGGACTGATTCTCGGCTTCTCCCAGCTGTTCACGGGCGTTGTCACGATAGCCGTGACGCTCGTTTTCATGCTCACTATATCGCCGCTCATCACTCTCGCGGTCGTCGTGCTGACCCCGATATCACTGTTCACGGCGCGTTTTATAGCACGCCGTACTTATTCGATGTTCAAAAAGCAGTCCGAGACCCGCGGCGAGCAGACCGCGCTCATCAACGAGATGATACAGAATCAAAAGACCGTTCAGGCGTTTTCATATGAAGACAGAGCGGTTGAAAGATTTGACGAGAGCAATGAAAAGCTGCGCAAATATTCGCTCAAATCCATATTCTTCTCGTCGCTTACAAACCCGACCACCAGATTTATCAACAATCTTATCTACGCCGTAGTCGGGCTAATGGGCGGAATATTCGCCATCGGCGGCATGGTGACCGTCGGCGGATTCGTCAGCTTCCTCGCCTACTCGAACCAGTACACAAAGCCGTTCAACGAGATTTCCGGCGTCGTGACGGAGCTCCAGAATGCGCTCGCCTGCGCGGCAAGAATATTCGAACTCATAGATGAAAAGCCCGAGGAGTCGGACGAAAATTGCTCGGCGCTCAGCGACCCCGAGGGAAGCGTGGAGTTCGATAATGTCCGCTTCTCATATGACAAGAGCAAGAAGCTCATCGACGGCTTCGATTTCTTTGCCCCGTCCGGCAAGACAATAGCCGTTGTCGGTCCGACAGGCTGTGGCAAGACTACGCTTATCAATCTCCTGCTCCGCTTCTACGACGTTGACGGCGGCAGCATAAAGGTTGACGGCGAGAATATAAACGACATCACACGCCACAGTCTCAGGCACCATTTCGGCATGGTGCTCCAGGATACCTGGATAAAGAACGGCACCGTCCGCGAGAATATAGCGTTCGGCAAGCCCGACGCCACGGACGAAGAGATAATCGCCGCCGCCAAGGCAGCACGCGCTCACAGCTTTATAAAGCGCCTCAAAAACGGCTACGACACCGTCATCGGCGACGACGACGGACTCTCCGAGGGTGAAAGACAGCTGCTCTGCATCGCGCGCGTCATGCTCATGAAGCCGCCGATGCTAATCCTCGACGAGGCGACTTCATCGATAGACACCAGAACGGAATTGAAGGTTCAGGATGCGTTCAACACGCTCATGCAGGGGCGCACCTCGTTCGTCGTGGCGCACAGACTCTCGACCATCCGCCACGCCGACTGCATTCTCGTCATGAAAGACGGCAAGGTCGCCGAGCAGGGCACGCACGAGGAGCTGCTCGCGAAGAACGGATTCTATACGAAGCTCTACAACAGCCAGTTTGCGCAGTGAAATATATGCCATGGAACAGCAGAGAAGAAAGCCTAACAGGCTGAAAGATTACGACTATTCGCAAAACGGAGCATATTTTATCACAATTTGCATAGATGACAGAAAGCCCATATTGTCCCACATTGCCGTAGGGGCGACCGCATAACACAACAGTTCAAAGGTTCCGTAACTAAGCAAAACAAAAATCAATTTGGCAAAAAGGTTTTTATGACCATATAATCCGTGACGAATACGATTATCAAATCAAATGGCAATATATTGACGACAACCCGATCAAATGGGCTGAGGACGAATTGCATCAGGATTGAAAAACAGCCGAATAACCGCCGCAGTATCTTTCATTTGAAAGTTCGCGGCGGTTATTTTTTATTCGGCGTAAAATGGCGGTTCAGAGCGAAAATATAAAGCCCAATTCGACAAATATCATTTTTTGGTCTGCCTTGTTGACATCGGCAAAAAGTATGATATAATTATAACAGATGTTATAAAACGAGTGTTTTATAATTATTATTGGAGGAAGCCATGAACTACATTCGCCTGTCACCCGAAAATCTCGAGAGCGAGCACATATGCTGCGCCATATCAAACGCCAAGGACCCGCAGGTCATTGCAAAGAAGCAGTGGCTCGCCGAAAGGCTCGGCGAGGGTCTGGTATTTTTAAAAGCCGACGCGCGCGGGAAGTGCTTTATTGAGTATATCCCCGCCGAAAACGCATGGGCGCCGATAGACGCGCCCGGCTATATGTTCATCGACTGTCTCTGGGTCTCCGGCTCTTTCAAAGGACACGGATATTCAAACGACCTGCTCAACGAATGTATCCGCGACAGCCGCGAAAAGGGCAAATCGGGGCTTTGCATACTCTCATCGGCGAAGAAGCGCGGTTTTCTCGCCGACCCGAAGTATCTGAAATATAAGGGCTTCATAAAAACCGATTCGGCAGAGCCGTATTTCGAGCTGATGTATCTGCCGTTTGATCCGTCCGCGCCCGCTCCGCGCTTTCGTGAGCAGGCAAAGAGCGCTCAGACTGACGGCAGCGGGTTCGAGATATTTTGTACAAGCCAGTGCCCGTTTACGGCGAAATATGTTCCGCTAATTGAAAACATGGCAAACGATATGAATCTTCCGCTGAGCGCCGTGCATATCTCATCGCGCGAGCAGGCTCAAAACGCGCCCTGCGCCTACACCGCATTTTCGCTGTTCTATAACGGAAAGTTCATAACGCACGAGATACCGAGCGAAAAGAAATTCGCGGCAATTTGTGAAGAGTTCGTAAAATAAAATACCGCCGGATTGACCGGCAGTGTAAAATATACTAATATAGGAAAGGGAAAAGATATCTGTCCGCCCCGGCGGACGAAAAGGAGACATTATGCTTAACATCAAAAATCTGACCAAAACCTACGGCGAGAAAAAGGCTGTTGACGACCTGACGCTGCATATCGCGCCCGGCGAGATATACGGCTTCATCGGCCACAACGGCGCGGGCAAGACCACAACGCTCAAATCCGTTGTCGGCATTCTGCAGTTCGACGAGGGCGAGATAACAATAAACGGCATCTCGATAAAAGATGACCCGCTCGCCTGCAAAAAAATCATAGCCTATATCCCCGACAATCCCGACCTCTACGAATACATGACGGGAATAAAATATCTGAACTTCATCGCTGATATTTTCGGCGTCAGCGCCGACGACCGCCGCGAGCGCATACATAAATATGCCGATATGTTCGGGCTGACCGCCGACCTCGCGCAGCCCATCTCGGCGTATTCCCACGGCATGAAGCAGAAACTCGCGATAATCTCCGCGTGGATCCACGAGCCCAAGTTAATTATCATGGACGAGCCTTTCGTCGGTCTCGATCCCGCCGCATCGCATTTATTAAAGGGCATGATGCGCGAGGTCTGCAACTCCGGCGGCGCAATATTCTTCTCGACCCATGTGCTCGAAGTTGCCGAAAAGCTCTGCGACAAGGTCGCGATAATAAAAAGCGGAAAGCTCATCCGCTCCGGCACAATGGAAGAGGTCAAGGGCGACTCCAGCCTTGAGAACGTGTTCCTCGAACTGGAGGGAGAAGAATGCTGAAAACACTGATAAAAAAACAGCTTCTCGAACTCAATAAAAGTTTCTTCGTTGACCGCAAGACGGGCAAGGGCAAATCTGCACGCTCGGCGACGTTCTCGATAGTGCTGTTCATATTGCTCATGATTTTTGCCATCGGCGGAATGTTCTGCTATATGTCATATTCGATGCGCCCGCTGATAACCTACGGCATGAGCTGGCTCTATTTTGCCATTATGGGCGCTACCGCCGCGCTTTTCGGCGTTTTCGGCAGCGTGTTCAACACATATTCGAGCCTCTATGACGCAAAGGACAACGACCTTCTGCTCTCTATGCCTATTCCCGTGCGCGATATCATGGCGGCGCGCCTCATCGGAGTCTATCTCATGGGGCTGATGTATTCCGGCGTTGTGGTAATCCCCGCCGTCGGCGTGTATTTCATAACCGCGCATCCCGGAATATCCGGCATAACCGCCGTTATAATGGCCGTTATGGTGACTGTTCTCGTGCTTATACTGTCGTGCATACTCGGCTGGGTCGTTGCAAAAATCGCAGTTAAATTAAAAAACAAGAGCATTATAACAGTTATAGTTTCAATAGCGTTTCTCGGCGGCTACTACTATGTCTACTTCAGAGCGAATGAGATAATCACCGGCATCGTTGCGACCAGCGCGGCTGTTGCCGCAAAGGTGCGCACGTCCGCCTATCTGCTCTATATTTTCGGCAAGGCGTTCGCGGGCGATGTTCTGCCGACAATTATAATTTCACTCATCATTCTCGCTCTGCTCGCCGCGACGTGGCTCATAATGTCGCGCACATTCTTAAAGCTCGTCACGAGCAGCGGAAAGACCGCAAAGACAGTCTACAAAGAGAAGACGGTCAAACAGCAGGGCACCGACCGCGCGCTTCTGCGCCGCGAGATAAACCACTTCCTCTCGAGCCCGTCTTATATGCTCAACTGCTCGCTCGGGGCGCTGTTTATGATAGCCGTCGCTGTTTTCTCGCTGATAAAAAGTGACTGGTTTATCGGCGTTGTCACCCGAATGGATGAGGATTTGCTGGAATATGCCCCGACCTTCGCGTGCTTACTTTTATGCCTGCTCTCTTCTATGAATATACTCACCGCGCCCGCGATATCCCTCGAGGGCAAGAGCCTTTGGATAGCCCGTTCGCTCCCCGTCACCTCGTGGCAGATTCTCAGAGCGAAGCTGAAGCTCCATATGCTCTTCACCGCCGTCCCCGCGCTGATATGCAGCATATGCTTCTGTATTGCCCTCAAGCCGGAGCTTCTCACGGCGGCGGTCATGATTATCCTGCCGCAGATATTCACGCTCCTATGCGCCGTTTCGGGGCTCAGAGTAAATATCAGGATGCCTAATCTCACCTGGAGCAGTGAGAGCGGAGCGGTCAAGCAGAGTCTCGGCATCATGCTCGCGATGTGCCTCGGCTGGGCGTATATCATCGTGCTCATCGCGGTCTATCTGTTCGCGGTGCAGGTACTGCCGAATGTATTCGCGCTGATGATCGCGACGGCGGTCATAGCAATAATAACCGTGATATCCTTTTCAAGGCTCAAGCGCAAGGGCGTAAAGAGATTTGAGACACTGTAAGCAAAATTAAATATCAGCAGCCGTGGTTCGTTGAGAATCACGGCTGCTATTTTTTGCGATAAATTAAAATATTGAAGTAAATAAATATAACAAACTACGCCGACAGCGCACAAAAAATTATCTGACATTCAGCAACTTGAGTTATCGCGGCTTCGTATCGGCTGCGCCGATATCGGA
>ENA-ORNB01001235-ORNB01001235.1-human-gut-metagenome-genome-assembly--contig:-NODE-1235-length-19593-cov-4.230525_pt1 | contig 19593 bp, 18 predicted proteins | sample MGYA00242112_ERZ509016 | MGnify/ENA primary metagenome ERZ509016 (study PRJEB26280, sample SAMEA2338705) | human gut metagenome | biome: human gut; feature: human-associated habitat; material: faeces...
CTGCCGAGCTGATGTTCGAGCTGCTCAGCTCCATGAAGGAAGTAAGGATAACAAGCTCCATCGCGGACAGCCTTTACACAGGAATCGCGACGGACAGCGGCTGCTTCAAGTACAGCAACACCTCGCCGCAGACCCATGTCTACGCCGCAGAGCTGATAAAGCTCGGCGCCGACATCGTGCCGATAAACTACGCGATGTTCGACATGAAGAGCCAGGGCAGACTGAAGCTCGAGCAGCTCGCGCTCAGCAGAATACGCTACTACGTGGGCGGCAGGATAGCCGTGATAGATGTTACGCAGTCGCTCATCGACTCCATCGAGGGCATAGACAGCGAGGACGTCGGCGCACTTTCCGCGATACCGCGCCAGATAGAGGGCGTGGATATCGGTATCTGCATCAAGGAGAAAACTCCGGGATTCTACAAGGTTTCCCTGCGCTCGAGCGAGAACGCGGACGTTTCCGCTATCGCTCAGCAGTTCGGCGGCGGAGGTCATGCAAGAGCCGCAGGCTGCGCGTTCGAAACCACGCTTGAGGACGCGGAGAAGAAAATAGTATGGGCATGCGCGAAGGCGCTCGGTAACCAGATATGACCGGAATAATCTGCATAAACAAGCCCCAGGAGTTCACCTCGTTCGACGTGGTGGCTTCCATGAGAAGGGCTTTCGGGACTAAGAAAATCGGGCACGGGGGGACCCTCGACCCGATGGCTACCGGGGTGCTCCCGGTGTTCGTAGGCGGCGCTACGAAGGCGGTCGACCTGGTTCCGGACGACAGCAAGAGCTACCGGGCCGGGTTCCGGCTGGGATTCGTTTCGGATACCCAGGACATCTGGGGGAAGCTCCGCTCGCGCTGTGAGAACGGCATTTCCGAGGACGAGATGAGGTTCGCCCTGGACGATTTCCGGGGCGACATCATGCAGGTGCCTCCGATGTACTCCGCGCTGAAGGTCAACGGGCAGAAGCTCTGCGACCTGGCGCGCCGCGGTATCGAAGTGGAGCGCAAGCCGCGCCCCGCGACGATATCCCGCCTGGAGCTGGTCAGCTTTGACGGGACAGACGGAGTGCTCGACGTGGACTGCTCCGGCGGCACCTATATCCGCACGCTGATAAACGACATCGGCGAGAGCGTCTGCACCGGCGCGGTAATGACAAGTCTGTGCAGGACGAAAAGCTGCGGCTTCACTCTGGAACAGTGTCACGAGCTGGACGAGGTGCGGAATGCTTCCCCGGAGCGGCTCGAAAAGTGGCTGCTTCCGGTTTCGGAGCTGTTCGCGCCGCTTCCTGAGATACCCCTGGACGAGGTGCAGACAAGAATGTACCTCAACGGCGTACGTCTAGACGCTGAAAGGCTGCTGAAGCGCGCCCCCGTGGACGAGCTGGCTAGAGTTACCGCCGGCGGGGAGTTCCTCGGAGTAGGAAAGATCAATGCTGAAGGGGAACTGGTTTCGATCAAGCAGTTCCGCTCGGAATAAAAATACCGGGTATCCGGTATGAATGGTGGATTTAATTTGATAGACATAACTAACAGCAGCCTGCGCCCGGAGGAAAAGACCGCCGTCGCGCTGGGTTACTTTGACGGGCTTCACCTGGGACACGTCGGCGTTATTCGCACGGCGCTGGCTCAGGAGGGGCTCAAACCGGCGGTGTTCACGTTCAACTGCGACACCACGCTGCCGAAGTTCCGCGGGCCGGAGGATATAATCTCGTTCGAGAATAAGTGCGAACTTATGCAGAAGATCGGCGTGAAGTACATCTACGCGCCGGATTTTGCGGAGGTCTGCGCGCTGTCCGACGAGGACTTCGTGAAGAAAATACTTATCGACCGGCTGAACGCGGGCTTTGCCTGCTGCGGAAGCAATTTCCGGTTCGGAAAGGGCGGCAGCGGCACTCCGGAGAGGCTCGGGGAGATCGGCGCGAAGTATGGAATGCGCGTCGAGGTGGTGAAGGACGTCTGCCTTGACGGCAAGATGATAAGCTCTACGCGTATCCGCGAGCATATACGCCGGGGAGAAATAGAAGAAGCTAACCGGCTGCTGGGCTATGAGCTGTGGTACAGGCTGCCGGTTATCCGGGGAAACGAGATCGGACGGACTATTGATTTTCCGACGATAAACCAGGTTATTCCGGACACGAACATTATCCCGCGCTACGGAGTTTACAAGAGCTACGTAGAGGTGGCAGGGAAGCAGTACCACGGGGTCACGAACATCGGCGTGAAGCCCACCGTCCAGCACAGGAGGGACGGCTCCGGCGCAGTGATGGAGACCTACATCATCGGCTTTGACGGCGATCTTTACGGTCAGGACATAGCGGTCGCACTGGTGCGCTTTATACGCCCGGAGGCCAAGTTCGCCGGACTTGACGAGCTGAAAGCACAGATAGCGCGCGACAAGGAAGAAGCGCTTAAATAATGCGCCTCTGAAACTGTGAATTCGGTTTTAAGAAGCTGCCACAAAACGCCGGGAGACCGGCAGGAAAGGAATACAGAAATGGAAGTCAGGACAAGATTTGCGCCCAGCCCTACTGGGTACATGCATATAGGCAATCTGCGCACCGCGCTGTATACTTACCTCATCGCGAGAAAGAACCACGGAAAGTTCATTCTCCGTATCGAGGACACGGACCAGGGACGCTACGTTGAGGGCGCAACTGATGTTATATACAGAACCCTCAAGACATGCGGTCTGAACTGGGACGAGGGTCCGGATATCGGCGGCCCCTGCGGCCCGTATATTCAGAGCCAGCGCATGGGTATGTTCAAGGAATACGCGGAGAAGCTGGTCGAGAGCGGTCACGCTTACTACTGCTTCTGCACCAAGAGCGAGGACAGCAGCGAGGATACCGCGAACGGCCTTGCCTCCGCTAACCGCTGCCCCTGCCGCGATCTCGACCCCGCAGAGGCTAAGAAGCGCCACGACGCGGGCGAATCCTGCGTTATCCGCCAGAAGATCCCGAACGAGGGTACCACCACGTTCCACGATGAGATATACGGCGATATCACGGTCGAGAATACCGACCTGGACGACCAGGTGCTGCTCAAGTCCGACGGAATGCCGACCTACAACTTCGCAAACGTGGTCGACGACCACACTATGGGCATTACCCACGTTGTAAGAGGCAACGAGTACCTTTCCTCCGCTCCGAAGTACAATCTGCTCTACTCCGCGTTCGGCTGGGAGCCTCCGGTTTATATTCACGTTGAGCATATCATGCGCGACGCTACTCACAAGCTGTCCAAGCGCGACGGCGACGCTTCCTTTGAGGATTTCCGCGCAAAGGGCTACCTCACCGAAGCTATACTGAACTATATTCTGCTGTTGGGCTGGGCTCCGAAGGGCGAGCAGGAGATCTTCACACTGGACGAGATGATCGAGGCGTTCGACCTTTCCGGTATCTCCAAGTCCCCGGCGATATTCGACCCGCTGAAGCTCACTGCGATAAACGCTGTTTATATCCGCAACCTGCCGCTTGAGAAGTTCATCGAGTACGCAGAGCCGTGGATCCGCCAGACCTGTAAGCGCACCGATATCGACATGCCGCTCCTCTGCGCAGGACTTCAGCCCAGAACCGAGGTTTTCAACGATATCCCCGAGCGCGTTGACTTCATCGACCAGATGCCGGAATATTCCATCGACATGTACGTCAGCAAGAAGATGAAAACCACTCCGCAGACCTCCCTTGAGGCTCTTAAGAAGCTCATTCCCGTTATCGAGGGTATTCAGGATTTCACCACCGAAAATATCCATGACGCGCTCTTCAAGCAGATCGAGGCAGACGGCGTGAAGAACGGTTTGTACCTCTATCCGCTGCGCGTTGCGCTGAGCGGCAAGGCTGTCACCCCCGGCGGCGGCGTGGAGCTTGCGAAGATTCTCGGCAAGCAGGATACCCTCGACCGCATGCACAAGGCTGTCGGGAAGCTCACAGACGAGATCGGCTGACAAACGCCGCGGGCGCGTCAATTTTAACTGTATATTCATGCCTGATTCACACTTTCATCACTTTAGTGTGTTAAGCTGATATATGACCGGGTATATGTCAGGTATGCTATGGATATATACCCTAACTAATCAGCCGTATGAACAACATGCGGAAAAGGACATAATATGATCGAAGTAAAAAATCTAAGCAAAAGCTACGGCAGCAAATTAGCCGTGGACGGTATCAGCTTCACCGCCGGTGAAAGCGAGATACTCGGCTTCCTGGGGCCTAACGGCGCGGGAAAGTCCACCACGATGAACATGCTGACCGGCTACCTCTCCTCCTCGGGCGGACAGGCGCTCATCAACGGCGTCGATATCCTGGAGGATCCAGTGCGCGCAAAGAAGGACATCGGCTATCTGCCGGAGCTTCCTCCGCTGTACCTTGACATGACCGTCATGGAGTACCTTAATTTCGTGTACGACCTGAAAAAGTGCAGGCTTCCGAAGCGCTCCCATCTCGATGAGATATGCCGCCTCGTGAAGATCACCGACGTGCAGAAACGCGTTATCCGCAACCTTTCCAAGGGCTACAAGCAGCGTGTGGGTCTGGCTCAGGCGCTGGTCGGGAATCCCAAGGTGCTGATACTCGACGAGCCGACCGTAGGCCTTGACCCGAAGCAGATAATCGAGATACGCACGCTCATCAAGAAGCTCGGAAAGAACCACACCGTAATTCTTTCCTCGCATATCCTGTCCGAGGTGCAGGCGGTCTGCGACAAGATCGTCGTTATCGACAAGGGAAAGCTCGTTGCAAACGACACCACCGAGAACCTTTCGCACAACCTCTCAGCCGACCACAAGCTGACCGTGCAGATAGAGGGTCCGACGAAGGAAGTCAAGTCACTGCTTGAGCAGATCCCCCAGATGGTGGAGGTACACCTCAACCGCACTATTGATAAGACCATCGGCGAGTATGAACTCAACGCCCAGGAGGGCTGCGACATTCGCCGCGAGGTATTCAAGCGCATGGCGGCGAGAAACTATCCGATACTGCTCATGAGAAGCAGCGAGCTTACCCTCGAGGAGATCTTCCTCAAGCTCACCACCGGTGATTTCTACGGCAATATTGACAACGGAGGTGCGGCAAGATGACGGCTATTCTGAAGCGTGAGTTCGCTTCCTATTTCACTTCGCCGCTTGGCTATGTTTACCTTGCGGTGTTCTACGGATTTTCCGGGCTGTTCCTGTGGATAACCTGCCTTACCAGCGGTTCCGCAGACATGCAGTACGTTTTTCTGTGGATGTTCTTTATAATGATGATACTCATTCCGATACTCACCATGAGGACCATGGCGGACGACAAGCGCCAGAAAACGGATCAGCTCACGCTGACATCCCCGGTGAGCCTGTTCGGTCTGGTTGCGGGAAAATTCCTCGCGGCGTTCTTCATCTTCCTTATCGGCGCGGCAGTTATGTTTGTCTACGCACTTGGTCTGGCTGCGGCTGTCAACGGTTCCGGTACGGGTACTGAGTTCGGCTGGGCAGGGTTCTTCGGGAACTTCGCAGGCATCGTGCTGATGGGCGCGGTGTTTATCTCCGTAGGCATCTTCATTTCCAGCCTTACCGAGAACCAGATGATCGCGGCTATCGGCAGCATCGGCGTCAATATCCTGCTGTGCCTGTTCGATGTCATTTCAAACTTCGTTTCGGTGACGTTCCTCAAGGACATCATCAACGCGCTTGCGGTGCTCTATAAGTATCAGGAGTTCACCGCCGGCATTTTCAGCCTGAAGAATATCCTGTTCTTCCTGAGTCTGATAGTAGTTTTCAACTTCCTGACGATGCGCGTTATCGAACGCCGCCGCTGGAGCTGAGAAAGGGGGAGCAGACATGAACGAATCAAATAACGAAAACATCGAGCAGGAGCAGACTGCGCCTGCCGCTGAAAACGTTTCCCCCGCAGAGGAAACCAAGCCGGAGGAAACTGCAAAGCCCGCTAAGAAGCAGGCTGAGATACAGAACGGAAATCCTGCCGCACGCAAGCACACCTTCAACAAGCGCAACCTCAAGCATGGCACAATGGCAGTCGTGCTGACGGTGCTTTTCATCGCCGCAGTCGTAGTGCTGAACGTTATCGTCAGCATAATCTCCGACCGTATCGACACCACCGCCGACCTCACCGACACGGGTATCTACACCCTCGACGAGGCCACCACAAACTACCTCGCCGGGCTTGACAAGGACGTTACCGTCTCCGTCATGAACACCGAATCCAGCTTCGAGGGCGGCAGCTCCTTCTATAAGAGTGTCAACGAGCTTCTCAACAAGATGGCTATGGAGAACGAACATTTCAAGCTCCAGTACCTCAAGATAGACCAGAATCCGGATTTCACCTCCAGATTCAACGGCGAGACGCTTTCCGAGAATTATATAGTGGTGGAGTCCAAGGACACCAACCGCCACCGCATAATCACTCCCGGCGAGTACTTCTCCTGCCCGACGTTCCGAGATAACCTGTCGCAGTACGGCTATCCCGAGACCTACATCGAACAGTACGTAAACCAGTACGTCAACAGCTCCTACGCTTCTCAGATAATCGAGGGCAGCAACGTGGAGCAGGCGGCTATTTCCGCGATAATGTACGTCACCAACACCGATCCGGTGCGCGTTGCGTTCACCGAGGGCTTCGGCGAGGCTGACAGCAGCTCGCTGTCGTCCCTGCTCAGCAAGAACGGCTACGATATCGAGACCATCAACCTCCAGCAGGTGGCTGAGATCGACGGCGATATCGACTACATCGTGATGTACGCGCCCTCTATGGACTACGACAACGACAGCCTTACAAAGCTGTCCGCATTCCTTGACAACGGCGGCGCGTTCGGCAAGAACCTCATCTACTTCGCTTCCTACAGCCAGCCTGACTACGCGCCGGAGAACCCCGAGGATTCCTCCATGAAGAACCTCGCGTCCTTCCTCGCGGAGTGGGGTATATCCATCGGCGACAGTCTTGTGCTCCAGAGCAACACCGAGTATTCCTACGGCAACATGGAGTATGTACATCTCCAGCAGATCCAGGATACCGACTACGCCGGCAGCGCTTACGGCAGCAGCCTCATCACATACGACGCGTATATACGTCCGGTTCAGCAGCTCTGGGAGGGCGGAACAAAGGGCAGCGTTGAGCAGAAGGTTCTGATAAAGAGCTACGACGGAGCTTACCTCCGCCCGATAAGCACCCTTTCCGACGATGAATTCGACAAGTCAGGCGCAGAATCCGGCTCCTTCAATGACGCTGTTGCAGCGTACAAGGTTCACAGCAATACTCAGGAAGTCACCAGGGTTGTGGCGTTCGGTTCCGACATGATATGCAACAGCATGTTCATGAGCTATGCGAACTCCAACAACCAGGACTTCATGATAAACATGTTCAACTATATCTCCGGCAAGACCGAGGGTATCACTATCACGGCAAAGTCGTTCAGCAGCGTCGGCTTTGAGGTAAACCAGGGCAACGCGAATATCCTTGCTGTAGTTCTGTGTATCATCGTGCCGGTAGTCGTTATCGTTGCCGGTGTAGTTATCTGGGTGCGCAGGAGGCACAGATAAATGGCGAAGCTTTCTAAAACCACAAAGACCGTTATCATTGCGGCGGCTGTACTCCTCGTGCTGGGCGCGGTGCTTCTGGTGCTGGTCATGACCAGCCCGAAGGACAGCGGCAGTTCCGGGGACAGCTCCGCTGTTTCCGGGGAGGCAGGGACTTCCGAGTCCTCGGCGGCCGCTGACGACGGCAGCTCAGCTTCTTCCGGAGCCGACGAAAAGGTCGTTATAAACAGCTGCGAGCAGGAAAACGTGCTGAAGCTGGAGGTCTCCAACCAGACCGGCAGCTTCTCGTTCGACCGCGCTTCCAGGGAGGTTTCTTCCACGGACGACGACGGAAACGTCAGCACCGCCACGCAGTACTACTGGACAAGCCCGGAGCTTGACGGTATAAGCCGCAACGATTCCACTATAGGCGCGTTCGTGCGCAGCATGGCGGGGCTTTCCGCTTCCTCGATGGTAGAGGAGGGCGCTTCCGATCTTGAGAAGTACGGGCTTGCAGAGCCGCTTTCCACCGTTAAGGTAACGTTCGACGACGGGACCTCTAACGAGATCTGCTTCGGTATCCGGAACCCGGCGGCTTCCAACTATGTATACTGCTGCGTTAAGGGCAGCAGCGACGTTATGCAGGTAAGCTACTACAGCACCGGCAGTGCGTTCTATGATATCAAGGATTTCGTGAGCCTGGTTCTTACCGACGCTTACGATTCAAACAACCCGCAGGAGCTTGAGTACCTTACCATCGAGCGCAAGGACCTCAGCGAGCCGGTTGAGATCGAATATATGTTCGATGTTGCGGCGGAGGCGGAGGACGAGGATTCCGTTGTGACCACGTTCAACTCCCACCGCATAACCTCCCCGATAACCGCGGAGCTTGACACGACCAGCGGGCAGACGATCTGCTACGGGCTGTACGCGCTCAGCGCGGCTTCCTGCCAGTATATCGACCCCACCGACGAGGAGCTTGCAGCGACAGGTCTTGACGATCCCTACTGCCGCGTCAGCTTCAAGTACGGCGGCAAGGCGCGCGTACTGCTTCTCGGCAATGAGATAAGGGAGTCCAGCGACGATTCCGACGAGGGAAGCCTTTCTTCCGTGACCGGATACTACGCTATGTTCGAGGGCGACAGACTTATTTATGCTATCAGCACCTCAAATGCGCCGTGGTACACCTTCAGCGTTCAGGATATCATGTCCCGCAGACCTATCTCGCCGTACATCTATACGGTAGACAAGCTGACCGTGTCAACTCCGGACGGTGAATACGCATTCACCATTGAAGGCGACGCTGACAACCATACTTTCCGTTACAACGGGGAGCCGCTGGACGATACCAGGTTCAAGAGCTTCTATCAGCACCTTATAACCTCGATGGGCGAGGAGCTGTTCTTCGATGAAGCAGACTACGAGCCTTACATCAAGGTGCAGTTCGACTACCGCAGCGAGTATTACGACACCTACGGCAGAAGCAGCGACGTGCTGGAGTTCTACAAGTCCGACGACCGTAAGAGCATTGTGCGCGTAAACGGCGACGTGCTCTACAAGGTGCGCCAGGTCTACACTGACAGGCTGCTCAGCAACCTTGACGCCCTGCTGAACGGCGGCGACATCGAGCTTAACTGGTAACGGAGATTCAGCAGAACGGAGCGCGGCTTCCTGCCGCGTTTCCTGACCGTGTTAAATAAACTTTTATATATGGAGGTAATTACAATGGCTGAAAGTAACTTTATTTACTACCGTGGATTCCCGATGGTGAGAAGCGGAAACGAGATCTACTACGGAAGCATGGGCGACAGGTTCGTCACCAAGCTTACTATCCGCGAGAGCGAGAAATACAAGGACGCCGAGATACCTACCAAGGTCATGGTTCAGATGATCCCCACGTCTCCTACCCCGGAGGATCTTGCAAAGATCAGAAAGGGCGAGATGAACAGCCTTTACGAAGCGCTTGATACCGCGCACGTATGGCTCACCAAGGAACTTTTCGGGGCATGATAATTAACCGCTGGCAGTCAGGCTGTCAGCGGTTTTTGCATGAAAAAACACCGGGCAGTCATGCTGTCCGGTGCTTGTTAATCGCGGTTATCAAAGCTGCTCGGTCTCCTCGGGAGAAGTGGAGATGGAAGTGCGCTTTACGCGGTTGCGGCTGGTGAATTCGTACTCGTTCTCGTTGAACTCGCTGATCTCGTTGAGCCAGTAGCTTACGCGGTAGTTGCCTACGTCCACAACGGCAAAGTTCGCTGTTGTGTTTACGAACTTGACCTCGCCCTGTACCAGAGGTCTTATGTTGCCTTCGCCGCTGAAATACTCCTTGAGTCTTACAACGACCTTATCACCAACATGGATTTCCCCCATTTTTCGTGTCCTCCTTTGTTATGTCTGCGAATATCGTCAGAATTTACAACAGTAATTGTAACACATATTACACAGCCTGTCAAGCGGGATTGAAAAAAAATCACCGATTTCGGCGAAACTCGCTGATTTTTAGTTTGTTTTAGTGGTTTTGCAAATATTATCTGCCTATGTTTTGGTGATTATAACGAACACGGGCTGGAAAGTTACGGCGCGGTCCTGCTTCTGGCGAGAAATACCAGCGATGGCTTAAACTTCTATTGACTTTTCCGGCGGGGTATAGTATCATATAGACAGGTTAAAAACCGCAATTATTCAGGAAATGGAGCATTTAACATGGTAAGACAGATAATACATATAGATGAAGAAAAGTGCAACGGCTGCGGACTCTGCGCCAACGCCTGCAAGGAAGCCGCTATCGGCATAGTCGGCGGCAAGGCGAAGCTGCTTCGCGAGGATTTCTGCGACGGACTCGGCAACTGCCTGCCCGCCTGTCCGATGAACGCGATAAGCTTTGTTCAGCGCGAGGCTCCCGAGTTTGATGAGGAGGCTGTAAAGCGCCACATCGAGTCACAGAAGAAGCCCGCCCAGGAGACTCCGAAATTTACCGGCTGCCCCGGAATGAGAATGGCTCAGATGAAGCCGAGAACCGCTCCGGCAGAGGGCGCGGTTCCGAGCATGCTCAGCCAGTGGCCGGTTCAGATCAAGCTTGCGGGAGTGCAGTCTCCCTATTTCAAAGGCTGCGACCTCCTTATCGCCGCCGACTGCACCGCCTACGCCTACGGAGATTTCCACCGCAGGTACATCAAAGGCAGAGTTACCCTCATCGGCTGCCCCAAGCTGGACGACGCCGACTATGCTGAGAAACTGGGCGAGATAATCCGTGCCAACGATATCCGGAGCATTACGGTAGCGCGCATGGAAGTACCCTGCTGCGGAGGTATCGAAAACGCCGTAAACCGCGCGGTCGCCGCTTCCGGCAAGTATATCCCGGTGAAGGTGGATATCATCACCACCGACGGACATGTAATAGATTGATTTGTGGTATCGGCTTTCGCCCGATATATTTTGGATCTGGAGCTGTAATTTTTACGGCTCCTTTTTTCTGTTCCGCAAAATGTCACCTGATTTTCATTGACAAATACCCGATATAGTGGTATAATAAAATGAATATTTGTATTCAAGAGGTGTTTTTTTAATGACTATATTTTACAAATTCGACGGTCAGATGTATATTAACATAACTAACGGCTGTCCCTGCGACTGCGTGTTCTGCCTGCGGAACAACTCCGATTCCGTGAAGGACAACGGCAGCCTGTGGCTAGAGCACGAGCCTTCCTTCGAGGAGATCGTGGATGCATACGAGAAATTCGATAAGACCGGCTGCACGCACGCGATATTCTGCGGCTACGGCGAGCCTACCGTCCGCGCGGACATGCTTGTTAAGACTGCGCAGTATATCCGGGAGCACTCCGATATGAAGATACGCCTTAACACAAACGGACTTGTCCGCATGATCCACCCCAAGTTCGATATCGAGCAGTTCCGCGGACTTATCGACGTGGCTTCCATCAGCCTCAACGCCCCGGACGCGAAGCGCTACAACGAGGTCACAAGGCCGCATTTCGGCGAGCCGGCGTTCCAGGCTATGCTTGATTTTGCCCGGGATATGAAGAATATGGGCGTCCAGTTGAAGTTCACCGTTGTCGACGTTATCACAAAGGACGAGATCGACCGCTGCCAGCAGCTCGCGGACAGCATGGGAATACCGCTCAGAGTGCGCGAGTACATCACCGACAACGAAAGCTACACATGAGGATTATCGGTATTGACCCGGGCTACGCCATCGTTGGGTATGGAGTTCTCGACTATGAGAAAACGCGGTTCTCCGTGGTGAACTACGGCGCGATAACCACCGCCGCCGGAACCAGCTTCGACCGCCGCCTCATGGAGATCTACAACGACATGTGCACCGTGCTTGATATGTTCAAGCCGGACTGCATGTCCATCGAGAAGCTATATTTCACCAACAACAAGACCACCGGAATCGATGTTGCGCAGGCGCGCGGGATAATCCTGCTGACGGCTGTGCAGCGGGACATCGAGATCTACGAATACACGCCCATGCAGGTGAAGCAGGCGGTCGTAGGCTACGGCAAGGCTGAGAAGCACCAGGTGCAGGAGATGGTGAAGAATATCCTCCGTCTGGACTCGATACCCAAGCCCGACGACACTGCCGACGCGGTGGCTCTTGCAATATGCCACGGACATTCCAGCGGGTCGCAGCTTTCGAGGCTCATTGCAAAGGCTGCGGAAAACGACGGCGCGATGGGAAAAATATACCACAAGAGTGACAAGAGGTAAAATACATGATATACAGCTTACACGGCGAACTTATCCACACAGAGCCGAACCTAGCGGTAGTTGAATGCGGCGGGGTAGGCTACGCCTGCCGCACGACCATGAACACGCTGAAAAAAATAGGCAGCAGCGGGGAAGTCAAGCTATTCACGCAGCTCAACGTCAGGGAGGACGCTATCGACCTGTTCGGCTTCGCTGATACTGCTGAATTGCAGGCGTTCAGGCAGCTCACTTCCATTTCGGGAGTGGGTCCTAAAGCCGCGCTTGCGATACTGTCCGACCTCACTCCGTCCAAGCTGGCGCTGTGCATAACCACCGGCGACAGCAAGACCCTGACCCGCTCTCCTGGTATCGGAAACAAGATAGCTCAGCGTATCGTTATGGAACTTAAAGACAAGGTGGCAAAGGAACAGCACATCTCCGCTTCCGACTTCGGCGCGGAGCCTGTCGCTGCGGCTTCGGTCGGCGGCAACGCCGCTGCGGAAGCTATAACGGCGCTGTGCGTGCTGGGATTCGCCCTGCCGCAGGCTCAGGCGGCGCTCGTCGGCGCTGACCCTGACAGCAGCGTTGAGGAGCTTATAAAATACGCGCTCAAGCATTTGGGTTGATTTCAAAATTACTTACGGCGGGAGGTGAGCGCCTTGAAAAAGGAATTTGATGTTCTCGAGAAGATATTCATGATAGTCGCGCTGTGCGAGGCGTTTTTCTTCGTGCTGTTCATCATGGCAGGCGACGACCGCTACAAGGTGATGTGCATGACTGGTGTTGTTGTTGCGGGCGCGACTGCGGTCATCATGACCGCGGCGACGCTGCTCGCTCAACTTAAAATTGTCTTGTCGGACCGCAGGGCGGCACGCCGTGCGCTCGGAAAGCACGGGCTTCGTGTCCTTTGGCACGACGAGGGCGCCCGCTGCGCTTACAAGGGAATTCTCATGCTGACGAAGGGGCGCTACCCCGAGGCGGAGGAAAAACTCATGCGCGCCCTGAGTATCTCGGACAACAGGCAGAATCAGCTATTCTGCGTGGAGTGGCTCATCAAGCTGTACGAGGCGCAGGAGAACGAAGGGCAGCTCATGTGGGCGCTTCGGAAGGCTGCGGAGATAGCTCCGGACAATCCGGACGCGCAGTCGCGGCTCGGACATGCCTATTACAACGAGGGGAAGCTCAGCAGTGCGGAATACTGCTTTGAACAGGCGCTCAGGTACGACCCGAACTACGGGTACTCCTACTACAGCCTGGCGACGATATACACGCTTCGCGGCGAGGACGAGCGCGCTCTCGAGACCCTCAAGAAATTGGTGACTATCCAGGAAAACCACCCGCTGGTCTACGCCGAGCTTGCCACATGGTACGCAATGCACGACGACGAGAAGAACGCCGAGGAAGCCTACGACAAGGCGATACTCTGCGGCTACAAGGACCCCGAGGAGCTTTCAAAGCGCATGACCGCGCTGCGAATGTTCAACCACGCTGAAAACGCAACGGGAAACGACCTGCCGCGGGATTATTACAGATACATCGAAAAGGAAGAAACTGAGGAAACAGTAAAGGAAGATACAGATGCTGGAAATGTCTGACCTCGGGGGAAATCCCGAACGCAGTAACAGAATAGTCGAGCCGGAATATAATGAGTCAGATACCGATATCGAGTATTCCCTGCGCCCGAAGGTGCTTGACGAGTACATCGGTCAGGATAAGGTCAAGGAGAATATGAAGGTCTACATCGAGGCTGCGAAAAAGCGCGGCGAGTGCCTTGACCACGTGCTGCTCTACGGCCCTCCCGGACTTGGTAAGACCACGCTTTCGTGTATTATCGCGAACGAGATGGGCGTGAATATCCGCGTGACCTCCGGTCCGGCGATCGAGAAGGCGGGGGACCTGGCGGCTCTGCTGACCAACCTCCAGCCCAACGACGTGCTTTTCATCGACGAGATACACCGCCTTTCCCGTCAGGTTGAGGAAGTGCTTTATCCCGCGATGGAGGACTATGTTCTCGATATAATCATGGGCAACGGTCCCTCTGCGAGGTCTATCCGCATCGACCTGCCGAAATTCACGCTGATAGGCGCTACTACGCGCTCCGGACAGCTTTCTGCGCCTCTGCGCGACAGATTCGGCGTTATCCAGCGGCTGGAACTGTATACTCCGGAGGAGCTTTGCAGCATAGTGCAGCGCTCCGCGATAATCCTCGCGATACCCTGCACAAAGGACGGCGCGATGGAGATCGCAAAGCGCTCCAGAGGCACGCCGCGTATCGCGAACCGCCTGCTCAAGCGCGTCCGCGACTATGCGGAGGTGCTCGGCGACGGAAAGATAACCCAGGAGCTTGCGGATATCGCGTTAGGACGCGAGGATATCGACAAGCTAGGTCTTGACAGGCTTGACAGGCGGCTTCTGGAAATGATAATCAAGGGCTACAACGGCGGTCCTGTCGGGCTGGAAACGCTGGCTTCCGCGCTTGGAGAGGAGTCGGTGACGCTGGAGGAGGTCTGCGAACCGTTTCTCATGCAGCTCGGGTTCATTGCAAGAACTCCGCGCGGGCGCACCGCTACTGCGCTCGCTTACAGACACCTGGGGATACTCCAGGACGGTCAGCAGCGGCTTGATTTCTGATAATAGAGCATAGTCTAATTAAATATACATAACGGGGGCAATAATATGGGAAGAATTTTCGGCACGGACGGCGCGCGCGGCGTTGCAGTCACGGAACTCACCTGCGAAAGGGCAATGGAGATAGGAAGGGCGGCGGCTTACGTACTCACTAAGGAGAGCGGCAAGGCTCACCCGAATATCATCGTTGGCATGGATACCCGCATTTCCTCTAAAATCCTGGAGGCGGCGCTGTCCGCTGGTCTTGCTTCCGTGGGAGCAAACGCGCTGCTGCTTGGAGTTGTGCCTACTCCTGCGGTGGCTTATCTTGTGAAAAGGTACAATGCGGACGCGGGCGTTATGATCTCCGCTTCGCATAATACCGTGGAATACAACGGCATAAAGCTGTTTTCCTCCGAGGGATTCAAGCTCCCGGACAGCGTTGAGGAGGAGATAGAGGCTCTTATCCTCGACCGGAAGGACGAGATCAGGCTCCGTGACGGCATCGAGGTCGGGAGGATCTCCAGGCTCAGCAGCGCCTGCACCGACTACATTCAGCACATCAGGGAATGCGCCGGAGCGGGGGACTACGCGGGAGTCAATCAGCGCTTCTGCTTCGACTGCGCGAATGGAAGCTCCGCCGCTACGGCGCGCAAACTTTTCGCGTACCTCGGGAACGGCTGCGAATTTATCGCAGACGAGCCGGACGGCACCAACATCAACGACAACTGCGGCTCCACGCATATCGGTCAGCTCTGCGAGTACGTTAAGAACGGCGGCATGGCGGCTGGATTCGCGTTCGACGGCGACGCCGACAGGTGCCTTGCAGTCGATGAAAACGGCAGGGTCATCGACGGCGACCGCATAATCGCAGTGCTTGCCAAGCGCATGAAGGAAAAGAAGATACTCAAGGGCGACGCCGCTGTCGTTACCGTTATGAGCAACCTCGGTTTCCACGATTTCATGAAGCAGAACGGCATGAAAACCGTCTGCGCCAAGGTCGGCGACAGATATGTCCTCGAGGAAATGCAGCGCAGCGGGTACAATATCGGCGGCGAGCAGTCCGGACATATAATCATGCTCGACCACGCGACCACCGGCGACGGTCAGCTCACGGCGGCTATGCTCATCAAGGTCATGACCGAGACCGGGAAGTCCCTGGCGCAGCTCTGCGAGGGCATCGAGGATTACCCGCAGCTTCTCGTGAACGTGAAGATAACCGAGAGCGGCAAGGGCAAGTGGAACAAGGTTCCTGCTATAATGGACTGCATTTCCGCGGCTGAGAAGGAACTTGGCGGCAGCGGCAGAGTACTCGTCCGCGAGAGCGGCACGGAGCCTCTGGTGCGGGTTATGGTCGAGGGCAAGGACATGGATATGGTGAAGCGGCTGGCGGACTCCATCGCGGAGGAAGTCAAGCGCAGCCTTACATGACGGAGGAAACATGCTGGTTTGTGCAAATAACGGGAACTTTCCCGCAAATGATAAAGATGAACTCAAAACCGCGCTGAATGCGGCGTGCGGCGAGATCTGGCTCGGCGAGGGCACGGATTCCTACCCCCGCATGGCGATACTCTGCTGCGAGGACGGCGCTTCCATCAATTATTTCGAGAGCGAGGGCGGCACGGCTTACGTCTCCATCGGCGACAAGACCCGCCACGGAACCATTGACGTCAACATCGACGGCGAGGTGTATCAGCTCAGCCGCGGGCAGATAGTTCCGGAGGAGAAGATACTCGAGATAGCCGAGGCGTTCATGAATGAAATGAAGCTGCCGGAGTGCGTTGAGTGGGAGAAGATTTAAAATATGCCGTTTGATTTCAAAAAGGAATATAAAGAGTTTTATATGCCGCCAAGAAAGCCGGGTATTGTCAACATTCCCAAGATGAACTATATTGCAGTTCGCGGGACGGGCGACCCCAACAGCGAAAACGGCGAGTACAAGGAATCCATCGGGCTGCTGTATGCGGTTGCGTTCACTATAAAGATGAGCAAAATGGGCAGCCACAGAATGGCGGGCTATTTTGATTATGTGGTTCCTCCGCTTGAGGGATTCTGGCGGCAGGAAGGTTCGGATTCCATCGACTATTCCTATAAAGAGAAATTTCACTTCATTTCGGCAATCAGGCTTCCTGATTTTGTTACTGCTGATGAATTTAACTGGGCGGTCGGGGAAGCTGCCAGAAAAAAGAAGCTTGACCTTTCCAAAGTGGAGTTCTTTACTTATGATGAAGGGCTGTGCGTGCAGTGCATGCATATCGGTCCATATGACGACGAGCCGAAAACGATAGAAGCGATGCACGAGCATGCGGCACAGAATGGCTGTGTTCCGGATATACGCGCTGAACGCATGCACCATGAAATATATCTTTCAGACCCGCGAAAATGTGCTCCGGAGAGGTTAAAGACTGTTGTTCGCCACCCCATCAAGTTGGGTGAGCGTTAAGAATAAGCAGGAACAGAGGACAAAAGAATGAGACTTTCAGACAAGTGGCAGGACTACTGCCTTATCGACACATCAGACGGCGAACGGCTGGAGCGCTGGGGCGACGTCACCCTTATCCGCCCCGACCCGCAGATAATCTGGAAATGCTCCGGCGAGGCTCCTGAGTGGCGCACCGCCCACGCAAAGTACAACCGCTCGTCCTCCGGCGGAGGCTCCTGGGATTACCGCAGGAAGCTCCCGGAGAGCTGGCAGATAAAGTACGGGGAACTCACATTTATGGTGAAGCCCACCGGATTCAAGCACACCGGGCTGTTCCCGGAGCAGGCGGTCAACTGGGACTACTGCATGAACGCTATCCGCGGCGCAGACCGCCCGATAAACGTGCTGAACCTGTTCGCCTACACCGGCGGAGCTACGCTCGCATGCGCTGCGGCGGGAGCCTCCGTGTGCCATGTGGACGCAGTAAAGGGCATGGTTGACTGGGCGCGCACCAACGCGAAGCTGTCCGGGCTTTCGGATAAGCCGATACGCTGGATCGTCGACGACGCGCAGAAGTTCATCAGCCGCGAGATACGCCGCGGGAACCACTACGACGGCATTATCCTCGACCCTCCCAGCTATGGCAGGGGAACCAACGGCGAAATGTGGAAGCTGGAGGACTGCATTTACGACCTGATGGAGAGCTGCACGCAGCTCCTTTCGGACAAGCCGCTGTTCGTGCTTCTGAACAGCTACACGACCGGGCTTTCCGCCAGCGTTATGAGCTACCTCCTGCAAATGACCGTCGGTAAGCGGTTCGATATCACGGTGGATTCCCAGGAGATAGGGCTGCCGGTAAAGCAGACCGGTATGCCGCTCCCCGCAGGAAGCACCGCAATAGTACATTTTTGAGATAACGGGTGAATCACTTGAACATTATAGAAGTCGAAAACCTTTGCTTTGATTACATCAGCTACGACGAGGACGGCAAGGAAGTAGGCCGCAATCCGGTGCTGAAGGACGTTTCCCTGTCCGTTCCGGAGGGGCAGTTCCTTGCGGTGCTGGGTCACAACGGCTGCGGAAAATCCACGCTTGCGAAGCACTTCAACGCGATACTCACGCCGACCTCCGGCAAGGTCACGGTCGCGGGCATAGATACCTCCGACGAGGACAAGCTGTTTGATATCCGCCAGACGGTGGGCATGGTATTCCAGAATCCGGATAACCAGCTCGTTGCTACCATTGTCGAGGAGGACGTTGCGTTCGCGCCGGAGAACATGGGAATTCCGCAGCCGGAAATCCGCCAGCGCGTCGACGACGCACTGAAACAGGTCGATATGTACGAGTACCGCGAGCATGCTCCGCACCAGCTTTCGGGCGGTCAGAAGCAGCGCGTCGCCATCGCGGGAGTTATCGCGATGCAGCCGCGCTGTATCGTCATGGACGAGCCTACCGCAATGCTCGACCCCAAGGGTAGGCGGGAGGTCATGGAGACTATCCACACGCTCAACCGCGAAAAGGGCATAACTGTAGTCCTAATCACGCACTACATGGACGAAGCCGCGCAGGCTGACCGCGTGGTCGTGATGGACGGCGGCAATATCATCATGGACGACGTTCCGAAGAAGATTTTTTCACAGGTGAAGAAGCTGCGCTCCGTAGGGCTGGACGTCCCGCAGGTGACTGAGCTGTGCGAGGAGCTTCGCGAGAAGGGCGTGGACATTTCCACGGAAATAATCGGCGAACAGGAGTGCGCAGAGGCTCTGTTCAGCCTCACAAAGGGCAGGAGCGCGGAGATACCTCCGGCGAAGGAAGCCGCAGAGGACGACAAGCGCCCGGTAGTGCTGGAATGCGACAAGGTGACTTACAAGTACAGTATCGGCACCCCGTTTGAAAAGACCGCGGTGAACAGCGTCGACCTGAAGATACGCCAGGGCGAGTTCGTGGGGATAATCGGACACACCGGAAGCGGCAAGTCCACACTGATACAGCATTTCGACGGGCTTGTGAAGCCGACCTCCGGGCGCGTGCTGGTGGACGGCGCAGACATCTGGAGCAAGGACGTGAATATACGCAGCATACGCTTCAAGGTGGGGCTTGTGTTCCAGTATTCGGAGCACCAGCTCTTTGAGGAGACCGTTGCGAAGGACATCGCCTACGGTCCGAAGAACATGGGACTTTCCGAAGAGGAGATAAATAAGCGCGTCAGGAGCGCCGCCGAGAGCATGGATATCGTCCACCTGCTTGACAGGTCGCCGTTTGAGCTTTCCGGAGGCCAGCAGAGAAGAGCCGCCCTCGCGGGAGTCCTCGCGATGGATCCCGAGGTGCTTATCCTCGACGAGCCGGCGGCGGG
>ENA-ORNB01001238-ORNB01001238.1-human-gut-metagenome-genome-assembly--contig:-NODE-1238-length-19540-cov-2.716141_pt1 | contig 19540 bp, 10 predicted proteins | sample MGYA00242112_ERZ509016 | MGnify/ENA primary metagenome ERZ509016 (study PRJEB26280, sample SAMEA2338705) | human gut metagenome | biome: human gut; feature: human-associated habitat; material: faeces...
ATTTATTAAATTCTAATTTGCTGCAAATATAGCTTTTTTATAATAAAATAAAGATTTTCTGAAAAAAATAAGGTTTTCGTTTAGGAATGTCATGGTTTGGTCTTGTCATATAATAAAAGGTAGAATAAAGGATGAAAGAATTAGATAATAATAGAATAGAAGAATTGCTTCCTCGTTATTGTGAGGGGAGGTTGAGCGAGGGGGAACGTCTGGAAGTGGAAGCGTGGATGGACGAGTCGGAGGAGAATAAACGAGTTGCTACTCAGACTTTTGCTCTTTATTTGGCTGTGGACACGGTTCAGGTAATGAAGAAAGTTGATACGGAGAAAGCTTTACTGAAAGTAAAGGGAAAAATGTCGGACCGTGAAGTGAGAAGGATAGTGTGGTGGGAGTGGGCACAACGTGCTGCTGCAATTCTATTTATTCCGCTTCTTACCTTATTTATATGGCAGAATTGGAAAGGGGATACTGGTGAGGTAGCGGAGATGATGGAAGTTAAGACTAGTCCTGGAATGACCACTTCGTTGACATTACCCGATGGTACAATTGTTTATTTGAATTCGGAATCTTCTTTGTCTTATCCTTCTCGCTTTAATGGAGATTTCCGTAAAGTGACGTTAAGTGGTGAAGCATACTTTGAAGTGGCCAAAGATCCGGAAAAGAAATTTATCCTTTCTACTACACATCAATCACAGATAGAAGTATTGGGTACATGTTTCAATGTGGAAGCATATGAACAGAATACAGAGGTTATTACAACTTTGATTGAAGGAAAAGTAGATTTTATGTTCGAGAAAGATGCTGGGGTGAAACATGTGTTCTTATCTCCAAGAGAGAAGCTGGTGTATGATTCGGAGACTGATAAAGTCCACCTTTATAAAACTTCGGGAAAATCAGAATTGGCTTGGAAAGATGGAGAAGTTGTTCTTGATAATACACCTTTGGAAGAAGCATTATGGATGCTGGAAAAAAGATATAGTGTGAAATTTGTTATTAAGAACGAAAAACTGAAGAATAGTTCGTTTACGGGAACCTTTACAAATCAACGTTTGGAGAAGATTCTGGAATATTTTAAAGTATCCTCTAAAATACGTTGGCAACATATCAATGATGATAAGGATGGAAGTGACAGGAAAAAAGAGATAATAGAAATTTATTGATTAACCTTTAACAATTTAATAATATGAAGGCAAAACCCACTTAGAAAAAAGTATGGGAAGATTTTGGCAGATCTCCCCATACTAAAATGAATCAATTGAAAATGCTTGTTGGCAGACAAGCATAGTTAACTCATTTTCAACTTAAATCAATACAAAATTATGCAAAACAATTTTAGCATCCAAGTTTTAAGGGTGGTAAAGTCTTTTTGGCTAACCTCGAAAAAAATCCCACGTACTATGAGACTGGTTATTTTATTCTTATTTTGTTTTGTCGGATTAACTAATGCGACAGATAGTTATGCCCAATCTGCAAAGGTTACGATGAATGTACGTAATCAGACAGTTGAGGATGTATTAAGAGCGATAGAGAAGCAAACAGAATTTAGTTTCTTCTACAACAATGCTCATATAAATTTGAAACGGTTGGTGACAATCTCCGCTAACCGTAATGATATCTTTAAAGTTCTTGACGAAGTATTTAAAAATACGAATGTAGAATATAAGGTAATAGATAAAAAGATCATTCTGTCCACGGAGTTGGCATCTGTCGAACAGGCGCATCAAGAAAAGGTAAAAGTAAGCGGACGAGTTGTGGATGCGGCAGGGGGTGAACCGGTAATCGGTGCCAGTGTGATAGAAAAAGGCTCCTCCAATGGCACGATCACTGATATGGACGGTAATTTTACCCTGAATGTCGGTTCAAAAGACGCCATTCTTGAAATTTCTTATATTGGTTATCAAGGACAGTCCCTGAAAGTAACTCCGGGAAAGACGCTGTCGGTAGTATTGAAAGAAGACACACAGAGTCTGGACGAAGTGGTAGTAGTTGGTTTTGGTGTACAGAAGAAAGCGAACCTGACCGGCGCGGTATCTCAGGTAAAGATGGATGATGTACTGGGGAGTCGTCCTGTTGTAAATGCCATGAGTGCTTTGCAGGGTGCGATGCCGGGACTTCAGATTACTCCTAATAATGATGCTGCCGGTCCGGGACAGAGCAAATCATTCAATATTCGTGGTACGACTTCCATCAATGGCGGTGGTCCGTTGGTGTTGATAGATAATGTTCCGGGGGATATCGATATGTTGAATCCCGAAGATATCGAAAGTGTTTCTGTGTTGAAAGATGCTGCTTCGGCCGCTATCTATGGTGCGCGTGCCGCTTTCGGTGTAATACTTGTGACTACAAAGAAGGCGAAGAAAGGCGACGGGTTTCATGTCAATTATAATAATAATTTTGGTTTCCAGAGTTCTATCAATCGTCCGGAACAGGCTGACGGGCTGGAGTGGATGCAGGCTTACCTGGACGGCGAGTTCAATGCCGGTAAATACTACACCGGGCAAGATATCAAAACATGGATGAACTACCTGACCGAATATCGTAAGAATCCGGGTAAATTCCAGACTACCGGAGACGGGGTATATGTAGACCCGGAAACAGGATTGAATTATTACCTGAATGAGAAAGACCTGTATGCCAATATGCTTGATGATTACGGTTTTCTGCAAGCACATAATGTGTCATTGAGTGGTGGTACTGATAAGCTGGCTTATCGTCTGTCCCTTGGTTATAATAGCGAGCAAGGTATTTTGATCACCGATAAAGACCGCTACAAACGTTTGTCGGGTAGTGCCTATATTTCTGCCGAAATCACCTCGTGGCTGACTCAGTCTGTAGATATACGCTATGCTCAGAGTGACAAGAATATGCCTGTGACTTCGGATAAGACCGGATTGTATGATATGCGTTTGCCGGTTGTATATCCCGAAGGCTCCCTGACTTTGCCTGACGGCACCAGCCTGATGACGAATACGCCTTCCAACGTTTTGAGAATGGCAACGGATAACAATACAATCAGAGACAATGCCCGTATCCTGTCAAAAACGGTATTGAAACCATTGAAAGGGCTTGAAGTGGCATTTGAATATACATTTGACAAGACATGGAGTAATCAGAATGTGAATAAGGCTTCCATTGATTATACAACGGTTGAGCTGGCAAAAATACAGACTGCCACTACTTCTTCTCTGGAGACGACTCACCAAAGTACTGATTATAATGCCATCAACCTGTATGCTAATTATAGATATTCATGGAATGACACGCATAACTTGTCATTAATGGGCGGCTTCAACCAGGAATCCAGTGACTGGAAGAAATTGTATACTTATTCTTATGATATGATTAACGAGAAGTATCCGTCACATAGTACGGCTACCGGTGAGAATAAGGTTATTACAGATGATCATCGCGTGTATACCGTGCGTGGTGCTTTCTATCGTGTTAATTATGATTATAAAGGCAAATATCTGGCAGAGCTTGCTTGCAGATACGACGGTTCTTATCGATATGCTCCGGGCAGCAGATGGGCATTCTTTCCGTCCGCTTCCGTAGGATGGAGGATTTCGGAAGAGAGCTTTATCAAAGACAACTTCAAGTTTGTCGATAATCTGAAACTTCGTTTCTCTGCCGGTCGTTCGGGGCAAGATGCCGGTGATCCGTTCCAATACTTCTCCGGTTACACGTTGAACAGTGGCGGATATGTATTCAGCCAGGGAAATTATACCAATGGAGTAGCTTCTCCTGTGATGATCAATAAGAATCTGACCTGGATTAAAGTGAATATGTATAATATTGGTATTGACTTTTCAATCTTTAACCGGCTGATCGCAGTAGAGTTTGATATTTATCAGCGTGACCGCAGCGGCCTGTTGGCCGACCGTTACGGTTCTCTTCCCAATACGTTCGGTTCCAAGTTGCCACAGGAAAACCTGAACGGCGACCGTACGAGGGGTATTGAATTTACATTGACTCATACCAACAAAATCGGTGATTTCCACTACAGTGTATCCGGTAACTTTAACTTGGCGCGTACCCAACGCCGTTATATAGAGAGCGGTCCTTACAAGAGCAGTATGGAAAGATGGAGAAACCAGGCATCCAACCGCTGGGGAGATTTTATCTGGGGGTATCAGACGGACGGACGTTTCCAGAACTTTGACGAGATTAATACATATCCGATTCAGAATGGGGATAACGGAAATTCCAAGGAACTTCCCGGTGACTACATCCTGAAAGACGTAAACGGTGACGGAGTGGTGAATGATCTGGACAAGACCCCTTTATTCTGGTCCGGCAGCCCATTGATTCACTATGGTTTCAATGTGGAAGCGTCCTGGAAGAACTTCGACTTCTATGCTCTTTTTCAAGGTTCTGCCCTGTACACGGTGCAGTTTGACGAGGTATACGCAAAGATGCTCTGTTTCAAGGGTGGCAATACCCCCGAATACTTCTACGACCGTTGGCATCTGTCCGACCCGTATGATGCGAACAGTGAATGGATACCGGGAGAATGGCCGGCCATCCGTCTGGAGCAGGACATGGGATCGTTCTATACGAGGGATTCGCAGATATGGCGTAAGAACGCTTCTTATCTGAGACTGAAAACAATTGAGATCGGCTACACCTTCAGTCCCCGACTGATGCATAAACTGGGTATCGGTAGTTTAAGAATCTATGCGAACGGAAATAACCTGTTTACTATCTGTGACCCGTTTGTAAAGGCATTCGATCCGGAAAAGATTGAAGGAGACTATAGTGCCGGCTTGAATTATCCTCTGAATAAGAGCTTTAACTTTGGATTGACCTTGAACTTTTAAAGAAGATGATTATGAAAATATATAGTTGTTTATTATTGGGAGCCATGTTCCTGCTGGGCGGATGTAGCGATTTGCTTGATATCGATCCGAAGAATAAAATTCCGGCGGATGAATTGTTCTCTACTCCGGAAGGAGTACAGGCACATATGGCCAATCTGTACGGTCGTTTGCCTATCGAAGATTTTACCTATTCACCGAATCGCGGCTTCAATGTGGGAGTCGGTACGGATGTGAATAATGCCGGTTTTATGGCTGCTCATTTCTGTGATGAGGCTATCCATCCGGAGTACAATGACTTTGGAGAAGAGTGGTTCGATTATTGGGAAGACGGTTATAAACTCATTCGTGATTTAAACAGTCTGTTGGTTACTATTCCTACATTGACCAGTATTACCGAACAGCAAAAGAATGAGATCAATGCGGAAACTCATTTCCTGAGAGCTTATACCTATTTTGCCTTAGCCAAAAGATACGGTGGGGTACCTATCATTAAAGAACCGCAGGAGTATAACGGTAATATCGAAGAACTGCGTGTCCCCAGAAATACGGAGAAAGATACTTGGGACTTTGTCTTGGAAGAATGTGACCAGGCAGTATCGCTTTTTGGAAATGCGAATGAAAATGATGTGCTGAGAGCGAACAAATGGGTAGCATTGGCACTGAAGTCAAGAGCAGCTCTGTATGCAGCTTCCGTTGCCAAGTTTACTCATCAGCCTTATGTCTCTTTCTCTGGTCCGGCTGTTGACCAGAAGCTGGTAGGTATAGAAGTTATATCGGCTGATCATTATTATGATGAATGTATATCAGCTTCACAGGAAATCATGAATAGTGGTAAGTTCGGTCTTTACAAACCTTCCCCCGCTACTCCGGAAGAAGCGACAACCAACTATCAAAAGTTATTTGAACAACCTTTCCAATGTCTGGACGGATTGAAAGAGCCTATCTTCATGAAGGCCTATGCTGCAAATACCATTCTGGCACATAACTATGATGTCTGGTTCAGCCCCCGTCAGATGATCCTCGACCCGAATCTCTATCCCGGTCGTATGAATCCGACACTGGATTTTGTCGACTCTTTCGAAGATTATACGGATGACGGAACCGGAACACCCAAGCCGATCAGCACTCGTGTGGATGGAAATGAAAGTGATTATAATGGATTTAACTTATCCACCCGATACCTGTCTTTCCCGATAGATAAACCTTACCAGGCATTTGCCGGTCGTGATGCCCGTTTGAGTGCCATGGTGTTATTCCCGGGACAGAACTTCGGAAGTACGAAGATCATTATCCAGGGTGGTCTGGTAAAAGCTGACGGTTCCGGTTATCATTATAGGACTCAGGCTTCGGAGAAGGGACAGGATGGTCTGATCTATTATACTTACGGAGCGGAGAAAAGCACGGAATATTCAGGATTCGATCCGACTTTGGGACATTATACCCGCAGCGGATTCCTGTTTAAGAAGTTCTTGCAGATAGAAAGTCCGGTTGAGCAGGCATGGAGTAAAGGTACACAGCCTTGGATCGATTTCCGTTATGGGGAAATTCTTCTCAACTATGCAGAAGCTGTTATCGAGAAGACCACCTCTACTTCTGCTGAAAAACAGGTTGCACAAGACGCTTTGAATGCGGTCCGCAAAAGAGCGGCTCACAAAGATGACATTGCATTGACTCAGGCGAATGTTCGCAAAGAACGTTTTGTCGAGCTGGCATTTGAAAACAAGCGCAGATGGGATTTGTCGCGCTGGAGAACTTTCCATAAGGAATTTGAAAACCGGGTGAGAAAGGGACTTGTACCTTTCCTTGACCTGCGGACAAATCCTGCGCATTATGTATTTGTACGTGTCAATCCGTTGGGCATTGAATCAAAGACCTTTGATTATAGCTGGTATTATAAGAGTATTCCGGGTACGGGGGCTAATGGTCTGGTACAGAATCCTTAATTAGTATATTCTAAAATATAGATTAGATATGAAAAAGCTTCTATTTTTATTATGCGTTGTAGTAGCAGGCAGTATGTTTTACTCTTGCGAAAAAGATAATCTCGAAGGGCCGGATGCAATCTTTGCCGGCGAACTGAGAGATCGTAAGACCGGAGAGCTCATTCAACAGGAGATATCGGACGGTTCTCGCGTTTATTTCATCGAACAGGGGTGGGGAGATAATCCTCCTGTTCAGAATATGGTCGTTAAAAAAGACGGAACGTTTTATAACGGTATGATCTTCTCCGGTGACTATAAAATCATCCTGAATCGTGGGAACTACGTACCTTTGGATACTCTGGATATGAAAATAAAGCCGGGAAAGAATTATCAGGTCTTCGACGTGAATCCTTATCTGCGGATCATTGAACCGGAAATATCTGTGATCGGAAGAAAGGTAGTGGCGAAATTCAAACTGGAGCAGGTGACCAGTAACGAGGTCTATCGTATTTCGTTGTTTGCACACTCTCACATCGATGTATCCAACAAACTGAATATTGTCAACCGGACAGAAGAACTAAACCGTTCCATTACTGATGGTGAGGCTTTCGAATTGTCTATCAATCTGGACGACTACACTTCTACGCTGGTTCCGGGCAAGAGTTATTATTTCCGGATCGGCGCACAGTCTCACGGAAGTGAGACAAAGTACAATTATTCGGCATCTGTACAGTTGGATATTTAGCATAAAAACGGAAAAGCCATGAGAAAGTATTTACAGTTGGTATTCCTTGCGGTCTCTGTCTTTTGTTCAGAGATATTGTTGGCAGAATCTCGTGATCCGGTCCGGATACTGGATTTGAGAACGCTCAATGAACTTGATCTGAAAGAACAGGAGAAGGCGGAGCAACTATGGGACATTATGCATACGACAGCTACCTTGCAAGGCATTGTGAATCGGAATAGTCCGCGATTGTACATTCGCTATGTCAAGAACGGGCAGGGAGAGAATGTCGATGATTATTGGTGGAATAAATACCGTCAGGCAGGACAGTGGCTGGCGGGACGTGATACGATAGCTTACACGGAACTGTCGGATGTCGTGACCGTTTTCAGAAAAGAAATACGCGGAGTGGTTGTTTATGACTCAAAAGTAGCATCTACCAGTAATATTGCTTCATCTGTGGCAGGAATCGAGAATCTGATAGCTGTGCGCTATGACATATCTCCCAATAGTCTCTATACCCGTTTGGTACTGCAAGGACCGAAGCTGGCTGTGAAATGCTGGCTGGTGAACAAAGATGGTTCTTCTCTTTTCACGGGCAAAGGAAGGATTGCCGGAACCGGTCAACCTTCGACAGGATCTCTGAAAATCGATCCCTATGTATGGTTTATAGAGAAATACCTGAAGAAAGGGTTATGCAATACGGAGTACGCCGCTTATTACATCGACCAGTTCTGGCGTACCGATCCTACCCGGACGGTAACGAACCATCACCAATTGACCAATCATGACTTTTTTGTCAGCAAGAAAGCTTTTTTCTTTGACCTTTCTCCTTTGGGAGACGAGCCGGCAACGGATGATCCGACACAAGAAGAAGGACTGGACTTGCAGATACTGAAAACTTTTCTGCAAGAAGCCTATAAGCAAAATAAAGGAGAGAAATTCTGCTATATCGGAGGTTTCCCGAGCTGGATTTATAAATATACGCAGCATGCTGGAGGAAAGCATGAAGATGTAGCTACCGAGTGGGAATTTTCCCGTATTATCAGTGCTTATAATGCCTTTAAGGATGCCGATGCCATCGGACTGGGAGCATTGGCTAACTCCTCCTTCTGGCAACATTTTCCTCTTCAGGAAAAGTATCCCCAAAAGTGGGTGACACATCAGGAACTGATGGACAGAGGCTATCTGAACCGTGACGGAACAATCAACTTTCAGGGACGGAACTTTATCCTCTTCTATGTAGGCGATTATGATTCCTCCTCCTGGATTGCTCAGACTACCCCTTTCCTGTGGGACGAACCTAGCCGGGGAGAAGTGCCTTTGATGTGGTCTGTCAGTCCTGTACTTGCAGAACGCGTTCCGATGGTGATGCATAATTATCGGGTGACGGCTACTCCGAATGATTATTTTGCCGCTGCTGACAATGGTGCCGGATATTTAATGCCGGGTATGTTGCAAGAGCCTCGCTCGGTGTCCGGATTGAAAAGCGGATTGAGTGCATGGGCAAAGCATTGCAGCAAATATTATCAGAAGTGGGGATTGACCATTACAGGATTTGTGATTGACGGCGAAGCCCCCGGACTGGATTCAGACGGATTGGACTGTTACGCATCGTTCAGTCCGAATGGAATAGTTCCGCAGAAGATGCCTTTGACATTGCTGCACAATGATATGCCGGTGATCCGGGCAGATTATGATATTGTAGATCATGATTACCGCAGGGCAACGGATGTGATTGTGGAAAGAGTGGAGAAACGTCCGGTTCCTTTCCATTGGTTCAGAGCCATATTGAAGTCACCTTCCTGGTATAAAGGGATTTGTGATGAGTTGAAACAGCGGCATACGAATATTGAATTGCTGGATGCACCGACATTTTTTGAACTCTATCGTATCTATCTGAAGCAGCATCCGGATGCTGCTGCCGGAAAGATAACGATGAACTAACCTGATTAATGAACAGACATATTCATATAGAATGATGATGAACAGATTGAATATAAAAAGAACAGTCGGCTCCTGTTTGATGGCGATGGCGTTTTTTTCGTGTACCCATACGGATCAGACGCCCACGAAAGACTTTGTCGATTATGTAAATCCATATATCGGCAATATCAGCCATCTGCTGGTGCCTACTTACCCAACCGTACATCTGCCGAACTCGATGCTCAGGGTCTATCCGGAAAGGGGAGACTATACATCGGACAGGGTAAACGGCCTTCCGGTCGTGGTGACCAGTCATAGAGGCAGCTCGGCTTTTAACCTGAGTCCGGTGCAGGGAGAGGTATCCCGACCGATTGTATCTTACTCCTATGATTTGGAGAATATTACCCCCTATAGTTATTCCGTATACCTGGATGAGGCTGATATACAGGTTGAGTATGCCCCTTCACATCAGGCTGGTATTTATCATATCAGTTTTGGGACGGAAGGTGATAATGCTCTGGTGGTGAATACGAAGAACGGAAAGCTGGTCGCTGAAGAAAAAGGAGTCAGTGGCTATCAGGTTATTGACAACACTCCTACCAAAATCTATCTGTATCTCGAAACCAGTCAACTACCTTTACGCAAAGGGGTACTGGCAGATGGAAAAGTTGATATGGAAAGTAAGGAAGGCAGTGCCATCGCTTTGTATTATGGAAGCGAGAAGAACCTGAATCTACGTTACGGAATTTCCTTTATCAGTGCCGAGCAGGCAAAGAAGAATCTGCAACGTGACATCACCACCTATGATGTAAAGGCGGTGGCGGATGCCGGACGCAGGATATGGAACAAGACATTGGGCAAGATTGTGATAGAAGGCGGTTCGGAAGACGAAAAAGAAATCTTCTACACTTCCCTTTATCGTACCTACGAACGCATGATCAATCTTTCGGAGGACGGGAAATATTACAGTGCTTTCGATGGCAAGATTCATGAAGATGGCGGAGTACCTTTTTATACAGATGACTGGATATGGGATACTTACCGGGCTACACATCCGTTGCGTATCTTGATAGAACCGCAGAAGGAACTCGATATGATTCGTTCATATATACGGATGGCAGAACAGTCGGACAGAAGATGGATGCCTACCTTCCCCGAGGTGACCGGAGACAGTCACCGGATGAATGGCAATCATGCAGTGGCAGTTATCTGGGATGCTTATTGCAAAGGATTGAAAGACTTTGATCTGGAGGCTGCTTATGAAGCCTGCAAAGGAGCGATTACAGAGAAAACGTTGTTGCCCTGGCTGAGATGTCCGTTGACGGAGCTCGATAAGTTCTATCAGGAAAAAGGATTTTTCCCTGCACTGAACCCTGGCGAAGAAGAAACTTGCAAGGCTGTTCATTCGTTCGAGAGACGACAAGCGGTTGCGGTTATGTTGGGTAACTGTTACGATAATTGGTGTCTGGCACAGATAGCCAGAACATTAAACAAGACCGATGACTATAAGAAGTTTATGAGGATGTCTTATACGTACCGGAATGTTTATAATGCGGAAACGGGTTTCTTTCATCCCAAGAACAAGGACGGAAAGTTTATCGAACCGTTTGACTATCGATATTCGGGAGGACAGGGGGCACGTGGCTATTATGGTGAAAACAACGGTTGGATCTATCGTTGGGATGTGCAGCACAATCCGGCGGATTTGATTGCCTTGATGGGTGGACAGGCTTCATTTATCGAGAGATTGAATCAGACATTCAATGAACCGTTGGGGCGGAGCAAGTTTGATTTCTATCATCAGTTGCCGGACCATACCGGTAATGTCGGCCAGTTCTCTATGGCAAATGAACCTTGTCTGCATATTCCTTATTTGTATAACTATGCCGGTCAGCCGTGGATGACACAAAAAAGGATTCGCGTTTTGCTGAACCAGTGGTTCCGTAATGACTTGATGGGCGTTCCCGGTGATGAAGACGGAGGGGGAATGACTGCATTTGTGGTATTCTCCATGATGGGCTTTTATCCGGTAACTCCCGGTTCTCCAACTTATAATATCGGCAGTCCGGTATTCCAATCCGCAAAGATGGAGGTAGGTGACGGACATTATTTTGAGATCATAGCGGAGAATTATGCGCCGGACCATAAGTACATCCAGTCGGCTACCTTGAATGGAACGCCGTGGAATAAGCCGTGGTTCAGCCATGCGGATATTCAAAACGGCGGACGTCTGGTTTTGCAGATGGGAGATAAGCCCAATAAGAAGTGGGGGATAGCTTCGGATGCCGTGCCGCCCTCTTCAGAGAGTTTGCCGGAATAAAGTCAGAATAATAATATTAAAATCTAAAATATAACACAATGAAAAAGATGATTGTACTCACCAGTCTATGGTCGTTTTTATTTATCTTTTCCTTTTCAATGTTCGGTTGCAGCGAGGATGACGATGAATTTGGAACAACGGCCGAAAGAGGAAATGAAGTCCGTACTCCCCGTGTGGAGGAGATCAATGGAAAAGCAGTGGTCACCTGGATTGATCCTTATATTACGGATATCAAGGAGGTGCAGGTAAAGGATTTGCAGACTAATGAGCAACAGACGGTTGCCAAAGGAGTGCAGAGCGCGGAATTTGCGATTACGGACAATAGCCTGTTGTCTTACCGATATGAAATGAAAGTTGTCAGAACGACCGGAGAGGTGTCTGCCGGAGTGACTGCCCGTCTGGTGAAGAACTGGGCGCAAAAGCTGCATCCTTTGATGGATTATCATAGTGATGCGACTCCTCAAAGTGGTATGTTCTTTAAGAATCAGCCGGTGGCGAAAGTGAATGTATTCGATATTCGTGATGACGAAAATATATCGAAGCTGACCACTGCTGTCATGCAGGGAGTGATTAACCAGGAACAGGCACTGACTTATCTGATCTGGTTACAGCAGGATTTGACGCAGCTGGATGATGCCGAAGTGCAGTATGAAATGCAGCCTTTGGCGAATACTTCCCGCAACAGAGGCTTTGCGGCATTATATAATATGTATAAAGACCGCTTCAACTGCCTGGTAGTCTGGGATGAGAATCAGCCTTGGTCATGGAGTATGGCACAGATGATTTCGTCACAGGAGAAAGGCATTCCGGTTACGGAATCCATGAGAAAGTTTATAGAGGACGAGCTGGGAATAGGAAATCTGGAAGTTAGGGATATACGTAACCAATGGTCGTCAAAGGCAGAAGCTTATGGCTGGGCGATAGCGCACTATGCCGACAAATGCCATCCGAAACTAACTTTCTCCGGTGGATTGCGGAGTGATTATAAAGATAATCCGTGGAGAATGTACGATTACGTAGCTGCATCTAAAGGCTTTGTCTTCTGGTTGGACGACTCTAATGGAGATGACAAACAGATCATGGATAATATCTTCAATAGCGGATCTTATCCGGTGGGTTCTTCGGTATTTGGTTATGGAATGAATGCCAATGGCGACGAACTGAACAAGATTACCAACATCCATAATGCAGGATTTGTAGTGAGTGACTATTATGCGAATGGCAGTTATTGGTGCAGTTTCCCGAGCAAAGCCTTCCAGCAGCGTAAAGGGATAGCCGGAGAAGTGAAGCCGGGTAAGATATATGTCGCTATCAGTCTGAGTGACGGAGACAATATTCAGTTCGATGCAAATTCTCTTTATCAGATATTCAAGGAAGGAAAGCGCAGAGGCGAAGTTCCCGTAGGAGTGACTTTGGCGGCAGGCTTACAGGAATTGAATCCGAAGCTACTTGAATTTTACTATAAGAATATGACTCCGAACGATGAATTGACGGCAGGGCCTTCCGGTTTCCAGTTTATCTATGGTGATTATTATGCGCAGAGCGGTAAATATGCGGAATGGCTGGAAATGAACAAGAAGTGGTTATCCACTGCCGGTTTCCACACGGCGCATCTCTGGAATACAGACGAGCAGATGTATTTCGAACAATACATGAAGAGCAAGGCTGTCGATGCGATTATGGACGGATCTAACCGGACACATACCACAGGCTCATCTTACAAATTGGTAGATGGCGTGGTGCGTATTGATCAGGGGACTATGTGCCGCAATAATGGAGACGTATACCGTGATCTGATGTCTGTATCTCCCAGCCCGCGGCGTCCTTTATTCCGGCATGTCTATCTGTTGACCAACTATTACGGATTTGAAGGAAATAAAGTGGTAGTGTACGAGAGACTGATCAAGGAACTTGAACGGGTTGAACAGGATTGTCCGGATACGTATGAATTTATGCTCCCGATGGATTTGGCCGCTTCTATCAGGAAGTACATAGAAGAAGGCGGTGTTTATTAAAGGAATTATAAACGAATCTAAAACAAATGAGATATGAAAAATAGATATAGTATCCGGTTACTGGTTATAGTCTTTCTTTCGGCTTTCGCTATGGGTATCTGCTACTCATGTTCGGATGATGACGGAGAAGGAGTGAAGGTATATGAGTATCGTGAACAGATAGGCAAGAAGATAAAAGTGTTGACCGACCTGCAGGCTGAATCCCAGTTCGGGCTTCGGGAAGGAATGTATCCTGAAACAAGCCGGGCGATTCTGGAAGATGCGATAGCCAAGCTGAAAGATTTCCTTCAGACGATAAAAGAAGCGGGAGTGGCGGAAGCTCGGATTCCCGAAGAGACAGCCAGACTGCTGAAAGAATCGGACGAAAAGATAGCCGAGTTTAAGGCGACTGTCCGGACGGAAGACTTACTGGTTCCGGCAGAGCTGGAAGTAAGCGGAAAGAATGGCGGATATATTGACTTTGGCGCTCATCCGGAGTATTCCACATTCGGTGAAGTTGGCAAGCAGGCATTTACTGTTGAGTTTTGGGTAAAGCTGAAGGATGTAGAAGGCTTCTTCTATCTGATCTCTACCTTTACGGATGATGATACGAACAATCACGAACGCAAAGGCTGGTGCGTGAATAGCTACAACTATGGTGGCAACAACATGCGTATGACATACGGAATGGGCTTTAATGACCTGATGGAACCTGCCTTCGGATTTGCCACCGTTAATGAGTGGGTACACTTGGCTGTGGTGACGGATGAAACCGGAGTAGACGGCGAGATGAATGGAGGCAGACCTGTCATGACCAAAATGTATATGAACGGTGAACTGAAACTTTCGACCACCTCTCATCAGGATGCTTCCAAACCGTATGCTTCTAACGACAGCAATGTCCCGATGGTGGCATTTGGCGGCATGAGTGCTACAGGCAACCGTATCGGTGATAAAGGTGCTAACGGAAGTATGAAACATCTGCATATCTGGCGTACCGCCAAGACTCAGGATGAAATCCGCCGGTTGATGGAGCATCCGGAGAATGTGACGGGCGAAGAGGACGATTTGGTTTGCGGATGGACTTTCGCGAAGATGGCGCTTGACGACCAGGAAATTAAAGACTTGACCGGAAAGTATACGGCAAAGCTGGTCGGAGACTATAGGTGGATTGAATTAGAATGATACGAAACAGAAAATACAGGATAGATATGAAAAATAACTATTTATATAATTGGGTAGTGATAGTGTTTATGATGCTTCAGATGCTGGCATTTACTTCTTGTTCTGATGATGATGACAATAGCGGCTGGCCGACGGAAACGGACAAGACCGAAATCTTCATAGAGCGCTTCAGTACATTGGTGACTAACCTGACTGCGCTACGGGATGGAGCTACATATGGCGAACTGAAAGATAACTATCCGGTATCCAGTAAAGCCATGCTGGATGATGAAATTGTTTATCTGGAGGAAACGATCGCTAAACTGAAAGAAGGAAACAAAAAGTTGGCTGACAGTGAAGCCGACCGCATTATCCGTGAAGCTAACCAGATAGAGAAGAACTTCAGAGCGACTAGACGTACCGAAGACTTTTTACCGATTTCCGCTGAACTGTTGGTCAACGGAAAGAATGGCGGATACATTGATTTTGGTGTTCATCCGGAGTATTCAGCTTTCGGCGAGCAGGGACAACAGGCATTCACAGTCGAGTTCTGGGTGAAGCTGACAGATGTGGACGAATATCTCAATAGCTTTGTATTCTTGCTTTCCACCTTCACGGATGATGATACGAAAGATCACGAGCGTAAAGGATGGGCGGTAAACAGTCACTTCGGCAGATTACGTATGACGTATGGTATAGGCTATAGTGACTTGTTTGAACCGGGCTTCTCGTTCAGCACACTAAATCAGTGGGTTCATGTGGCAGTTGTCACTAACGAGAACGGAGTGGACGGAGAAATCAGAGACGGAATCCCGGTGATGACTAAGATTTACGTCAACGGTCAGTTGATGTTGTCGGAAAGAGGCCGGGATGACCGTTTGCCATATACTTCGAATGATAAGGAAGTGGCTATGGTTGCCTTTACCGGACTTAGCGCAACAGCCAACCGTATCGGAGAAAAGAGTACCAATGGATGTATGCGTCATCTGCATATCTGGAAATCGGCGAAGACACAGGCCGAAATACAACATCTGATGGATACTCCGGAATCCGTGACAGGAAGCGAATCGGATCTGGTGTGCGGATGGACATTGAATAAGACTGTTTCGGATAACAATAACATCAAAGATCTGACGGGCAAATTCTCAGCCAGGCTGATCGGAGATTTTCAATGGGTAGAGAATAGATAATTGTTTTACGAACCGGGTAGTTCCCAAGGCCGTCGGATAACTGGCTTTGGGACTACTTTCTTAAACAAACGAACATGAGGAAAGAACTTGTTTTTGTTTTATTGGCATTATTTCTGTGTGCCGGCTGTAACGGCAACAAAAAGAGAATGAACGGTGAACACGATTTGGATGCGGCAAACATTACGTTGGATGACCATACGATCAGTTTTTATTATAATTGGTATGGAAATCCGTCAGTGGATGGAGAAATGAAGCCCTGGATGCATCCGATAGCCCCTGCTCCGGGACATTCGGGAGATGTCGGTGCCATATCCGGACTTAATGATGACATCGCCTGTAATTTTTATCCGGACCTCGGGACGTACAGCAGCAATGATCCTGAAATCATTCGGAAACATATCCGGATGCATATAAAAGCGAATGTCGGCGTACTGTCTGTCACTTGGTGGGGAGAAAGCGATTATGGCAACCAAAGTGTGTCTCTCCTGCTGGATGAGGCTGCAAAAGTAGGGGCAAAGGTGTGCTTTCATATAGAGCCTTTTAATGGACGCAGCCCGCAAACGGTAAGGGAGAATATTCAATATATAGTGGATACTTATGGTGATCATCCGGCTTTTTACCGTACGCAGGGCAAACCTCTTTTCTTTATCTATGATTCTTATCTGATCAAACCTGCCGAGTGGGCGAAGTTGTTTGCTGCCGGGGGAGAGATAAGTGTGCGTAATACCAAGTACGACGGTCTTTTTATTGGTCTGACATTGAAGGAAAGCGAGTTGCCCGACATTGAGACAGCGTGTATGGATGGCTTTTACACTTACTTTGCTGCAACAGGTTTCACAAATGCTTCTACTCCGGCCAACTGGAAATCCATGCAGCAATGGGCAAAGGCACATCATAAATTGTTTATTCCGAGTGTCGGTCCGGGATATATTGATACCCGGATTCGTCCTTGGAACGGAAGTACCACCCGCGACCGTGAGAATGGAAAATATTACGACGATATGTATAAAGCTGCCATAGAAAGCGGTGCTTCTTATATTTCGATTACGTCTTTCAATGAATGGCATGAAGGAACTCAGATAGAGCCGGCTGTCTCAAAGAAGTGCGATGCTTTTGAATATTTGGATTATAAACCATTGGCTGATGATTACTATTTGATAAGAACTGCCTATTGGGTAGATGAATTCCGGAAAGCAAGATCTGCTTCGGAAGATGTTCAATAATATGCTATATCTTGCCGGTTTTGCCCATTTGTAATTAAAATGTTCTATATTTGTGATACATAACTCAAATATAGAACATTATGGGTGAACTTTATGGCACATGTGCATTGCTTGCTGCAGTGTTGTTTTTTGTTCTGCTGCAAAAGTTTGAAAGCCGGTTCGGCAAGGTAGACAAAGAGCTTGGCGAGATAAAGAAACGAATGGACGACCTGCTCAAAGCTCAGGAGAAAATGGCTTCCGGCCCCATAAGGTCGAAAGAGGATGTGCCGGCAGAGATTTTGGAAAATACGGATATACTGCCTTATGTAACAGAAGAATTGCCCGATTCGACAGTGACAGCCTTGAAGGAAGAGAAAGCTGTCGAAGAAAAAACTGTAGAAGGCATACAGCCCATTCTGGCGGAAACTACGCCGCAGGAATTAAATACTTCCCTTGAAAAAGAATCTGCTGAGGCTACTTTGCAGGAATCTTCTCCGGAAGCTCCTCTCGAAATACCGTCTGCTTCTAAACGGAAGCAGGTTAACTATGAAAAGTTTATCGGTGAAAATCTTTTCGGTAAGATTGGTATTCTTGTATTCGTCATCGGAGTCGGCTTCTTTGTAAAATATGCCATTGATAAAGACTGGATTAACGAAACATTGCGTACCGTACTTGGTTTCCTGACCGGCTCCGCATTGCTGGTGGTTGCCGAACGCCTGCAAAAGAAGTACCGCACATTCAGCTCCTTGCTTGCGGGTGGCGCCTTTGCCGTTTTCTATCTCACGGTCGCCATTGCCTTTCATTTTTATCACCTTTTCCCTCAGACGGTCGCCTTTATTATTCTGATAGCTATAACGCTGTTCATGTCTATCCTGTCCATTCTGTATGACAGGCGCGAACTGGCTATCATCTCACTTGTCGGGGGATTTCTGGCACCTTTCCTTGTTAGCACCGGGAATGGTAACTACCTGGTACTGTTCACTTATATGAGTATCTTGAATCTTGGAATGTTCGGACTGTCCATCTATAAGAAATGGGGAGAACTTCCGGTGATCGCATTTGTCTTTACTTATGTGGTAATGGGAATCTTCCTGTTGACAGGCTTTACTACAGGATCGACACATATTTCCGTCCATCTCTTCATCTTTGCGACGCTGTTTTATTTCATCTTCCTCCTGCCGATATTATCGATACTCCGGATAGAAGCCGTGAAAAAGAACAGGGGATTGCTGCTGGTCATCATAACCAACAATTTCATTTATCTGTTATTAGGAATCCTGTTCCTGCGTAATATGGGACTGCCGTTTAAATCGGAAGGATTACTGAGTTTATTGATCGCTATCATCAATTTAGTTTTAGTCATCTGGCTACGGATGAGCAAGAAAGATTATAAGTTCCTCATTTATGCGATGTTGGGACTGGTACTGACATTTGTCTCCATCACTATACCTATTCAGCTGGATGGAAATTATATCACGCTGTTCTGGGCAGCGGAAATGGTGCTGCTGTTATGGCTTTACGTAAAATCGAAGATTGGAGTATACGAACGTGCAACACAGGTATTGATGGGACTGACCCTTGTTTCATATCTGATGGATATATATAATGTACTGATGACCTCTTCCTCCTCCGAAACCATTTTCCTGAACAGTTCTTTTGCTACTTCCCTGTTTGTCGGTCTGGCCACCGGAGCATTCGCTTTACTGATGGGGCGTTACCGTTCTCTCTTTACCGAAGCCCGTTATCTGAGATACACTCCCTGGAATTCGATCATGCTTCTTGCTGCTGCCGCCATCCTCTATTATACATTTATGGCAGAGTTTGCCTTGCACTTGGCAGGAGCTACAAGAAGCGGAATGATGCTGGCGTTTACTTCTGCTGCCATCTTTATCCTTAGCTATACTTTCAAAAAGCGCTTCCCGATAAAACAATACACAATCCCTTATCTGACAGCTATGGGAATGAACGTGCTGATCTATGTGATCAATATATGGGGAGACCAGTGGGTATACACGAGCCTGACTCCTGCTTTGCTCCGATGGTTTGCGGCAGCGTTTGTTATAGCTAATCTGTACTACGTTGCCCGTCAATACTATACATTAATAGGATTGAAAACTCCTTTCACCGTTTATCTGAATGTCCTGGCACTCTTCCTTTGGCTGACGATGGCACGTTCTTTCCTCCTGCAAGCAGGAGTAGAAGATTTCGATGCCGGCTTCTCCGTTTCACTGAGTATCGCAGGATTTATTCAAATGGCACTGGGTATGCGTCTGCATCAGAA
>ENA-ORNB01001241-ORNB01001241.1-human-gut-metagenome-genome-assembly--contig:-NODE-1241-length-19481-cov-35.677494_pt1 | contig 19481 bp, 19 predicted proteins | sample MGYA00242112_ERZ509016 | MGnify/ENA primary metagenome ERZ509016 (study PRJEB26280, sample SAMEA2338705) | human gut metagenome | biome: human gut; feature: human-associated habitat; material: faeces...
GCCCTGGCACAAATTTGACCTATGCGCAAGACCCGTCCAGACTCGACCATTGGCTCGTTGGAGCCTGACCTTAAGGATCAGGTGGACGAGCTGCTGCTTGCCGGCCACCCTTACCGCAAGGTGCAGGAGTTGCTGGCGGAGTCTGGCATCAAGTTATCGCTGACATCAATCGGCGAGTATTACCAGCGGCAGGTGCTGCCTGCCCGTATCGCCAGGCAGAACCGGACGGCAGCCGAGCTCAACAAGATAGCGATCGACGGGCTGGACGACGCGACGATGCAGGCCTTGCGCCTGACGGTGTTTGATCTGGCCGCCAGCCCGAAGACGGATGCCAAGACCCTCAATGTGCTGATGGGATTAGTCCTCAAGGCCGAGTCACTCAAGCAGGATGACCGCCGGCTCAAGTTGCTGGAGCAGAAGGCAGCTTTGGCAGACAAAGCCCAGGAAACGGCCTCCGACAGCAAGCTGACGGAGGAAGAAAAGATGCAAAAGATACGTGCCATTTTCGGCATGAGTTAACGCACGATGAGCACCCAACTAGCCAACCCGAAAGATTTGCTTTTCCCCTACCAGAGGCGGTGGGTGGACGATAAGTCGCGTTTCAAAATTGGGTGTTGGGCACGCCAGACGGGCAAGGATTTTTCGACGGGGTGCGAGATTGCCGAGGACATGATCGCCAATCCCAACACGGAATGGATGATCGTCGCCCCATCCGAACGGCAATCCATCGAATCCCTGGACAAGGTCAAGAAGTGGTTGCAGGCGTTTGACATCGCTTTCGAGGACGAAATTTTTGAGCTGGACGAAGACGACATCAAGGCAACAGGCGTCAAGCTGCCGAATGGCTCGAAATGCTATGCCGTTCCGGGAAAACCCGCCACGGTACGAGGTGCCAGTGCCAACGTCCTTTTTACGGAATTTTCATTTTTTGAACAACCGGAAGAGACATGGAAGGCCTTGGCTCCGATCATATCCAATCCGCTGAAAGGTGGTCAAAAAAAAGTCAGGGCCATCTCGACTCCCAATGGCAAGACTGGCCAGGGACAACGATTTTACGAAATACTCAAGGAGAACTATTTCGAGCCTGTCGAGGGCCGGAAGAATGTCTGGAGCGTCCATTATGTACCTCTCAAGGCTGCCATTGCGGAAGGTCTCCCCGTTGATTACGACGAATTGGCGGCATTCCTGGGCGACCCTGTCACCCAGGCGCAGGAACTTGATCTGGAATTCCTGGATGGCGTGTACCAGCTCTTGACCTTCGACATGGTCAATGCCGCCGAGAGCCGGGACGCGACGACGACCCCGGAACTGGATTACTGGGAAAACACGATGGAAACCGTGTTTTTGGGCGTGGACTTTGGACGCACGGAAGACCCGACTGTCTGCTGGGCTTGTGCCCTGATTGGCGATGTCCTGGTGACGCGCGAAATCCTGGTCATGCGCGATACGTCGAGCGTCGAACAGTTGGAACAGCTCCGCAAGCGATTCCGCAAGGCAACCCGTGTGTGCTACGACTATACGGGGCCAGGCATCGGCCTGGGCGATTTCATCGTGAAGGAATTCGGGGAGTGGTCGCCATCTAGTCACAAGATGGGCAAGGTCGAGCTTTGCAATTTTTCAGCTCCGTTCAAGCGGTTGTTGTTCCCTCCACTCCATCAGAGATTTGAGTCGCCCTGCCGCGTGCGGATACCAGCCGGAGACGCCGAGCTGCGCAACGACTTGTTCGCCATGCAGCAGGTCGTCAAGGGTGGAGCCTTTTACTACGATTCTCCCCATACCAAGGATGGCCACTCAGACCGTTGCGTCGCCCTGGCACTGTGCAATCGCGCTGCCGGAGACGGAGGAGGCATCATCATGGCCCCCGATCCCGTGACTACTTACAGCAACAATGGAGGCAGTGCATATGCCCCCAATAACGCAACACTTTCAACTCGACCCTTTTAATAATCCATGAGCAGACGATCCACAACATCCCGCGCCCGCGTCAATCGCCGCAAAAGCGACAGCCACCCGGCCAACTTTGCCCTGATTGACCTGCGCGACATGGTCGGAGAGGGCGAGCGTTTGCTCTCCTATAATAACTCGCTGGACTTTTTGTCGGTTGATGCGGTGCGCAATTGCCTGCACGAGGCAACGCGTGGAGCGTATGCTCAAATTCAATGGCTCTGGGAGCAGTTGGAGCCCGCCGACCCGATCCTGGCCACGTGTGTGGATCGGCGCGAGTCCGCGCTTAAAAAGATACCCTGGGACATCGTCAAGATGGATGGTCTCTCGGACATTGAGGACGCGATTGCAGACGCCCAGCTCCGCACGGTGCAAGACTTTTGTAACGCCGTCATTGGCATCGACGCAGCCATTGCCGCCCTGGGGCAGGCATCCTTCAGGAGTTTCCGGCGCGTGCAGATGCTGGAACAGGCCAATAATTTAGAGCTCGTCGTCACCGAAAATTGGAACTGGGCGAGGCATGGGTACAATGGCGAGTGGCGTTGGAATCCCAAGGCTACGTTTGGGAGCAACCTTTGTGAGGATGTGCCTGTGCCGGAGTCGTCCATCCTGACGCGCTGGTGTCCGCGCCCCATCGACCAGGTGGCCATGATGCTGTGCCTCGACCGCAAAAACGCCAAGGCGCAGTGGATGTGCTTCAACGGCCGCTACGGAGTGCCGCCTCTGTTTGTCGTTTTGCCGCCGGGTACGAATGAACAAACGAAACGCGACTATATAGAATTCGCGCGGCAGTGCATCAGCAATGCCGGTGGCGTCCTGCCACCGGGGGCTGACCTCAAGACGGCATCCGTGCAGGCTGGCGGCCCGGATACGTTCAGGGGCATCATCGATTTGAGCACGCAGGAACTTGTGCTGCGTGCTACCGGTGGCCTGACGACCATGCTGACGGCACCCGGCGAGGGCACCAACACCGGGACCGGCAACGCCCACCAGGACTCCTTTGACGACCTGGCAGACGGTGAGGGATCGGATATTGCCGGTACCATTACCCAAGGCATGATCTATCCGGTACTCGACCAGTGGCACCCCGGCCAGCCGCGCCTTGTGGAATTTGTGATCAAGCGTCCGGAGTCCGACGACACGGCGGCGAGTGTGACCAACATCACATCGCTGGCTGGTGCCGGCTACCGCGCGACAGACGAGCAGGTCACCGAGTTGACGGGATTGGAGGTATCGTCCGCCAACATGGACAGTACGGCCATCTATGCGGCCAAAGCGGCAGGATATGTCCCGCAGATGTCAGCCATGGAGCAGCGCATGGGCATGCCCTTGCAGCCAGCCCCGATGGAGGATGTGCCAGGACAGGTTGCCGCGCTGCGTGACATGCAATCGCGCTACGCCCCGACGATGCTCTGGCCAGCCGCTCGGCGTGAGTTTGACGCCCGCATGACCCGCGACATCAATGCCGCCTCCCGCGCCCTGTCTGCACATGCCGCCCGGAGGGTGGATGATGCCCTGGCAGCCATCGACCCGGACGCCGTCCGCCGCCGTGCGGCAGCCTACGAGCAAATGCTCCTGCAAGCGGCAGAGGATGGCATTGCTGAGGCTATCGATAGCATGGACGCAAATTCGCCCGCTGGCGAGCCTGCTGCTATCGAAACGGGCAATGAACCGGAAACGGGCGGAGACCCCGTTGCAACCCCGTTGCAAAACGCCGGAAACGGCAATGAGGACTCGGACGACGAGAAAGGAAAAGACACAAACGCCATGTCCCGCTCCGAAGCCGCCCGCCATGCCGCCAATGTGCGCTGGGGAAAGGAGGGGCGTATTGGCCGCAACAGAGGGATCGGCCGCGAGGGAAAGACTAGGTCGCCCGGAAAAAGCAATACTCCTCTAAAAGTGGAAGATAAAGCCGGCACAGGAAAAAAAGTGGACGCGGTGGAAAAGTCTATCCGCAAGACGGCTCGCAAAGGAGGAAAAGTCTCTGGCGTTGCCAAAATCGGGAAAAACAGTCTGACAATCGAACATGGGACCCCAGGTAGAGGAAAGGAAGGAGTAGGAGGTTATGGAAGTAGTCATGCAGCCAACAAACATTTCAAGCTTGGAGATACGGATGCCCGCAAATCAGCCAGGGCTATCGTACACGGGCAAAAAACGAAAGACCCAACCCCAGGAAAGGTTAGATCACTACACAAGGGCACCAATGCTGTGCTGGGGAACACCGGGAAAAAACGGACAATAAGGATGATCACGTCTCACAAGAAGAAGGAAAAATAAAAGCCCCGGTCAGGAACCGAGGCTCACAGTCAGATGATACGGGGCCGCTCCCAACCCCCAATCTACGGGAGGCACCCCACTGGTTGACGCTGACGGGTAACCTTCTGTTGCACGACTGGACATCCCTCTTAGCAGATTACACACAGAGATCAATAACAAATTACTGTCATGCAGATAACACCATTTAACACCTCACCCCATGCCCCCTACGAGGTCGGCAAGGTACCGCAGGCCGGATGGTTTGCCGTCGAGCCCATCTGTGTCTGGGGCCCCAAGGATCAATCCGCGCTCCGCGAGGCGATCGGGGACACGTCCGGCGTCGATTATGAGGCACGGCTGACGGAGGACGATCTGGCCACCCTGGCCGCCAATTTCAACCTCGCCGATACGGACGGGGCGGGCTTGCCCGTCTCCCGCGTCCACGAATTTGCCGAGGCCTACGGATGGATCAAGGCACTCCATGCCGCCGACGGGATGCTCTGGGCATGGATTGAGTGGACGCCTGAGGGGCACAAGGCTGTCGATGGACGCGCCTTTGTCTTTTTTTCGAGCGAGTACGATTATCCGGATTTCGAGCTTGTAGCGAACGGAGTTGTAACGCCTCGCCGGCTGGCCGGATTGACGGTGACCAACTACCCCAACCACACGGGCCAGACGCCCATGACCAACTCCCGCGTCCCAGCGACGCACCAACCCAAAACAACGATGAAACCGAAAACCAACCGCACGCGCACGGCCATCACCAAGGCCGACCGCGATACCAACACCGGGGATACGACCGACAAGGACACCGCCCTTGCGCAGGTCGATACCAACACCGACGTCACCGATCCCGATGCCGCCGATCCTAAACCCGAGGACGACAAGGACACCAATACAGACCCCGGCAAGGAGCCGGATTGCAACGAGGATGATACCGCCCTGGACATCCTCATTGAGATCGCCGACGCCCTCGGCCTGGATGAGTCCGCCGACGCCGAGGGTATCCTCGCCGCCGTCCAGGCACAGCAGGCCAAGATCGAGGAGCTCACCAAGGCCCTGGCCGCCGCCAACTCCGCCGCCGCACCGGACACCAACAGCCGCCGCAACCGATACCCTGGGTTGACCCGCCTCAACCGCGATGTCAACCAGCGCCGCCTCGCCGGGGACAAGCCCAACCGCGACGTCAATGTACGCATCAACGGCAGGACCCGTCAGGTCAATTGCCAGGATAAGGCGATGACCGACTATTGCCAGAAGCGCATTGATCGGGAAGAAGGCAAGCTCGGCCGCAGCCTGACGCCCGGCGAGTACGGCAAGACCTGGACCCGTGCCATGAACGATTGGCGCGACGGGCGCCGCGACTAATCGCGCCTCCAGAGAACAGTTACACCAGCCAACCCAACAGACAAACACCATGTACACCAACCCCACACCCGCCTTGCGCCGTCCGTTTGCGGCCGCCGACAAGGATAAGTGCTACCTTCACGAAGGCAAATTCGCCACGTTGTCCAGCGATGGCAGCATCACCGTCATCACGGCAGCCACAACGCTGCCCCATGGCGTCATCACTGACCCCGACGGAGCCAATGCGTCCGTTGCCGGGGGCAAGCCCGGAGCCACTCTGATGCTCCACAAATTCCAGGGCATCATCCCCGTCCAGCTCGGAGCATCTCCGGGCACCATCAACGAGGGGACTCTGCTCAAGATTAAGGCCGACGGCACCGTCATGGCCTCCGCATCGGCCGCCGGCGACGTGATTGTCGCCATGGCCGTCGAGCAGGTCACATCGACCACCGCCGGACAGCTCATCAACGCCGTCCTGCTGACTCCCTACAAGGTCGCCTGATCCACCCACCCTACACACATCACACAATTATATGAGTGCAAGCAGTCAATTTAGTTTCCCCGTATTTAACTACGCCGTCGGCTGGTGGAGACACCAGCCCGCCACCCCCCTGAGCTTTATCGCTCCGGTCGTCAAGGTCGACGGCCAGATGGGGACCTTCAAGCGTTACCCGCAAGGCAGCGTCTACCGAGCCGTGGATACCCGCCGCGCCCGCCTGAATCCCTACAACAGCATCGACCTTGAGGCCGAGGACGTCCCCTATCTGCTGGAAGACCACGGTCTGCGCATCGGGGTGGACGACTCCGAGATCAAGCTCGGAGCCGGCGACAAAAAAGAGGCGACCGACCAGATCGCGCAATCCCGCATGGGGTCCCTGCTGGGAACGTGGCGCACGTCCATGATTTCCGCCGGGTTTGACGTCTTCCGCAGCGCTGTCACGGCTACGACCTCAATCGGCTCCATCAGCGACATCGGCCAATGGTCGGGAGCAAGCAACGAGCCGGTCAAGGGACTGCGCGCCGTCGTCAACCAGTTTGCGGCCAACAACGGCGTCTACCCCAACAGGTTCCTTTTCTCGAAGGGAGCCTGGGACATCCTCGGTGCCAACGCCTCCATCCTGGACCTGATCGCCTACAACGACGCCAAAGTGCTGACGCCCGAACTGCTCCTGAAGTTGCTCGACCTGACCGGTGACGACGTCAGCCAGGACATCAAGATCATGCGAGCCATCGTCCCCGTCGGCAAGAGCAAGCCCGGTCCCGGCGTCGCCTTCGAGGGCGAGGACATGATGAGCAGCGACGTCTGGATCACCTACGCCGAGGACGTGCAGAGTACGTCCGACATATCCGGCCTCAAGACGCTCTCCATCGGAGGTGAAGATATGGTCGAATCCGTCGAGACCTACTATGTACAGCAGGATCACGCTACCTGGTACGAGGTGGCCATGGCCCGCCAGTTTGTCGTGTCAGCCCCATCGGCAGTCACCCGCCTGACCATCAGCTAATCATCCGCTCCGGGGCCTGATGGCCTCGGGGCATATCCCCCAGATTTTGATTATGAGCAAAAAACAACCATCCCCTCAGCAGGACGTCTCCGATTCGGAGACTCAACCCCAGCACGACCTCGCCCCAATCGTAGGAAATATTGAAATTGGAAAAGCCCTCACCGAACAGGAACAGCCATCCATCGTAACCCTCAAGGCGGATGCTTCCCCCTCGCGACAGGACGTGGCCATCCGCGTGTGCTGCGCCCTGCTGTGCCATGGGCGCTACGCCGGCAACATGTCCCCGCAGGACCTCGCCGTCCTGCGCGATCGCGCCTACGCCATCGCCGACGCGATGATGCAAGAGCCCTGATCCCCGCCCGAAGACACCATGCAGCACTGGATACCCATCACGGTCGACGACCTCCCCCAGGTATTTGACGAGCGGGAGCTGGACGTGCTCAGCCGCCCGGACAATGAGTCCGTTGTGACCGACATCCTGGCGGATGCCGTCGCCGTGGTGCGGGAGGCCATCGCCAACAACCCCAGCAATACGCTGGACGCGGACACGACGACGATCCCGCGCACCCTGCGCGGCACGGCTCTGGACCTGATTGCCATCCGGCTGCTTAAGCGGTTTGCACTCGTCGTTACGGACGAGAGGATCAAGGCGGCCGATCAGGCACAGGCCAGGCTCGACGCTATCGCCCGCGCGGAATTCCGCGTGATCAACCCGGACGGCACGATGCCGGTGCCGGACTACATGCGCCCCGAGATCGTCGCCCCCAGCCCCGCCTACGGCAACGACGGCGGTACCTGGTACCCCACACCCAACGCCTGATTAATCATGCCCTCCGCCACCGACATTCTCGACGAGCTCCAGTTGCTCCCGGTCAGTCTGACCGCGGCACAATGGGAGGCGATCCGGGCCGACGTGCGCGATCGGGCGTTCTTCATGGCGTTGGTCGAGGAGGCCTCGATATTGCAGGCACACCGCGATGCCGTGCGGTCGATCATGGACGGGACGGCGAGCAAGACGGACGCCCGTCTGGCCATCGACGATTATCTGGATGCCATCGGCTACCAGGCCCCCGATGGCAAGGAGGGCACAATCCAGGACTTGCGCACGGCCGGGCGGCAAAACCTCGTGCTGGAGACTAACCAGGCGATGGTGGCCGGGGCGGCGCAGGAGGAATTTTTCCGCGGTTCCGTCGCCTTTCCGGCGATGCGCCTGGTGCGCGTGGCGGAACGCACGGAAAAGCGGGATTGGCCGAAGCGGTGGCGTCTGGCCTATGCGCAGGTGCGGGGACAAGGCGCCTCAGCACAGGAGATGGTCGCCCTCAATGACTCGCCGATCTGGGTGGCCCTGTCGCGGTTTGGCCTGCCGTATGAGCCCTATGACTACAACTCCGGCATGGGACGCCGTCCCGTATCGTGGGACGAGGCCGAAAAACTTGGACTCGTCACGCGTGCGGATGCCCCGGCCATAGCCGCCAGGGGAGGACAGCACGAGTCCATGAATTCCGGGTTGCAGGCCAGTGGGGCCGGACTGGATGACGACATATTGGCGCAGCTCCAGGTTATGGGCGGCGGCAATGTCCGTGTCCAGGGCAACACCATTGAATGGCAGGGAGGAGGTGCGGCATGATCACGCTGTCCGTCGACATCTCCGGCAACCTGCGGCTCAATCGCATCACTCCTCGCGCCGTCGCGCAGGAGGGAGCACGCGGCATCTACAACGAGGTCATCAAGAGCCTTGGCGAGATGGGGAGGCGGAGCAACTCGCGCTACTACTGGCCGGAGGCGGTCAGGACGACCACCGAGCCCAGGATGGACGGAGATGTGGCTACCATCTCCGTCACCAAGACAGGCGTCCGCCTGCACTGGCAAGGAGGCAAGGTCAAGCCGACGGGCAACCTGTCCCGCGTGACGGGGCGTCCCATCCGCAGCCTGCTCATCCCGTTCCGGGACTCGCCGATCCGGCGCAAGGCATTATCGGAAGCCCGGTATCCGGCGGACGAGGTCATGGTGCTCAAGTCCGACGATGGACGGCCCTATCTCGCCCATGTCAAGCCCTATAAGCGCAAAGTCAACGGCAAGACGGCCAAGGTGACGCCTCTCGGATACTTCATCAAGCAAGTCACGATCAAGGCCAAGCCGGAGGTGATACCTACGGAGGCCACCATGTACTCCGCAGCACGAGCCGCCATCCTGAAACATATCGATCTTTTGTCATGAATACATTCCCATCATCTCCCGAATACGCCTTCTGCGAAATGGTCATTGCCCGCTTGGCGGAACATCCCGACCTCTCGCCGCTCGTGCTGCCGGAGCCTTACGACAGCGACGACCAGAGCAGCAAGCTGGCGATGGCCTCCCGGCAATACGAGGGGGCCATTGCCGTCATGCCGGCGGGACTCGACATGGACTGGCAGGGAGTCGATGCCGCCCGGGTGTCCGTATGGACGGCCCGGGCAAGCATCCTTGCCCTGGTGACGTCGCAAGTATCCGGGCAGACGGCGGGCCGCCGTATCTCCGACCTGACGGCGGCGATCATCCGCCAGTTGACCCGCTGGGACCCATCCCCGGCGGGAGGCACGTACGGAGAGCCGTGGTTTGCGGGCACGTCCGATCTGGATATGTCCGGCATGGCGGACCTGCGGAATTTATCCGGCCGGGCCATCATGCTCGCCCGGCGCATCAACATTTAACCCCAACCAACCAACGATATGGCAAACAAACAGACAGACCCCAAACCGGAGGCGGGAACGCCTCAAGACACCAGCGCTGCAACGGCGTTGCAACCGCAGGACACCCTCGTTACAGCCGTGGCCCTCGTCCACAAGCTCGAAGTCGAGGGCATGATCTATGCCCGGGGCACCCGGTTTCGGCTGCCACTCTCCAAGGCCAAGGCGTTGGAGAGCCTGGGACGAGTCGGCAACATCGGCGCCTGAGCATCAACCTATCACCCACCACAACATACAACATTATGCCACCAACCTATACATCACGCCTCTGCGATCCGCTGATCGCCGGCACCATTATCCGCATCGCCAAATTCGGCGAGACATCCGGTTCCAACACGATCGGGCCCAATGCCAAGCCGGCGGCTCCGACGGACGAGACTCCCGGGCCCTGGCTGACGCTGGGCAAAATCAAATCGTCCCAGTCAGAACGACAGGAAAAATCCGCCACAGTCGAAGGATGCCTGGATACCGGTACTTACGAGTTCCGGGAAATCCGGCTGGCGACGACCAACAAGCTCAAGTTCACGACGCAATGGATTACGCCCGAGGCGATCCAGCTTGCCTTCGGCCTCAAGGATGCCATCGTGGACGGGACGGCGCAGGTGCCCTTCGAATCATCCGGCAACATCCGCGTCTGGCTCTATGGCAAACTGACGGATGCCGGAGGCGACGGCAAGACTCTGGCCGAGTTTACGATCATGGGCGACTTGTCCTTGACGAGCAGCCCCAACTGGGCAAGCGATCCGACGACGGCCGAATTCGAGTTGTCGGTCATCCACAACGACCTGTCCGAATTCACGGGCGAGGCCCTGGCCAAGCTCGGTTCTTAACTTCATCGCCCGCCGGTAACGCTGCCGGTGGGCATGCCCTCCTCCATTATGAGATATATCTTTGACACCAACCGCCGGGTATTGACGGACGAGCGGGGAGTTTCCATTAAAAAGCTCTACCTCAAGAGGTACGACAAGATTGCCTGGGACATGGACATCCTCGGCGGCGGGTCGTCCGTAGGCTTTAGCGCCGGGCGGTTTGACGGTACGGGAGTAATCCCGCTGATCAAGACATCCTCAGCCGTCACGGACGGCAAGGCAACGCTGACCCCTCAGAGCAACACCGAGGGACTGCGCGACATACTCATTCAGGATGGACGTCTCCTCGAATCGGTCGAATTCCCCGGCGAATTTGTCGTGACGGACGGGGACGGAAAGCGGCTGGCCAGCATCAATATACCCGTCGAATTTGCGGCGGCTATCGACTCTCCGGATGCCGTCGTTGAGGAACTGGGACGAGCCGAATTGACGGTAAGCCTGACGACTCTGCCGGCCGGATCGCAGGGCACGGCCTCCGTCGAGCCGACGGCCAATGGGTACAATTTTAAATTTGCCTTGCCCGAGGGAGCGCCGGGCAGGGATGGACAAGACGGCAGGGATGGCAAGGATGGGGCTCCTGGCGGCGTCGAGTCCATCAATGGCCGGACGGGACCTATCCTGCTGGGTACGAATCTATCGATGGATGGCAACACGATCAACGCAGCGGGAGGCACTGTCGATCTCTCGGACTATGACGGCCCCGTCCGTTTCAAGCGCAACGGCAAGACGGTGCTGTCCATGCTTACTGAAAAGGATATGGGAGGCGGGACAGACGAGTCAATGGTCTACGTCGAGCTGAACGGCCTTGGAGGCCCCGTAGCCATCCGCTCCGCCCCGGACGGTGGGAGCCCCGATCCATCCCTGGTATCCATCGACGGGACTGTTACTCCGGGGCCTGACATGACGGCATACATCAAAAAAACCGATTACGCAACCGGGTCACAATACGGCCTGGTCAGGATCGGCAGCAACATATCCGTGTCTAATGGCGTGATCTCGCTCCCCTATGCCAGCGCATCGTCCTACGGGGTGATGCGGGCAGGCAGCGGACTCTCCGCCAGCAACGGAGTCATCTCCGTCCAAGGAGGCAGCGGTGGCGGCGGAGTCGAGTCCATCAACGGACAGACGGGGGCTATCACCCTGCATCTCGGCGTGACAACTCTCCCGGAGGCCCCGGACATTCATGCCATCTACCTCTACAGCAAGGACAGCTACGGGAACACGCAGGACGCCTCCGTGGCGGCCACGATCGGCCTGGAGGGAGCAGGCGAGTCAAGCAAGGCGACGTCCTGTCTGACAGTCGGCGGATCGCTTGATGGCGACACGCTCAATATCCAGACCTCGGACGGAAGGAATATCCTCAGCTACAACGGGAGCGGAGCAATCACGATCGGCAACACGTCGATGACAGTCAACATTGAGAGCGAGCAATTGACCCTCTCCGGGGCGTCCGGCGTCAGCGTCAAGGCTGACGGAACGTCAAGGATCAGCATCGGAGCCGGCGGATCAGAGCGCATCGACATCGGTGGCTCCCACCACGTGATCAGCATCGTGTCCACGGGACGATCAGGCAGCAACGACGCAGTGTACATCCAGGGAGGTTCCCAATCGATCTCGATGACGTTCCTGACGCCCGCCACCAAAATTTACGGCGACGTCACGGTCAACAATCAACCCATCCAATAACCTTAATCCATCAATCAATTATGCAACCACGATTTTTTATTTTTTGCTATGCCGGCGATGCGAGCCTCCTGCCCGGTCGTGTGGACAACATACGCTGGGTTTATCCGTATGCTCATGTACACATCATCGACGATGCGTCCAATCCAATCCCGGCGACACTGGCCCACGAGCTTGATGCTCGACCAGCGGTGCACTACGAGCAATCGACATGGCCCCGAGGCGGCAATCTCAACGGCGAGACATGCGTGCGCGGGATGCTGGATACCTATGCCCGGCACGCATGCCTGGACGATGTGGTCGTCAAGACTGACCCGGACGCCTTGTTTGTTGATCGTGAGCGCGTCCACAATGCTATCATCGGCCAGGGTTACGGGTACATTGCCGCCCAGGTGGCCAACTACCTGTTCGGCGGGTACTTTTACGCCGTTCGTGCTGACGTTCTGGCGGCTGTGCGGAGGTCTCTGCCGGCTGCCGGCATGATCATGGGCGGCCAGCACGAGGATATCACCATCGGATGCCTCGCCTATATGTGCGCGATGACGATGCATTACCCCTGCGATATCCTGCTGGACCGCCGTCTGGGTGGCGTGACGGGAGCTTATGACCACCGTCACCAGGGAGATGCGCTCAAGCAGTACCTGGACGAGCTGGTCAATATGAGATGTGTCATGCTCACATTGGGCAATCCCCAGGTCAGCAAGGCCCAGGCGCTGGCGGCCCAGCAAGCCGTGCTGGCCAGGCTCGCCCAGGCGGACATTGTCGCTACGTCCCCGGCCAGCCCGGCACCATTGGCCGATCCTCCCGTCGATGCAGCAGCCCAGGCTCCCAAGCCCGGGCGCCGCAAGTCGTCCAAGGCAACCAAGACAGACCAGGCATCCTGATCGATTACTATTATGGCCAGCATCGCACGTCAGACTGTGACCTATACCGCGCCGGGCATCATGCCCGTGACGCTGTGCCGGCATGGAGCCAGCGTGATGGACGCTCCGCTGACTCTCGACGGCGGACCCAACGTCCGGCGCGATGCCGTCATCGGGCGCGACTGGATGATCCAGCGATCCCATGGCAACGCCTCGCTCCGCATGACGCTGGCCGTGGCGAGCTGTTACGATACGGCCGCCCAGGCTGAGGCGGCCGGCGAGGATATGAGGCTCCTCCTGTTGACGCATCCGCTCGGCACCCTGACCGTGCAGAGCTGCTATGACCGGGGTATCCCGCTCCGGATCACGGAGTATGTCGCCGGAATCGACAAGGTCACGGCGGAGCCCATGACCAGCGACCGCTGGTATGGCGGGCGCATGGATGCCCTGACGCCGGACGAGGAGGAGCTGAGGGACGTGATCGGCAGCCAGCCGGGGGAGGCATGGATCGCGATCAGCTACGAGATGACGCTCACCGATCCGCATACACACTAATATATAATAGGGAGATATGGCAGACTCAGACATCAAGATTAAGGTCCAGGCGGACACATCGGCTCTGGATGATATCCAGCATAAGCTTGATGCTCTTGGCGAGCAGTCAGGTCAGGAGATGGCAGGCGGGATGGCCGAGGCGGCGGAGGCCGCCGGCGACTTGACCGACCAACTGGAGGGAGCCGGGCAAGCCGGCAGGCAGGCCGGGGCCGGAGTAGCACAAGGGAGCGCGACGGGTGTACAGGGTATCAAGTCCGTCGGCGCAGGATTGGATTGGCTCAAGGCAAAGTGGGTGATGGTGGCACAGGCAGCCTCGGGCATGTTTGGCGCTATTGGCCTGATCACCCAGGCGTGGAATTTTGCCAGGGGAATTTACGACAAGTTGACGGAGGCGGAACGGCAGCGCAAAGAGGCGGCGGAACAAGCCGCCGAAGAAGAGCGTAAACTGGCGGAAAAGTTGCTGGACGATGCCAACGCGACCCGTCGTCGCTCAATGACGGAACGGGCGTTGGCCGTCCAGAAAGAGGCATCCGGCGAGATACTGACGACTTACCGCCAGCAAACGGAAGAATTGACTCGCCAGCTCCGGCTGATCCGGGAAAAGGCGGATTTGGAAATGGGCATCAGCGATGACAAGGCGCAGGAAGACCGCCTGAAAGTAGAAGAGGATTATCTGGCCGGCCGGATCACGGACAGGCAAAGGGACGTTGCCCTGGGGCAAATCGATCTTGAAAGCAATGCCCGCCGGCGAGAGATGAAGAGCCGGATGGCCAGGCAAACCGTGGATGCCGCACGTGAAAACCGGGACAATGCGGAAACGGCCTGGCAGGACATGCTGCATGTCCGCGACATGTACGCAAGCGACCAGGTGATGACGCCGCAGCAGTATGCCGAGAGCGATTCCAGGATAGGACGAGGCAAGCAATCCATCTCTGAATATAAAGCGCAGCAGGAAGCTGAACTGAAGGCGGCCAGGGAAGAATTTTCGACGCTTGGCAAAACTCCCATGGAAGCAGCCATGGCCGTCAGGAAATTGTCAGAGGTCAAAAAACAGATTGAGGAGAAGTATAACAGTCTCATCAAGGAAACCGAGGCGGAGATTGCCGGGGAAAATGACCGGCAGTACCAGTCAAATGCGGCGTTGTCAGCAAGAGGCTTCGCACCCGGCGGAGGCATTGAAAACGCGAAGGCGGCGTCCCAGGCTTATGCCAGCCAGCTCGACGCATACGATAAGCAGCTCGTCGAGCATACGAGAGCGCTCAAGACAGCCGAAGAAAATCTCGTTGATGCGGAAAATGCCCTTGATGCCGTGACAGCCAAAAATGAAAGCGAGGCATCCATCGACCGGCAGCAGGCCCGAACCAACGATGCCCGGAGAGCCAAAGAGGATAAGGATGCCGAAGCGGTCAAAACTCAAGAACAGATTAACCGGGAATTGCAGACGGCGCAGACGCATCTCAGCGACGTGAACAAGGCGCTGGCGGATACGAAAAGGGATATCCAGGATCAAGCCGGGGCGATCAAGGGGAGGGCCGGAGGCATTGCCGACTCGCAGCAAGGGCAAACCCGGTCGGCGATGGTTGACAAGGTTCTGGATATGGTCTCGTCGGGCGGCGGAGTGGACGAGGCCGAGCTTCAGCTTTTGACAACATTGAGATCTCGTCTGTCTCAACAGGCTGGAGGAGATGCAACGGGCAGGCAACAGATGATATCAATGCTCTCCTCCATCATCGATACGCTGGCTTCCAGCCAGCAAACAGCCCGGAAAACGCAAGCGCAGATAGAAGCCCTGCAACGGCAGCTCGACCGGATCAAGCAACAACAACAAGCCAAGTAACGATGCAGGACATAGACCTCAAGGACGTATGCGCGACGGAGATTGTGATTCGTGAGCAATCGTTTTACCCGTCGACCGTGGAATTCAAGGTGCCGGTGCGCCACAACCTTGATGCGCCGTTCGCCAAGTATGGCGAGTTGCGTGTCTGGCATCATGGCCATGTGGTCTTGATCGGCCCGGTGACGTCATGCGACCCGTCGCTTGATGCGGCCGGGAACGAGGCGTGGACCGTGGTCGTATCGGATCGCTGGTACTGGCTGGAGACATGCACGTATGTCACGGAGCTCCGCAAGGCTGGCGAGGCAGGCGGCAGCAAGTTGCTTGTGCCGATGTGCGTGCCGGGCGGGCGATATGTGATGGTCGACCCCGGCCATTATGCCCCGAAACCCGATGCGTCATCGGATGATCCGGTCACGCCGACAATTGCGATGGGAGCTGCGTTCTCGGATATTATTGCCAACAGCAACCACCTGCACAGCCGGCTGGTTCTTGATTTTGCCCATGAACAGGAGATGATATCGTTCGAGACGTCGTTGAGCTATCTGGCGGAGTTGATGCGGGCGGTGCAGCAATGGAGACCGGGGTTGACGACTCGATTTGACTACACTGACCCGGATGATCCGGCGCTTGTGATTACGGATAATGGAGATATTGTCTCCCTTGATGCGGAAGAGGACGAAATCGGTAGCATCAACTTGGCGTCCCGGCCGGATTTGATCCCGCCGGCCGTCGGAGTAATCGGGCTCTCCGCCCAGGGCAACCGGTCCATTGCCTATACGATGGCGGCATGGCCGCCGGATGCTGCGGATCAATTCAAGGACCCGGGTGCATTGCTTCTGTCAGTGAGCTTGCCGGCGGGTACGGAGACGGATGCGGCGCATCCATCACGAGGAGCCTTCCCGAATGCCCTGATCAACATGACTCCGGAGGAGGCAAGAGAACTGCTAGGCATCCCGGAAGTCATGACTCCGGCGGAGACGGCGACGGACGTGCTGCCGAGGGTGGCCAATATGCTTAAGTACAATGCGGCCCGAGAGGTGCTGCGCGGTAAAAAATTTCCCAGCAAGGCAGAAGATTGGGCGGATTGGTGGATGCAAAAAGCGCCGCATCTTTTCGGAGGGAAGCAAATCAAGACGACACGGCCGCCGAAGAAGGAACCGACAACTCCGGATGCGATTTATTCAAATCATGTTTCAGAGAATTTGGATTACGAATGGGTTAGCGGGCAGTACAACGGAGTAGGCAAAGGCGTCAAGTGGACGGCTCTCAAAATTGAGCAGGAAATTTACATCAACGATCCGCCCGACGAACTCAAAAGCCGGTTCCCAACATATGTCGGTAACAATACGTACATGGGCAAGGTGGCATGCTATGTGCATGCTCTCGGGCATGCGTACAAATCGTATGCGCTGGACCCGGACGGCACGGAACTGCCCGATGAAGGAATTGAGGAAGCACCCATCGAACCGGAAGAGGAAAGCTCCGGCGATCCCCGCCCGGAACCCGGTGCTACCGAGGCTATCCCGCGATACGACGACGTCGTCCGCGAAGTCTGGGAAGCACGGCAAAAACTGGAATATGAAGGCACCGTGAAAGTGTACCGGTGCCGGCATGCGATCCGGCCGGGGTGCAAAGTCAACCTGCTGCATGCCGGGCGTCTTGAGTGGGAGGGAATGCAGGCGACGGTGCAGACGGTCGAGACTGATCCGGCGACGGGAGACGTATCACTTGAGCTCGGCCCGGCAAGTCACATCTCCCTCCAGACGGCCGCCGAGAGGGCGAGAGCCATGTCCGGCCGGGTTAACCGGGCCGTATCCAACACCGACGATCTGGTCAATACGCTCAATGTGCAATACACCAAGCCGGACGACACCGAGACGCCGGGCCCCGATCCGGACCCGGGCGGGAGCTCTACGACGATCACGTATCCGCCCCGGCAGCGCCCGACGGCGCCGGAGGTCGGGCCATGTTTCCGCCTCCTGGACGGGACGTCCGGACGGGTGGACATCGCGGCGGAATTTAGCGTCCGCGCAAAATGGGACGAGGCCGGCGATGAAATCACGGGGTGCGAATGGTACGGCGGCAAGGTCTATGGCCCACGAGGGAGCATCGATGTTGGCGTGCAAAACGAATGGAATGCATCCATTGTGACCAACGGCTCGCTCTATTGCAATATCGAGGTCGATGCCGAAGGCAATATCAGTTCGGCAAAGGTGGATTCCACGCCTGCCGGAGATGCCGAAGGCAAGATATGGGCGGGAGGATTCAAGGGGTATTCCGGGGAGGAGTATAGACCATCCGGGGATGGATGGGATGGAGAAGCAATGAAGGTATCCGTGAAGATTGCCGACGTCCGCAAGAGCGGAGTTGTGCATCATCGACTGGGCTCGATATCGGTTCCCGTCGCGCCCAAGTACGTGCTTTTTGAATGTCGGGACTACGTCGAGGAGGATTCGCCGGCAAGCGATGATGTATCATTGATTGCCGAAAAAACCGAAAGATATGCTCTCTTGAAAAGGCTGATGCCGGGGAAGGAAATCAAGTTTGGGGGTATCTCCGAGGCAGACCCGCCCAAGGGATTTTTGAAGATCAATGCCCGGCAGGTGAAGGTGGAAACCGTGCCGCAGGAGGATGGATCGACTGTTGCGCCGGGAACTTCCCTGTTCGATGCGGACAAGGTCAACAAGAAGGACGACGATACATGGGAACGCACCCTCTACTTCAGAAGCATTCGCGCCATGGAAAGCGCGGACTATGAGCGCTACGACGGAGGAAATCCCAATGGAACGCGATGCCGTGTTGTCATCGACCTGCGCGATGGCGTGCTGCTGGTCGGAGCGTATTCCGGCACAATGACTGACCCTCCTTGATACTATGATTGCATTTGTCTATTTTTCCTTCAGCGGAGATTCAGCCTGCCTGGTTGAGTCTGTTTCGAGTGTCCGACGCGCGTATGGCCAGGATGTGCCTGTATGCGTGTTTGATGACGACAATTCACCTGTTTCAGAGGATGCGCTGGAGAAGATAAGGCCGAGACTTTATGAGCGGACGATGTTTGACCGGGGAGGCAACCTTAACGGAGGAGAGGCCATCGCCGGGATGCTGGATTGTATGCGGCGTGTGGTCGAGGTGACGGGTTGCGACTGGGTGAGCAAGATAGATTGCGATACAATTTTGATCCGCCGGTGGTTGATTGATGATTTGCGCTGGGCCTATCAGGGCACGTCGTGGGGTACGGAGCAACTGGGCGCTGGGCTCAACTACATCCTCCGCAAGGACATCCCGGGGCGTCTCCTGCAACATATTGCCGGTAGGCCGGGGTTGTTCAAGGGTAAGTCGCCCGAGGATAATTCCATTGCTTTGCTGACGGCCGTATGTTGTCCAGGTGGATTATTGATCCACGACTCCGGCATAGGTGCCCGGCATAGGCTTGCCGCAGGGTGGATGTACCACCAGGCATGCCCGTCAATGCCACAAGATTGCGTCCGGTTTTCCGTGCTGACGTTTGGCAACAGATACTCCATGGACGACATGCCAATTGAGGAGCGCAACGGATCAAGAGCACGGGCAAGAGTTGCCGAGACAATGGCGCAATTCAATGAGTGGATCAGAGCCAATCTGGACATCTGACTTCCTTCACTTTCAACAAGGTTTTTATAGCATTTTCCCATCAAAAAGTCGAGAGAATTCACCCATTTTCACCCATAAATTTCACCCCTTTTCAGGGCACAAAAAAGGCCGCCAGGGTAAGCCCTGACGGCCTCAATTTTATCTCATTGCAACGCCATTGCACAACCGATGCAACACCGTTTCCCCTTCTTCCCCCGTACCTCCTTTATCCCCTACTTATCGCAACTACCTGTTTTACTTATCGCAACTAGTTTGCAACGTTACAC
>ENA-ORNB01001257-ORNB01001257.1-human-gut-metagenome-genome-assembly--contig:-NODE-1257-length-19309-cov-3.830944_pt1 | contig 19309 bp, 17 predicted proteins | sample MGYA00242112_ERZ509016 | MGnify/ENA primary metagenome ERZ509016 (study PRJEB26280, sample SAMEA2338705) | human gut metagenome | biome: human gut; feature: human-associated habitat; material: faeces...
ATATCAGACAAAACGGTCCTTGAAATTTTGTATACTATTTTTTATATTTACAAAGAGCATATCTGAGATTATCTTTCTCAAATATGCCTCAATCTTCTGAAATATTTAAATGTCGTGAGTTCGAATCCTTTCAGACGGTGTTTTTCGGCTTTTTTCATCTATGGTTTTTAACTTCTTTTTTTCGCCGTTTGGGTATCAAAAAAGCCCGTAGCTACGGGCTTTTTGGCACTTTCATCTATTTTGTCAGTGCTATATGGTTGGGGTGGTAGGATTTGAACCCACGGAATGGAGGAGTCAGAGTCCTCTGCCTTACCACTTGGCGACACCCCAAAATATACTATTTAAGGATAATTTTTCATATTCCGTGACTGCTTTAATATTATATCATACTTAAAACTGCTTGTCAATACTTTTTTGAATTTTTTTTGATTTATCTTATTTCATACTATCATATGATATTATTAACCGAAACTGAAAAATTATTCACACTATATAATTTTTTATATTGAAAAATAAACCGTAATAGTGTAAAATAGAATAAAAAACTGAAAGGAAATTGAATTAATGAGAATATATAGAGAAAATAATAGCCTTAAAATAAAATCCGGCAATTCCCAGGTATGGATTGAGCCTTGGGGCGAAAATTCACTGCGTGTCCGAATGACAAAAGAGCCTGTCATGAATGAAAATAACTGGGCGTTATGTGAGCCTGTAAAATATTGTGAAGCGAGCTTCAGCGAGGAAACTATAGATGTGACTGATCCGTGGTATATGTCTGATGAATACAGCAGATATCATCAGAAGGGAGTTAATCACACTATTACCAATGGTAAAATTACTGCAAAGGTATCGTTTGAAGGGTGCATAAGCTTTTTTAACCAGAACGGCGAATTGCTTACTGAAGAATATTGGCGAAACCGAAACAGAATTAACCGTTATTGCGTACCTCTTAGGGTAGAAGCAAGGGAACTTAAATGCTATCAGGGTTCCACAGATTATGAGCTTACGGCGCGCTTTGAAGCCTTTGACGATGAGAAAATTTTCGGAATGGGACAATATCAGGAAAAAAATCTTAATAAAAAGGGGGCGGTGCTTGAGCTTGCTCACAGAAACAGTCAGGCAAGCGTACCATTTATGCTTTCAAGCAGGGGATATGGTTTTCTTTGGAATAATCCGGCAATAGGAACCGCTACGTTCGGAATCAACAAAACAGAATGGTATGCTAAAAGTACGAAAAAGCTGGATTATTTTATTACTGCCGGAGATACGCCTGCGGAAATAGAAGAAAATTATACTGCCGCTACAGGCAGGGCGCCGAAAATGCCTGAATACGGACTGGGATACTGGCAATGCAAGCTTCGCTACAGGAATCAGCAGGAATTACTTGAAGTTGCAAGGAAACATAAAAAATTGGGGCTTCCAATGGATGCAATAGTAATTGACTTTTTTCACTGGACTATTCAGGGAGACTTTAAGTTTGAACCGCGCGACTGGCCTGATCCGGAGGGAATGATAAGGGAATTAAAGGAGCTTGGAATAGAAACGGTAGTGTCAATTTGGCCGACTATTGATGAAAGAAGTGAAAATTTCGGTAAAATGGCAGACAGCGGTTATTTGGTAAGCGCTGACCGTGGAAACGGAATTCATATGACATGGATGGGTAATACGGTATTTTATGATGCAACAAATCCCGGAGCTCGTGAATATGTGTGGGAAAAATGCCGTGAGAATTATTATAAATACGGTATAAAATGCTTTTGGCTGGACGAGGCCGAGCCGGAGTATGGTCCTTATGATTTTGATAATTACCGTTATTATGCCGGTCCGGCTCTGCAATGTACAAACATATATCCGTTAATGTATGTCAAGGGCTTTTATGACGGACTGAAATCTGAAGGTGAAACGGAAGTTTTAAGTCTTGTAAGATGCGCTTGGGCAGGGAGTCAGAAATATGGCGCGCTTACATGGTCGGGAGATATTCATTCGTCATTTAGGGCCATGAGAGAGCAGCTTCAGGCTGGACTTAATATGTCGGTTGCCGGAATACCTTGGTGGACCTCCGATATAGGAGGATTCTTAGGCGGAGATATTTCAGATCCGAAATTCAGGGAACTGCTGGTAAGATGGTTCGAGTGGGGCGCATTCTGTCCTGTGTTCCGTATGCACGGCGAACGTTCTCCGTGGCATGAGCGTGAAGAAGAATTTATCAACGGAGTAAGACAGCTCACCTCTGGTCAGGATAATGAAGTGTGGAGCTTCGGAGAAGATAATTTTGAGATACTGAAAAAATATCTCTTTTTAAGAGAGCGTCTGCGTCCTTATATCAGAGAGTGTATGGATGAGGCCTCATTAAGCGGCATGCCTGTTATGCGTCCTCTGTTTTTTGATTTTTATAAAGATAAAACAGCGTGGAAAATAGAAGATGAGTATATGTTCGGACCGGATATTCTTGTTGCGCCTGTTATGGAAGAAAATACGTCGGAAAGAAAGGTTTATCTTCCTGAAGGGGCTATATGGACTGACGCCAATACCAAAAAAGCTTATAGCGGGGGACAGAATGTTACGGTTCCTGCTCCGCTTGATATAATACCTGTATTTATAAGAGATAATAAGAAAATTGACATATATTTATAAAATAAAAGCCTTGGTTTCATTTGAAATCAAGGCTTTATTTTTATAAGCTACTGATATGTCGTGGAGCTTCTACTACCGTAAGCTCCGGAATAGCTGTAAAGCACTGCAAAATAGATGAATGATAAAAGTGGACTAAAGGGTTCGAACCTCAGTTTTTTCTTTTTGATATTTAACTTTATAATGCGAATCCTACCTAATAATACAAAATGCTTAAAATCCCACATCTACAGAATTCTCAGCATAATAGACAACGCAGTTTGAACCTTTAAGTTCAAACTGCGTTAAGGTAATTTTTCTGCTGAAATACAAAACTGAATATCGGTTGGAATAAAGATTTCCTTTGCTATATCCGATGCCAGACCGTTATAATTGCCGCAGTAATCTGATAAATTATCATTCCAGAATTGAATTACTTCCTTTTTGAAAATACAATAATTCATTTCAAAGGAAAGAATCTCCCTTGTTATAGCCTGTTCAAAAATCGGATTTCCTGCAAAGGCTGCTTCATAATTTTCTGTAACAGACTTTTCAGAAGGCTTTACCTCATTTTCTTCCGGTCCGAGAATTGCTGTTTCGATCGTAACATTTCCCATTTCAACTTTTTGCGGCAGTATTGCTTTTATTGCCTCTGCCTTTTCCTTATTATACACCAAAATCATATAGCTGAATTTTCCATCGCCCAGATCATCCAAATCTTTGATATGTACTTCAGGATCTCTTCCGAACATTGCCTGAACTTTTCTGTGGTATTCATACCACGGAGGGGACAGTTTTGTTATCATAGACTTTTCAATAATCACAACTCCTTTAAATTATTATATACTAACAGTTGCTCTATTTAACAAACAGCTATTTGTTTATATTATTTAACGCTATCTTCATCACTTCATCAGAGCTTTTATCCTCCAGCATTTTCCATATGCTTTTCAGCTGCTTGATAAATGCTTCAACCTCATCTATTTTTTCAGCGCCAATCATTTCTACTACCATGTACAGCAGCTCATCTATTGTGAGTTTAGTATGATCAACAATAGATTTTGCCATTGTGTAGCAGAATACGTTTTCTGACTTTGCAATAACACCGCTTGAAGAAAAACAATATTTATAACATTTAACGTCGACACGAACAATAGCAAAGTTTTCAGGGTAAACAAAAAACATTTTTTCTTCATGCTCTCCCATTGAAGTATTGCCGATCAATGTGTCAAGCGCAGTTTCAACAATTTTTTGAAAACCGTTTTTAACATCATCTCCGCCGCTGAAAAACATATTGATAGCTTCTCTTATTGCCGTACCACATCCGGCTTTTATATCAACATGCTGACATTTGTAATATGCTATCGCACGATTTCCTACTACTTCACACTCAGAAGTTCCACCGCTTGTAAACATGCTTTTTAATTCTGCTTCGAACTGTTCACACTTTGCCTGCGCCATTTTTTGAAGAAAGCTAAACTGTTCTTTCAAAATTTGATCCTGTTCTGTTTTTCCGGTTATCTCATCAATCTTACTTATAATCTTAGCCATTTTTAAACCTCCGTTATTTTTTCGTTTGATATATACCTTATCATTACAAATAATTAAATTACTTTAATGAAATTATACGCCATAATTGTGTTAAATGCAATACTTTTTGCCAAATTTAGAGCATTTGCAACGCATTTTCTACAAATTTATATAATTTACTATATCATTTTTATGCAATTTGCCATTAAGTAAAAGTAAACATTTTCTCTATACAAACTTCTTGCAAAGCTTACGAATCTTCATGCCCCAACTAATAGATAATATTTGAGTTACCTCCTATTTGATTTCAGGTAAGAGAAAAGGCGTATGGAGTTCATTCATTCCATACGCCTGTAACGGTGATATTTTGTTTTACAGCTCAAGTTTATACGTAAAAAACGGAGAATGCATCGCTCCGTTTACTTATTTTATTTCAATTCTCTTTGTTTCCGGCTGCTGCTCAGCTTTTTTAGGCAGCGTAACCTTTAAAACGCCGTTTGTATACTCCGCTTCAATCGCGCTTTCATCTATATTTGAAATATCAAAGCTTCTGCAATATGAGCCGTAGCTTCTTTCTCTGCGGATATATTCTCCGTTTTTATTCTTCTCATCGTTTTCTGACTTATGCTCTGCACACAGGGTAAGAACGCTTCCGTTTACGTCAATTTTTATGTCCTCCTTATTGAAACCGGGCATTTCACATTCCAGAATATATTTTCCGCCCTCGTCCCTGATATCTGTACGGCAGCGATTTACTGAAGAAAAGTCCTTGAAAAAGTCCTTTTCAAATTCCCTGAACGGATTCCACAAATCATTTCTTTCATATGGGGTAAGTCCAAACATAATTGTTCCTCCTGATTTTATTGTATTTCTTTATTATTCTATTTTTCAATCCTTTTATTCGTTACACAATCCTCCGGCGCCTTATCATCCCTAAGTCCCTTGAAAACAGGCTGACGCATTCCGCCGTTTTCCGTTTTCATCATATACTTTACTGTGCATACAAGCTCCCGCTTTATCCAGACTGCGGTTTCATTTCCTTTTGGGATTTCAGAAAACGGACAGTTAGTTTTATCCAACGCTTTGATTCTGCGGAAAGGCTCTCCGCCTACTCCCAGCGTCACATGACCTTTATACATAAGCCGTTTCCCGCTGTACTGCCCCAGTATTATACTGTTCATGCTGTTTTCTTTCGGAACGTAACCCAAAACGATAAAATCATCGTCCTGCATATACTTTATTTTTATCCAGTCCTTTGTACGGCGGTCAAAATAATATCGGCTGTCCTTTCTTTTGGCTACAATTCCTTCAAGCTCGTTTTGCTTTGCAAGCTCATAAAAAGCCACGCCGTTTTTCTCAATGTATCTTGATACGGCAAAGCTTTCGTTTTCGGATTTTACAGCTTTCTGCAATAAATTCTTTCTTTCCATGAGCGGAAGATTTGTCACCTGCCTGTCCTCATAATACAGAATATCAAAGGCGGTAAAGCAGGCGGGGTATTTCTTTGCCGTCATTTCTATTTTTACGGGATTGCTCATAAGACTGCGTTTCTGAATCTCAAAAAAATCAGGCTTTCCGTCCCTGATAACCGCAAGCTCTCCGTCAAGTATACAGCGGACGTTAATGCTCTTGTGTATGTCCGAAAGCTCCGGTACTTTTGGTAGCATTAAAATATTACGTTTGTTTTTCAGAATCGTTTTATCTTTATCCAGATAAGCTATGCACCGTTCTCCGTCAAGCTTTAGTTCATAGATATATTCCTCGCTGTCAAAGGGCTCTCCCTCCGCTCCGATTAACATTGGATTGATATTTTTAGTTTCCCATATATCGGTCATTTTTTAGCGCCTATCTGCTCGAGACTTTGCTTTAAGGCTTCCATAATATCAATAGCCGTTACCTTGATTTCCGGAGATGAAGCGACGATATCTTTTCCGGCAATTTTCTGCTCGATTATTTCACGCAGTTTTACCTGATACTCGTCCTTATACAAATTCGGTTCAAAGTCCTTAACCATTGAATTGATCAGGGTTTTCGCCATTGTAAGCTCCGCCTCGCTTATGTCGGGGTGCGCGGGCTCTTTAGGCGCCTGCTTTACCTCGTCTGCGAAAAACATTGTTTCAATGAGTATGCCGTTATCGGTAGGAATCAACGTTAAAAGCTTTTCCTTGGTACCCATAACGGTTTTGGCGATAGCAACCTTGTTTTCGTCCTTCATAGCCTTACGAAGCAGCTCAAAGGCTTTGTCTCCGCCGGCTTCCGGAACTGCGTGATAGGTTTTGTCATAATATATCGGACGTATCGAATTTAAGTCGGTAAAATGCAGAATGTGAATGGTTTTATCCTTTTCGGACTTGGCTTTTTCAAAATCCTCGTCAGACATAATTACAAATTTATCCTTGTCGTATTCAAAGCCCTTTACAATATCCTTTGACGATACCTCCTTGCCGCAGGAAGCGCAGACCTTTTTGTACTTTACTCTGCTGCCGTCCTCTCTGCAAAGCTGATTAAAATGTATATCGTTATCCTGTGTGGCTGTATACAGTCCTACGGGAATATGAACCAAGCCGAATGAAATTGCTCCTCTGTGCGATACTGCCATATTGAACATCTCCTTTTTTAGTAGTATATCCATTCCGTAAAAAGTAATACTAATTACGGTGACGATATGGCAAGAAAGGTTTATGTTGAGGTAACGGCGCGGTTTGACGTTGAGGGTAACATTACTCCGCTTTCCGTAACATGGGAGGACGGTATGGTTTATGAGATAGACAGGATTCTTGACAGACGCAGAGCCGCCAGTCTTAAAGCGGGAGGTATCGGAATGAGGTATACCTGTCGCATTTTAGGTCAGCGGTCATATTTGTATTATGAGGAGCCCAGATGGTTTGTTGAGGGGAAAAGATAATTTGGATAAAATTAAGGATACAGCGCCAATCAGCGCTGTATCCTTATAATTTCTGTTATTTATTAAGAGCGGCTTTTATCATATCGTCTGACAAGCCAAGCTCTTTTAACCTTGCTGCGATATTGGCTCTTTCTTCTTCTTTACCTTTTTCTATTCCTTTTTCTATGCCGATTTTTTCGCCTTTTTCCATGCCTATCTGCTCGCCCTCACGTCTTGCATGACCTAACGCGCTGGCTTCATCATGCAGAGCCTTTTCTCTTAATCTCGCAAGCTCCTGTATCTTTTCATCCTCGCTCATCTGGTGTATTACCATTACCGCTTTCTGTATCTCCGGCACATTTGTCTGTCTCAGCATTTCCAATTCCTCCTCGCTCTCCGCGTTTATCAGTTGAAGCCAAAGCTCCATACGGTTATTCTTATTTATCTTCTTGTTTATCTTTTTAAGCTCAAAAAAGTGTATCGCGCACTTATCCGTCAGCAGCTCGTGCCTGTTTACTTCCAGTACCTTGAAGCATGAATGAAATTCGGGACATTCAAACATATTGAAGTTTATTATATTGATCGATATGCTCTGCTTCAGATCGCCGTATTCGTCTCCGCTTTTCAGATCTCCGCTGTACAGCTTAGACCAGTAATACAATACGCGGTCGTTGAAGTCAGGCTCGTTCTTTATCTGCATTTCAACATTGACCAATTTATCGTCCACCTGCATTTTCAGATCAAGCCTGCTGAATTTCCCAGTTATCGTTTCCGGCAGTATTTCGGAGTTCTGAATCACTATCTCTTTTATCGAATCATATGGCAGTTCAAGCATAGTCGATAAAAAGCTATGCAGTATATCCTCGTTTTCCGATTTGGAAAACATCGTTTTGAATATTATATCCAGCTTTGCTTTCACTATGTTTCTGCCCATTGGTATCAGCCTCCGTTACGTCTGTTTTCCGTCCTTTTTCTAACTTCATTATATCATACTATGCCAATCATTGCAAGCTTTATAAAAGTAAATTTTACTTCGGTCCCACTGGAGCCGAAGTTAATGAAACAAGGGCACAGATAACTGTACCCTTGTTTTTGCTTTCAGCGCTAAAGTCAAGTCGGAAGCAGTGAAATAAACCATGAAGATGTAAAGGAGGTTACTTCTTTCTTGAGGCGATAACGCCGATTGCTGACAACAGAATTATTCCCGCTGCCGCAGCCGAAGCTGCTCCGGTATTGGGGTTAGACGTTCCGCTGGCTCCTGAGTTATTGGCAATTCCCGTTGTCCCCGCCTTACTGTCGGAGCCTGCGGAATCCGTCTTTGACGTGATGTCGTTTGACGAATCGTCGGTTTGGCTTGACGAATCATCGGTCTTTGAGCTTGATTCATCGTCTGTTTTTGATGACGAATCGGCGTCTGTATCGGACGAGCTTTCGGAATCTGGCGTTGATTCGGAATCAGGAGTTGATTCAGACGAGGAAACGTCCGTCTTTTCAACCAGACTCGCAACAGCCGTTTCAAGCGCTGTTTTAGCGGCTTCAATATCTGCCTTTTCAGAATCCTCCGGCAATTCCTTTGCCGCTGTCAAAGCTGTTGTCAGTTCCGCATAGCTGTCCTCGGTGTAATCAGAAGCTTCAATTTTTTCAGCTTCCGCTATTGCCGCTTTCAGTTCGTCAAGCGCGATAGTTCTGTCGGTTACGGTTTTCAGCGCTGTGCCCATATCGTCTATAAGCTCTATTTTTGTTACCGCGAATACATAATCGGCAGCCAATTCCCATGAATATGTGCTTGCAAATATTTTTATGCTGTCGCCGGATTTTATTGCGGAGGTTAAAGGAAGATCGACTGTACAGCCTTCAGCTCCGTTAGTGTATGAATTGTCCGTTCCGGTGAATTTCATATAATCCTCTGCTCCGTTTATTGCCGCCTTAACTTCTATTGTACAATAAGGATTGAACGAAACATCTTCGGCACAATCAAAGGTTATCCTTATTTTCGTCGCTCCCGCTGTATTTTCATCAGCGGTAAAGTCCGCCGCTGTTACCTCTTTTCCGCCTGTATATATTTTTGCGAACGGATCTCCGGCTTCTTCCTTTGTATCTGTTTTTGTCGTAAGTCCGTCAATCGCTTTTTGAAGCGCCTCGCTTTCAGCATTATATTCAGACCTGAGCTTATCTGCCGAAGCAGTTTCCTTTGCTGATAAAATAGCTGTCTGCAAAGCTTCCCAGCTTGCTGAGGAATAATTGCTGTTTTCTATTTTTTCAGCAGAAGCTATCAGACTTTCGAGAGCCGCTTTCTGTTCGCTTGCGTCGTTTTTTACAAGAAGATTTCTGAAATCATTCATTTCCTTTGTCATCTGATCTATTTCTTCCTGTGTCGCAAATATGGTATTTCCTTTTCCCTGAAGCATATTATTAGCTCTTGTATACAAAGCGTTTGCACTTGATAAGCTTGAAGCCGTATAATCGTCTGCGGAAAGCTCAGCATACCAGCTTTCGTAATTCGTTACCGCTTTCAGAAGATTACCCTTTACGGTCTGAGGAATTTCCTTAACGTCATTCCGAGCCGTTATCAGGGCTTCAACTCCGTCGTTGACTTCTTCCTGCGTCGCCTTATCATTATTATACAGAGCTTTGGCGTTTTCAAGTTCCTTTTCAAGCAGGGATATATTTACATATTTTGTTTTATCAATTCCCGACAGAAAGCTTTCTATCTCGGATATTTTGGCTGCCAAAGCTGTTTTATCTGTTTTTTTCACAACGTTAGTCAGCGCTGTTGATAAATCAAGAAGCGCATTATTTACATCGTCCTGTGTTGCAGATTCATTGTTATATACTGTTTTTGCTTCTTCAAGCTCTGTTTCCAGAGCTTCTACATTATTGTACTGTGATTTATCTATTTCTGCCAAGAATGCTTCTGCCTCTTCAATTTTACTTTCAAGCGCTGTTTTATTTACGCCGGAATCGCTGCCCTGCCCATATTCCATATTCGGATCAACCACAATATTTCCGGGCCAGTTTACTAATTGTTCTTTTACAGTTTCATTTTTAACGTATGCAACTGCTGTTGACGGAACATTTTTAAATGTCGCCACAGCAGGTATTCCCGATATATTGGAAGCATATATTTCTAATTTTTCAAGTGCAGTACAGCCGCTTAAACAAGCTAATTTAAAAGTTACCTCATTATCATTTAATAATACTATTTCTTTAACTGATGAACAATTCATAAATCCGGTTATGTCCACATACGTTTTGAGCACAACTATCTTTGTGAAATACGTATTTTTTTGAAAAGTTGTTGCATTTAATGTACAAGTTTTTCCGTCGTAAGTTTCAGGTAATGTAATCTCAGTTATACCACCTAATAAGTCCTGATAATTATCCACTAAACCCACCAATACATTATTACCATTGCTTTCTTTATAGGTGAAAATATGCGAAAAATCAGAACTTACACATAGTCCAGAAATTGATGTTACTAAACCCAACATACTTGCTAAAAAAGCGCTCACTATACGCTTAAATTTTATTTCCAATTTAATCCCTCCAATTTCCCCAAAAAAATTGCTATCACCACTAAAGGCAATAGCAATTTTTTATTATTTTGTTGTTATACAACCTGTATATAAAATTTAATATATACCGTTAATCGCATCTATTAAAATCTCTCCGGATGATGTAACAGTATTACTTGTTCTATCAAATAAAGCGAAACCATATTGTCCGGTATATCCGTTATCCCAATAAGCAGTAACTATATTATATGATTTAGCTATTAAATTTAAGTTTCCAATATAATAAGCTCTATAATCATCATTACCCTTATAAATAGCTCCGTATTCTCCAAGAACAACAGGCATATTCAGTCCGTTTGCAAATGTAGAAATTTTCTGCAGCTGACCTTCCATATAATCTGTGTCAAAATCCCATTCGTCTGTACCCTGTTCATTCAGAGTAAAGTTGTATGGATCATAATAATGAACGGAAAGCATAAGCTTGTTTTCGGTTGTATCATCAGGTTTTTTGAACTGACCGCTTACAGTCGCGTCAATATTTGTATTGTAACCCGGTATAAGCAGACATCTGTCTGAATTTCCGTCAACGCCTCTTACCGCCGTTACAAAAGCCTGATTAAGCGTGTTGATATTTGCATAAGCAGGTGAAGAAGCCGTATTTTCCTGTCCGTGTATCATAACTTCGTTCATGCTCTCAAATATCAAATGCTGATCGTAATCTGCAAAAGTTCCGGCAATCTCAGTCCATACGTCAGAGAACTTTGTTTAACAGCTTCAAATTCAGTTCCGGTTTTACCTATGTCTATCCACTTGCTCTGAACTCCGTCGCTTCCGTCATGATGAATGTTAACGATTACAAAAAGTCCCGCGTCAAGAGCCGCGTCCACTACCTGTTTTACTCTTGCCATATATGCTGAATCGATAGTGTACGTTCCATCGGAAGTCTGAACAATCTTGTCCATGTAAGACACAGGGATTCTTACTGTTCCAAAGCCACTTGCCTTAACAAGATCAAACAGTTCCTTGCTTACAGGTACTTTATTATTCCACAGGGTTTCACCGACTGTACCGTTAGTAGTGCAGTCAAGCGCATTACCTAAGTTCCACGCCTTGCCCATCATCGGAACTAACTGAGAAGCAGTTTTATTCATAATGATTTCAGGCACCTGTGAACGATTGTCATAAATTCTTACCTTTGTCACTGTGCAGCCGTCAAAGCATACGTTAAATGATGTAAGCTGTCTGCTTATATCAAAATTATACACCTTTTCGCCTGTTTCCGTAACCGGAACGTAATCTCCCGCAATTTTAGCGCCTCCGCTGTACAGCTCAGCCTGCATATAGCTTCCGTCTGCCGGAATTGACGTATAATTTGCCGTCACCTCAACTGTTGGATTCAGATAACCGTCCAATGTGAAATTAAACACATAAATGTTATCAGGTCCCGCATAAAGCCATACATTCGGATCGCTGCTTGTCATAATTGATTCAGTACCCTTTGTCCAATTGCCTGTGATGACAATATCATCAGGTACTTTATCATAAATTTCTATTTTCGTTACCGTACAAGCGTCGAAGCAAGCGAACAGCGAATGACGGGTATCGTCAACTTTAAACGAGTAAGTTACTGTCTTGTTCGCTTCAACCGCCTTATATGTATCGGAATCTACAGGCGTCCATGTTTCCGTCGAAGTATTATAGTTATCAACGTAATACAAAGCGGCTTCCTTGTAGCCCTCAGCCTGTGCATTGTAGGTTACTGTAACGTCTACTGTCGGATTGGTAAATCCATAGGTCGAGAATCCCGACATATATATGTTATATTCATTGGCGTCAACCTTTATATCGGTATCTCCTGTTACAGTCATAGCCGAAGCTGTTCCCTTTGTCCATTCTCCGGTTATTTCAGCTTCTTTTCCTTGCTTGTCATTTAGCCTGACATAATTTAGTTTTACTGATCCTTCTCCGAAATTGTCCGTTATAAGATTAAAGCCGTAAGCGTCTTTTCCTGTATTAAGCGTTGATTCTATTTGTTCAATACCGACAATGCTCGTATAATCCACGCCTAATTCCGGGTTGCTTTGTCCTACAGAAGTAGTAGTCCAGCCTCCCCATTCCGTATCAAATGCTATCAGACCGAATGTTGCGGACGGTGTTTCCGGTATGGAAAGATACTCGTAGCCAAGCTCTATTGAGCCGTAGCCCTCGTAATTTTCCTTTAGAAACGTACTGATCGTTGTGCCCTGATTATACGTTCCGTTAATATTCATGTCCTTTTCTGCTGACACGCTTACCGACGCATTAAAAGCCATTGTTACAGTCAGCGCTGCAGCAGAAAACATTGAAAACAGTCTCTTTTTTAACATTCCCTGCTCCTTTCACTATTAAGGCATTTTCTTATATAATAAATTCCGGAATTATTATCAATAAATTTTAATTGACTTTAGCACCTTGTTATTCAATATTCTATTGTCAAGCTTCAAACAGCTAAATAAAATTAACATTCTATTTTCCCCTATCAAATAATTATTTGATATAATAAGAAATACCATACACTAAATTGTTTTATGGTTTTTATTGATTTTATTTAACTGTTTACAGTATAACATATTAATTTAATATTTTTGATTTCCAATATTCCAAAAATAGGCACGAAATTCTTGTGCAAAATGCACTAATTAAATGTCGATTTTTGTATATGGTGTAAAAACCTACAATTCGACAAAGGGGAAAAGGAGAATTAATAACTATGTTCAGGCTTTCAGGAAAGAAAAATATGACAATAAGATTCCTTGGGGAACAATGGCTTGAAAATAAAAAGATGACCGTTAAACCGTCTACATATAACAACTATAAAAGGCTTTTGAACGACCATATTTTTGCTGATATCGGGGACAAAAAATATACTGCTCTTGACAAGCAGCATATCAATGAATATATTTCGTCCTTAATGAACAGCGGCAGAAAGGACGGAAAAGGCGATCTGTCGGTAAGCATGACAAGAGATATTATCAAAGCGTTAAGAGCGATCGCAAAATACGCTCAGCTTGAATACGGTCTTAAAAATATCTGCGACGGAATAACCGTTCCGAAAATAAAGAAGCCCGAAGCAAAAACGCTTTCGGACAGGGAACGTAAAAGGCTTGAAAAGTACCTTATTGATAATATATGCTTATGCAACGTCAGCATATTGCTGTGTTTGTATACGGGTTTAAGAATCGGTGAATTATGCGGTCTGCAATGGAAGGACATAGATTTTAGACGGGGCTGTCTTACAGTCTGCAAAACCGTTCAGAGAATATCGCTTGGCAACGGAAAAACCGTTATCTCCATTGATACGCCTAAAACGGACAGCTCTGTCAGGGTAGTTTACATTCCGTTATTTATTATTGAAATGCTGAAAAAGTTCAGGCAGAAGCCTGATATTTTTATTCTTTCCGGCAGGGAAAAACCGACCGAGCCAAGAACATTACAGCATAAATTTAAGAAAATTCTTGCGGTATGTAAAATATCCGATATATCATTCCATGCTCTGCGCCATACCTACGCTACAATGTGCGTGGAAAAGCAGTTTGATATTAAAACTCTGAGCGAGCTGCTCGGTCACAGCGACGTCAAAATTACACTCAATACTTATGTCCATTCCTCGGAAAAATTAAAACGCAAATACGTCAATCGGCTGGCGTGTTAGCGCAGCTTACGCCTGTTCAGGTTTTTCGTAAAACGATTTATTTTACGACATCTTTCGACGGGTATCTTTTCGGATATCCGTTTTTTATTGAATTAGTTTTAACTATGTTAATTAGGCTTTGCAATAGGAAAATTATTCCGACAGAAAAAGCCTGCCGTTACCAGCAAGCTTTTATTGTTCATTATGATCTATAAGCCACAGCAGAAGATCTTTTACAGTCATATTCCCATCTGCCAGCATTAAACCGATCTTTATTAATTCATTTTGCGTATATTTAAGAGTAACGCCGTTAAGCTCTAAGAATATCAGCATTACATGAAGTCCGATCCTTTTGTTGCCGTCTATAAAAGGGTGATTGGATATAATGGAAAATGCAAGCTGTGCAGCCTTATGCTGAATTGTTGGATATAGATCCTCTCCGTCAAAGGTCATAAACGGTGAATTTACAGCGGAGTCAAGAATTCCTTTATCCCTAATACCTTCTATGCCTCCGGTTTTTGCAATAAGATCAGAATGTATTTTTACAATCTGTCTTTCCGTAAGCCTTATCATTTTGCAAGCTCCTTGTATGCTTCCTTGTTCTGTTCTATTATTCTATGCGACAGTTTGGTTATATCCTCATCGTCAGCTTCCTGAATTTTCTCAGCTTCTGAAAACTCCATAATAATATATCTCGGCACATTGTTTTTGAGAATTATAGCCGTCCCATTTTCATCTACAAGTCTTGCAACCTTTGAAAAGTTTTGATTTGCCTCCGATATACTGACTAAAGATTTAGTATTGATAGTCATATTAAATCCCTCCTTCCATATATATTATATACTAAAGTTAGGATAAATTCAACCTATTTTGAAAATTAATTTTCTATATTTGTCTTAACCTCGATCCCGCCCTTGAAAATTATGAGCAGCTCCATCTTGCTTTTAACCTTAATGCATTCTACAAGCTTTCGGATTATGACGTTATCAAAAAATTCAAGCCTCAGACTTTCATCCTTTATCATATCCATAGCCGAATTGATTTTATCCTGGGTATCGGCTGATAAACGCATTTTTTCTTTTAAGTCCTCTTTCTGTTCCTTAAGGCTTTGTTCTTCCATATAAAGCTTTTCGAATTCGCCGTCCAGCTTATCCTCGTCGCAGCCGCCGGAAGCTATAAGCCCGATCAGATCGTTTCTCGACCGATCGATTTCCTTTAAGCGGTTTTCTATCGATATTATCTCATCCTGCCCCTGATATTCCAAGACGCTGCCGATATTGGCTTTAAGTATTTCTGCTATCTCATCCCGGCAGCCGAAATACTCGTTTACCGCATTCAGAATAGCTTTTTCCAGAACTGTTTCATTTAAAGTAGGCGAGTTCGTACAGTATCTTTTTCCGTGTTCAAGTCGGCTTATGCACCGCCATACAGCGTATCTGTTACCGTTTGACTTCCATATCTGCCGTCTGTACGGAGTACCGCAGCTTCCGCAGATGAGAAGCTCGGAAAGCGCATATTTGCTGCTGTACTTGCCTTGTTCCGTGATTGTTTTATTCGAAATCTTCCGTTTGGAATTACGTCTTGCAAGCTCCTGCTGAACACGGTTAAAGGTATCTCTGTCTACGATTGGGGAGTGGTGGTCGGTCACAAGGTACATGGGCCTCTCTCCGTTATTTTTCATTACCTTGTGAGTGATACAGTCAACGGTAAAGGTTTTCTGCATTAAAGCGTCGCCAGCATATTTTTCATTTCTCAGTATCGACCTTACTATCTCCCTGTGCCATTCCGTATTTCCGTGAGCTGTTTTTCTGCCCGAAAGCGTCAGCTTATTGGCAATATCGGTCATGCTGAAGCCGTCAAGGAAGAGATCGTATATAGCTCTCACCGTTTCAGCTTCATCGGGAACTATCTCCGGCTTTCCGTCAGCTCCTTTTTTATACCCCAGCAGATGCTTGTACTGAAACGGAACTTTACCGTTACGGTACGCTTTTTCTTTACCCCAGCTAACGTTTTTACTTATTGATTCGGATTCCGCCTGAGCGAAGCTGCCGTACAGAGCTATCATAAATTCCGAAGTCATGGTCAGAGTATTTATGTTTTCCTTTTCAAATATTACTCCGATTCCAAGGTCTTTCAGCTGTCTGACATATTGAAGGCAGTCAACTGTATTTCGGGCAAATCTTGATATTGATTTGGTGATCACCAGATCAATTTTTTTACTTTTGCACATACGGATCATGCGGTTGAACTCCGTTCTTTTCTTTGTCTGAGTACCGCTGATCCCTTCGTCGGCAAAAATTCCGGCCAGAGTCCATTCTTTTTTTCTGTTAATCAAATCGGTATAGTATGCGATCTGCACCTGATAGCTGTTCTGCTGTTCCTCCTGCTCGGTGGAAACACGGCAGTATGCGGCAACTCTTAATTGGTGATATTTATCACGGTTTTCCGCTGTCTGCGTTTTCGCAGGTATTATTCTGACATTCGGCGCTGTATTCATCATTTTCCCTCCTAATGGTATTTTTTATTTTTATTCCATTGATAAACTCGACCTCTATAGTACAGAAACGGCTTATCAAAATCTTGTTTATACAAGACTTAAATAAGCCGATATCCAGTGTATTCAGTTGATTATGATTTTTAAGTAAGGATATGAGTTTAGCTGTTTTCTGCGGTTTATCGCTGTATGTACAGCGCTCGTATTTTATTTCAGCCAGTCTGAAAATCTCCGCCTTGACTTTTTCAAAATCCACCTGTGGAGAATCTGTCATCCGATTGACTTCATTCTGCTGACGTAGAATATCGGAAGTGGGGGAGTAGGCGCTGATTTCGCTTTCGCATTCTATTAAGCTTGGATTTGCAATAGCAGAGTTCAGAGCAGTTAATACAGCTCCGTTTATCATCTGATCCGTCAGCCGATATTCAAATTTGAAGCAGCAGGGATTTTTGCAATCCCATTTTTCATATTTTGAATTACCCCCGATTCGTGAAAGTCTTTGACCACATTCGGCGCAGTATGTGATTTTTCTGATTTCTTTTAAATCATCACATATCAGATTAAGCGCAGCGGCTTTCCGTACCCGTTTTTCATTTGCCTGCTTAAAAATATTTTCGTCAATTATCCGCGGATATTTATCGTTTCCTAAATACTTCTCATTTTCAATTATACGCTTGACCATGTTTTTGTTCCATTTATCAGAATCGGAGGTATATCTGATTTTCTCGGATTCCATCAGCTTTGCTATTTGAAGCAAGCTGCCGCCTTTCAGATATTCGCTGAAAATCGTTGATACGGCATAGACTTCTTTCGGTTCGGCGGTTATTTCTCCGTTTCTCATACAGTAACCAAACGGGATAACTCTGTTTTTTGGCATTGATTTCACTCCTTTCATTCAATAAGGATACCACAAGGCTTTTAATATATCCAGTACCAATATCAACAAAAATGCCTTACGATTTTTTATCATAAGGCATTTCGTTATAATATGTTTTCATAATCTCTTCCGGAGTAAACAACCCTTGCTATTGTTATGAGTTTTTTATCCTCGTCGACCCAATAAAACATGATATAATTCTGAACTATGAGCTTGCGGTATTCATGCCTCAGCGGTTTTACAGGAATATACACCGGACACTTATACGGCATATCCGTCAGCTTTTCGGCAGCTTCAATCATTTTCTCAGCCAGTCTTTCAGCGGCTTCGGGATTTTCAAGCTTTACGCCGATATATTTTGCAATGTCAACCATATCGCGTCCTGCTATCGGTAAATACTCGATCGTATACATTATTCTTTTCTCGCCGCCGCTTTCATTGCGTTTAAAACATCCTTTGAAGAAAAGCGCTCGCCGGTTTCCTCAGCTTCTCTTTCAGCTTCGGCAAGCTTGAAATATACGTCGCTTTCAAAATGCATTTTCTCAAACGCTTCCATACTCATAACTACCATATCGCCGTAACCGTTTTTGGTAAGGAAAACAGGCTGTGCGGTTTCGTGAACGGTCTTTGAAATATCGGCAAAATTGTTTCTTAAATCCGAAACAGGTCTGATCATATTCATATCCATAATCATCGCCTCCTGAATATATTTTATCACAATTACGCTAAAATGTCAATGCGGTCTATATTTTTTCTTTAAACTTCAATCCACCGATCAAGTGAAATTCCAGCTCATGCTGATTTATGACAACAATCTTATCAACAATGCTTTCAAATTCCGATTCCTCAAACTCGGTCATTATCTGTTCTCGTTTTTCCAAAACATATGTCAGTATTTCAATCTGATCAAGCGTTTCATCCTCATTGTCGGAACGTGTAAGCTTTTTCAGCTCCGTTTGCAGTTTATTGATTTTAGCTGTAAGCTCCGCAGTCTGCTCAATGTATTTTGCCTCGTCCAGAAATCCTTTTGTTTTCAGCCGCGCGAGAACATGAGACTGCTCCCGAAGCTTTGCGATCTCCTTGCGGACTTCCATTACCTGAGCCTGACCGCTGAACTTTCTGAGCTTAAGATTCTGAAGAGCGGTATGTAAGGGGAGAAGTATATCCTTGTAATTGTACCAAAGCTTATTAAATAATCTGATAAATGATGAATAGATTGTACTTTGCAATATTGCTTTTTGGGGACAGTCCTTTGCATTAAGATTATGTTTTGTACAAACCCAATTTATATCACCGTTAATCTTCTTTCTCCTATAAGCACTGCCACAACTTTTGCATTTCATTTTTCCGCTTAATATATATGAAATATTCTCGATTTCACAGTTTATTTTTCGTCCTTTTATGAGTTTTTGTACTTTATTAAATTTTTCCTCTGATATTATAATCGGCATTGTATTTTCAACCAGATATTGTTCCAATTCTCCATTATTTTTTCTTTGTTTAAATGGAAAACTTTCAGTAGTATAAAATTTTCTGAAAATTGATTTTCCAGTATATTTTTCATTTTTCAATAGATATTTTATTGTATTTTTACACCAGATAAAGCCTTTATTATTTTTGTCAATGTGCTTTCTATTGAGTTCGTCAGCTATTGATTCCATACCAACACCACAGAGATATTTATCAAATATTTCTCTTACAATATCTGCTTCTGTTTTATTAATTACTA
>ENA-ORNB01001261-ORNB01001261.1-human-gut-metagenome-genome-assembly--contig:-NODE-1261-length-19259-cov-2.891585_pt1 | contig 19259 bp, 10 predicted proteins | sample MGYA00242112_ERZ509016 | MGnify/ENA primary metagenome ERZ509016 (study PRJEB26280, sample SAMEA2338705) | human gut metagenome | biome: human gut; feature: human-associated habitat; material: faeces...
AGGTTCAGCAGCGAAGAGGGTAAATATGTTTCTGCGCTGGATGGTAAGACACGACGGAGAGGTGGATTTCGGCCTGTGGAAAGATATTCCAACCTCTGCCCTATTGATCCCGCTAGACCTGCACACGGGTAACGTAAGTCGTCAACTAGGACTACTTACCCGTAACCAGAATGACCGGAAAGCCGTGGAAGAACTTACTGCACGTCTCCGGGAAATGGATCCTGTCGATCCGATTCGCTATGATTTTTCACTTTTCGGATTAGGGGCTTTCGGAGAAATATAACCGTTCTAATCTTTAAAGCGTTTCAAGTCCGCTGAAGTAAATCCCCATTCCGGAGTCAAAATACTGCCCTCTCCCTTGAGAGTGTACCACGGAGATTTATCACGTTCTTTCAGATTTACCAGCACCTGAATGTCTTGGGCCGGCATATAGCTTTGGGCCAGCAAATACAACTTTTCTCCTGTTGCGGGATTCTCTGCCATATCGACCACGATGACCGCGTGCCCGGGTGAACCGCCTTGAATAAGCACGTCCCCGATCTGCATGGAAGTCACCGGTACGGACGTTAATTCCTTCGCCAAAGATAAAGTCCCGGCATAAGCGAACACCACGTCCAGATAGGCTCTAAAAGTTTTATAAGAGTAATCTTTTTCTTTGGATTTGTACCAAGAAACTTGATTTCCTTTCACGCTGATCCGGTAACCTTCTGCCCATTTCGTGTAATCGGCACGGAAACCGTTCGTGAAGTTAAAGTGGATCCGGTCATACGCTTTATGCTTATATAGGTATTCCGCCTGCAAACGAATCACGGCATCGGCACATTGTTGCAAATCCCGCTTACCGATCTCCATATCCACCACGGCACAATACACGCTTCGGTTCCATTTCTCCCGGCCATCGAAATAATGCACTTTAGTCCCGTGAGAACGCAAAGGAAGGTTCCTCAGGTATTCACCAAAAGAACCTTCCTTCACGTTTACCCTCGCGTATCCCTCGGGGGGAACAATCCGGGTATGGATTTCTTTTCCATCCGCCCGGAGCAAAGTGTTCTGCCCTATCCCTTGCAGACAACAAAACAGGACGATGCAGAGGATAATGCAATTTTTCATATTAATCCAGTAACATTCCAGCCGCAACTTCTTCAGCCACTTTCTTGGAAGTTAATTGCTCCAAAATAGCCAGACCGAATTTGAAAGCATACGCCGGACCTCTACCCGTGATCACGTTACCATCAACCACCACGCCATGAGGTTGCATTTCGGCTCCCGGTAAATATTCTTCAAATCCCGGATAGCAAGTCATTGTATATCTTTTGTTCATTTTTATCTTACTCAACACCAAAGCCGGAGCTGCACAAATAGCCGCCACGTAACCACCTTTGTCAAAGTGTTTCTGAATCATTTGCACCAATGCCGTACAATCTCCCAGATTCTTGGCTCCCGGCATTCCGCCCGGACAAATCAAGAATTCCGCCTCTTCTTCTTCCACGTCACTCAACAAAAGATCGGCCACCACAGGAACTCCATGCGCACCTGTAACCTCTTTCTTATCGGAAATAGAAACCGTTTTCACTTCGATCGTTCCCCGACGTAAAACATCTACAACCCCGAGAGCTTCTACCTCCTCAAAACCATCCGCTAAAAATAAAAATGACTTTCTCATAATTCTTGTAGTTTTAAATGATTCTCCAAAATTACGAAAAATATAACAGGTTTCAAATCCTAAATGACAAACTACTCCTTCACACGCACCAGTTTCACGGCATCAGCAATGATCAGTTGCTTCTTAACTGGTAATTTATCATCCGGCACGCCATGAACTTGCACTAAACCGGCACTTTTATCCTCTGCATCAGCCTTGATCTCCCCACCCCTGTCATCCAGAATCACTTGAGCCTTCCCGACCGGAAAATCGAATTTTCCCAAGGAAACCCACCCGACCGGAATAATATCCGCTTCCACGATCACCTCTTTTTCCATCAAGCTATTATATACCTTGTAATGCAGCAAAGAACCCGTGAAAACGGAACTAATCGGGGGATAAGTAAGTGATGAAACCTGATGATAAAAAAAGACTTCATATTTCCCGGTTTCCTTTATATCTGCCGTCCAGATAGCCTTTCCCGTCCCGGTTCCGGAAACTTTACCAAAAGCACTCCGCACGGGGATTCCATAGCTTTCTGCCGTGAACATTTCTGTCCATTCCTTCTTCTCCAATGACGCCTTAAAAGTCGATTTACGCTCCTTTGTCAAGAACGGTAATCTTTTCCGCTCCCCGGAATCAATCAACTGGAATTGTTCACTCCGGTTATCAACAATGATCTCGCCGGAATTTTCGAAGAAACGACGATCAATATCCCAAATGCCCTCCATGCCTTCCCTTATTTTGGAAATTCCTTCTTTTACTAAAGGAATATTATAATCACCGGGAAAATTAGCCGCCAAATTCGTCCCGATGTAACCATGATCCCCGTTCATGATAAATTTTACCTCCTTGCATACTCCGGCCGGAATCATGTAATATTTCTCTCTCAGGGGCATATTAAAATCCACGGCAATGCCTCCTTCTCGTTTCGACATAAATTCATCCACCGTTTCATCATCAGCAAGAATTGATATAACCCCATCCATATCCGACATATTCCATACTTTAAAACAAACTTGATATTTCGGGAAGCCATCCGTAATAATTTGCTGTACCTGAATATCTCTTATATCAAAAGACGGGAGCCCCTCCCGTTGGTATAATTTATCCATAAACGGAAGTAAATCAACCCCTAGATCAACCTGAAAATTCCGAGCGATCTGTTCTAAAGTAATTTCTTCAAATTGAGTGCCGGAAGAGAGCTGTTCCGAGAATTGGTACAACTTTTCGGGGGCAACAGAAGTAGATAAATAAGCTGCCAATGCTCCTGCTTCCAACTCGAAAATTCTTGCCTGTACTTTATCCGGTAACGAATCGTTAGAAAGAATTTCCTTCAAGCTGGCTTGCTTTAAACAATCAATAGCTAACATATCATCCGGTCTGAGACCGGTATTTCCTATTGTATATTTCTTTTTAGAAATAAACATTTTGCTAAGTAGCATATTGGCTGCCGGATAAGTACCTGAAGACAAGAATCCCGTGAAATCGTAATACATAGGCAAAATGTCATGTAACTTTTGTTGAAGCAACGTGACGTTAGATTGCAATCCCATACGTTCAACACTATAAATCCCTTCCGGATCATCCAAATTCTCCTGTCTTTCCTTTGCAAATTTTTTCGCAACAGTCATCGGGACGTAGGAAGGAATACTTGCTGCCCGTTCTCCCAAAAAAACAAATTCAGGCTGGACAAATTCGCTACCCGTTTTCCATTTCCGTAAAAAAGAAACAAACGAGAGAGGACTTTCTACCAACATCAATTTTTGAAACGGGTAGCCCCGCCCGATTCTTGCCTCCAAACGTCCTTTGAGCATGGCCAAGACCTTGCTCAATTTCTCTCCCTGAATTTCAGTATACCCCTCGAAAAACAATTCATGGCCGGGGAAATAATAAAATTCCACATGAAGATTACCGATCTCGATTTCTTTCTTATGGTAGTTCCCGATACAAAGCGTTATCCCGGGTAATTTCTGCCGATTCTTGAAAAATACTTCACCTGTTCCGTATTCCGGCTCGCCTTGCGATAGAACCTGTTGTCCATCCCGTGTTTTTACCCGCAGAGTATATTCCGAAAAATTTATTTCACGAGCGTATGGTGATACCATATTGATCGGGGGGACAGCTACCGGGTACCAAAGAATTTCCGGGTGTAACAAGGTATAGTTTTCTCCCAGATAAGCAAAACGAGTTCCGAAATTGAATAATCCACGTCGCTTTCCGGGATCATACCTTCCTACATTATGCCGCTCTTCAAAAGGCACATCCAAGTAGCATATCGCCTCATCAATTTTACCTTTATAGGAGAGATGCAAAGAAATGGTATCACCCGGCAAAAGCTGGCGTTCAAGCACGACAACCTGCTGATCCCGGTGATACCCCATATCGTTACCTGCCTCCTTTAGAGAATAAATCTCTAACGAAGGATTCAGGTACAACACGATCTCCGAGAGCCTTTCCTGATTCCGATTCTGTAAGGTCATCCTGCTATCCAACCACATCTCTCCATCCTTCCACTCGTAGGAGATTTCATGGTTGGTAACCCGTGCTTTAGGTCGGGATTGATATTCGACATAAGCTTGCCTATACTCTTCTGAACGGCACTCCCGCTGCCGAATTGCATCCCAATATAAAAACAAACAGATCACGCTGCACAATACAACCACTCCCCCACTTCCCCATTGCAATCCTTGATGTTCTTTATGGTCCCGCAGACGTTTCATGTTAGCAACCCAGAATAAAACTCCGGCAACACCCAACCCGGTATAAGTCAAGCGATGCAGCAAATACCCCTTCAAATCAGGGTGTCCTACCACGTCCGAAAACATATTCGGCAAATTCCTGCCCCAAAAGTCAAACGCTCCAAACTGCCACTCATCCAAATAGAAATATACACCCAATCCCAAAAGTCCCAGAACTAAAACAGATAGCGGACGATTTTTGACCATTGCCGATATACTCAACGCACAACCCAATACAAAAATTAAAGTCGGGATGGACAAGGTGAACAGATAGAAAACATAAATCCACACGTTAAAAGGGGCTCCTACAACCCAAAGGTTTATATACATACATACCAACAGCACGCATATATTCACGAAAAGGAACATCCTGAATATTCCTAGAAAACGACCGATGCAGTATTCACTGTTCCGAAACGGTCGGCACAGGAATACTTCCATCGCGTCTTTTTTCCTTTCCCGGTACACGACCTCCATGCACACAAACAAAGCAATCAGGACTTGTACCAGGTTATAGTAATACATACTAAAAAAAGGAAAAGAGGAAGGAAGAGCCACTTTATACCAAAACACATTTACTCTTCCTTGCTTTATCATCTGCCATAACGAAATACCGACAAGGGCAATCACTACAAATCCCAGAAAAACAATATCTCGTCTTAACAATTTAGACTCATAGCGAGCCACGATATTCACGTTACGCATATTCATTTTATCTACCCCTCCTACGGTGCCAGATTAATATTCCACAACCAATTAATAACAGGGGTAATATCCCCACGAACATCAGTTTCACCCACTTCATAGATGACAATTCCAGTGAAATCGAGGTATCGGCAGGATCGGGACGACGGGTATTCACCGGGAATTCCCCATCCGTCAACCAACGGAAGGACTCCGTGATCAACGAGAAGTTGGACGCCTTGATACCCTTCCGGTACATCATCAGTTCGGAGTTACTGATACAATCCGCATCTCCCAACACGATAATCCGTTGTTCCCGGTTTCCCATCTTCCGGCTCAAAGCCAAGGCTATCGGGTAAACACCTTCTTTTTCCCCGGCAACAGGGTTGAGTTCTACCGGCTCATTCAATAAATCCCGGGTTTCTATCTCGTTCCAACATCCCGTGTCATGCGTGGTCAAAACAGGACGCACCATAAAACCTTTATCCATTGTATAGTTTAACGCCGTAGCTCCGGGCATCGTGATCACCCGTTTTTTCTTCTGCAAATCGGCATAGTTAAGGGACATCTCCGCGGCATCTTTTGTCAATTCACCCCGAATCAGATCCGGATCGAAATCCCGACTGGGTTGTACCAGAACACCGGGCATAAACTGCACCCCGAAACGTTCCACCAAAGGATTCATTACTTCCTGACGCCCCGGTTCTCCCGCAATCAACAAATTTCCTCCACGGGCCACGTAGCGGTCAATCTTTTCCAACTCGCTTTCGGTCAACGGTTGTTTCACATCAGCAATCACCAGAATACGAATATCTTCCGGAATCTCCTCCCCCTCGGTCATGCGATAGGCGATCACATCAAAACCATTATTTACTAAAGCATAACGAAAAGTCGGATTCTTGGCAAAAGCATAATAATCCCGATCTCCCACGTTGTTCATATCCCGCTCGCCATGTCCCGTAAGACAAGCCACCTTGGGTACCTCCATGATCAGGCGTTTCAGAGCCGCGGAAACCTCTGCCTCCATCGGATGTACAAACATATCATTATACAACCGCAGGAAAGTGGCCGAACCGTCGGGTAACACCAACTGCCGCACGAAACGATAACCTTCCGGAGCAAGGTCAATCTGGGCCTCGATCTCTTCGGGAGATAAAAACATTTTCAGATTCAATTTCATCTGATCAACATATTTTTCGGCCACCTCCCGGTCGCTCACGTCTGCATACCGTTCTCGTATGTAGGAAGACGCTTTTTTATAATAATACACATACTTCAGCTCGATATTCGATTTGAAACGGATGTACGGTTTGAAGTTTTCCATGTCACTCTTCAGGGAACGGGGCATCCCGTAAGAAGAGTTATCTCCCAAAAGATTCACGTAAGTGACAATTGTCAAATCGTCTTTCATCCTTTCCAGTATACTTTGACTTTCTTTAGTCAATGTTTGTGTCTTACTTGCTGTCGCATCATAATACCATAAAAACGTGGGACGAGAAGTCATATACCCTAATGCCACGGTAACTGCAATCACAACAAGATAACGTCCTACCGTCATCACTTGACTCCGTTTTGCCCGGTGAGCCTCGATCTTCATGATTCCCAACGTCAGGAAAAAGAGAATGACCACGACAAAATACAGGAAGTCCTCACTACATATCAACCCGTCAATGAACACGGTTGCCCGCCCCTTGATTGACAACCAATACGTGATTTCACGCACGAAAGCTATATCCTGCCCCACACTACCGATGAAATTCAGCACGATTAACACGGCCAATGTTCCCACGGCCGCCACAACCTGATAAGAGGTCAGGCTGGACATATAAAGCCCGATTGCCGCGTAAGCACACATTAACAAATACAATCCGAGTAAACCCGATAAGGCCGCAGAAAGATCAAATGATTCCACCGTGCAACAAGCAAAAAGAACCAGAACCAGCAACACGCCCATCAATATCAACCCGTAAACCATCATAGAAAGGAATTTTCCCCAAATGATCTGTCCCGCTGTCACGGGGGACGAGTACAGGAGTTTAATCGAACCGCTACCAAATTCCCGGCTCATCAATCCCATCGTCAACAAGGGAACATATAGATACAAATATTGTTGTATCACCGTAAATGTTCCCGACATTCCTGTTAACAGAGCCGTCGTGATACTATATTCTATCGGTTCCCCCATAAATTGTTGTCGCAAAACACTCCGGAACAAGTCGGTAAAAGTCATTCCCGACTGAACGGCAAATATCACTAAAATAAACCAAGCCACGGGAGAACAAAAGAGAGCGCGCAACTCATTTCCCGCTATTTTCAATATCTTTCTCATTCGTTTACAATTACGTTATCTCCGTCTTCTTTTAAACCACACGCCAAAATACCCCAACGCGAACAAGATGGGTAATCCCCACGTGAAAGCAAATTTCGCATAAGGTACCGTGTCCTTACTCAATTCCAACACCGTATCCACGGGCGGTATATTCGACAAAACGATCGGGAATTCCCCGTAGCTCAACCACCGGAACATACCCGTGATTAAAGAGAAATTACTCGTTTTCATCCCAACTCTAGACATCAATAACTCGGCATTACTGATACAATCAACATCACCTAACACGAATATCCGCTGTTCCCGGTCTCCCACGTTACGAGTCAAGGCAAGCATCGTCGGGTAGGACTGTTCTTGCTCCCCGATTTCCGGATTTAATACAGCTTTTTCGTCCGTAAAATTTACAGTGGTTAACTCGTTCCAACTTCCCTCGTCTTTTGTCTTTAGCAAAGGATACACATTGAAACCATGTCCGTTTTTGTAACTTAACGCAGCTGCTCCCGGCATCGTAACCCCATATTTTTGTTGCCATAGTCCCCGCAAAGGAGTCACGACATTCACACCCTCCTCAACAAAAGAGCAAACCAGCAAATTATCATCGTAAGCTTTCGTCGGTTGTACTAAAGTTCCTGGCAGGAAACTCACGCCCAGAGAAGCCGTAAGAGGATTCATCAAATCCGATTTTCCCGGTTCCCCACCAATAACAATATTCCCGCCTTTCGCTATGTATTCCTCGAGCCGAGCCAACTCATCTGTTGACAAAGGACGCTGTAAATCTGCAACAACTAACACGTCAATATCCATGGGTATCGGCCGATCCCCCATCAAGGTAATACTATCCACATCAAACCCTTGATTAATCAAGGAATGACGGAAAGTCGGATCAATGGCAAACGTGTAATAGTCCCGGTCTCCTGCCCGTTGAATATCACGTTCCCCGTGCCCGGTCAGAAAAACGACCTTGGGGGCTTTCGTCACCAAACGTTTCATGGCCGTGGAGATTTCTCCTTCCCTCGGATAAATGTAACTATCATCGAAAATCCGCAAAAAGGTCTTTTCCCCGCTTTCCCGTTCCAACAAACGCACGAAACGATATTTTTCACCCGAAAGATCAACCTGTTGGGCTACCTGTTCCGGGCTCAGAAACATCTCTATATCCAAATCTTCCATGACCGCCATTTTCCACGCTCGTTGTTGCGTGTTCAGATCGGGGAAACGATCTTCCAAAACCTCGTTTCCCGCGTCTGCATAGTAATACACGTAGTTCATCTGAATTTTCGGTTTAAAACGAATAAACTTTTTAAATCGATTTGCATCACTATTCCTTTCCGAAGGAGCCCCCCGATAAAAATTACCTTCCAAAAGATTCACGTATGTCGTAATTGTCAGTCCTCCCTCCATTTTTTCCATAATCTCCTGACTGACCGGATTCAGACTATTCAGTTTAATGGACGAGGCATCGTAAGAACATTGCAATCCCGGCCGGGAGGTCACGTACCCCAACAGCATCGCCAACACGATCACCCCGGTATAACGGGTAAAAGCCATACTTTTTGATAACTTGCGTTTCCCCGACAAGATGACCATAATCGAAAGCATCAGGAAAAGACCGATCACGATCAGAAAATAAAACACATCCTCACTGCTGATCAAACCGTTGATTAACTCGTCGGAACGCCCGGAAATTGACAGCCAATACGTGATGTCCCGAATAAAAGGAACTTCCTGTCCTATTCTTCCCACGTAATTCAGGAAAGCCAAAGCCCCTAACGTGGCAACAGCCGCCACCACCTGATAGGAAGTCAGACAAGACATGAACAGTCCTATCGCTGCATAAGAACAGATCACCAGATAAATTCCCAGCAACCCCGATAAGGCCAACGACATATCAAAAGAAGGCACGTTCCATGCCGTGAACCCAACAAACAAAAAGAGAATACCCACCAGAATAAGGCTGTATATCATCATGGAAAGAAATTTCCCGAAGATAATCTGTATGCTGGACACCGGTGAAGAATATAATAATTTGATAGAACCGCTACTATATTCCCGGCTCATCAATCCCATTGTCAATAAAGGAATATACAGGTAAAGATGCACCAACATATTCGGGAACAATCCCATATTTCCCGTGTACATCTCTTTTGCTATACTATACCATAAAGGCTTGTTAAATTGCTGCATCAACATAATGTCCACCAAACGGAAATAGGTCATGCACGCCTGAACAGTAAAGATAATAAGGACTAACCACGCGATAGGGGAATAGAACAGAGTGCATAACTCTGTCAACGCTATCTTGAATATTTTTCTCATACTACACGAACTTATGATTCACGTTTACTTTTTCCCGACAAGCGAGCGAACACTTCATCCAGAGAACTCCGCTCCACGGAAACCTCGCTTAACTCCCATCCCCGGCTGACACTCTCGTGTACCATCCGGGCTGTCACATCGTCATCCGTATCAAACCATACCCTGAAACTTTTCGAATTTATTGCCTCCACCCGACTAACTCCCGGCACGTGTTCCAACTCGGTCATTCTCGGCGGATTCTTCAGTACCACCACGAACGAATTCGGTTGGATATAATTGTTAAACTCATCCATCGTCCCTGCGAATACCAGTTGCCCTTCCTCGATCATCTTGATGTGGTCACAGGTGGCCTGCACCTCCGACAAGATATGCGTGGAAAGTAGCACTGAACGATCCGTAGCAATCTCCTTGATCAATTCCCGAATTTCCAGGATCTGGTTCGGGTCAAGTCCATTCGTCGGCTCATCCAACACCACGAACTTCGGATTGTGTATGATTGCCTGCGCAATACCCACCCGTTGCTGGTAACCTCCCGATAAATGTTTCAGCAACCGTTTTCGGAAATGCGTGATCCCGCATTTCTCCATCGCGTAGTCCACCGAAGAACGAATCTTTTTAGGAGCGACCGAACGCAAATCCGCACAATAGGCTAAATACTCTTCCACGGTCAAATCCGTGTACAACGGGGGTTTCTGTGGTAGAAAACCAATATTCATTTTAGCCGCAATCGGGTCCTCCCGAAAATTAATCCCGTTAATATACACTTCCCCTTCTGTCTGGTTCAACACACCACACATGATATTCATCGTTGTCGATTTACCCGCTCCGTTCGATCCCAACAATCCCAATATTCCCTTCTCGTAAATCTCGAAATTAATATCCCGTATCGCCCATTGCACACTATAACGGTGAGACAAATGTTCCACCTTTACAACCGGATTCTCCATGTTATTCATTTTAAAAAATTAACTATTATGGCAGGTAAGGCTTTCGTCACACCTTCCCCGCCTGTATTATTATAAACTATCTTCCTTGAGCTGTTATATCTGAAATCTTCCCGAAACCGTCATATTTCACCTGCTTTTCCTCATCCAGATTTCCCGTTCCCGGATCCTTTTGCGGAATCAAGTAAACATATCCTTCCGAATCCGATGCCTGCGTTGCCATCATCACGGCTTTCGTGTTCAACGGTAAGGTCAGCAAACTTTCCGTGTCACTGTCAAAGTCTTCCGAATTGACATTATATCTTCCCTGCGTGTAGAATTTCAGAATACTGATATTCTCCCCCGCGGCCGCCGTGTATTTCAACGAGGAAGCAAGCGAACCATCTATATTCAAACGAACCGCATGAATCTCTCTGGCCGTTGCCACGTACATAATAGGATCTACTGTACTGAAACAAATTGACACGGAACGATCCAACAAATCCTTGATGGCTGCCGGAACCGAATACAAGTAACTCGGTGTCGGGTTAACCAACGTATTATCCTGATTTTTAGTAAAGAACGTGTAAAAAGAATATTCTCCCGATACTTTATCCTTCAACACCATCACCAAGGAAGAGCTATTCATGAAACCTCCGGCCACGGCTTCTTTACCCGCCACGGCAGAAGGATCGAATGGGAAATTGTCGTCATTCTCAGAAGAGGAATACAACGAACATTTGTTCTGCGAGAAAGCCCCGTTAAAACGCCCGAAACGTCCTACCTGTGAATCATACCAGATCGACGATCCACTGGAATGAGTCCCATCGCCCGTAGCCGCGGCAACCACTCGATTATCCACGTAATTGGACTGCAAACCGCCCAAGTCGGAAATCACTTCCGGCTTGATGAATATCGCATCATTCTGACGAAGATGCTGGTACACCTGATTATTCATCACGAGAATCGTCGTTTGAGGTGCCAAATAGAAATGTCCGGAAGTGTATGTCTCGGTCACGAAAGGAATAATTTTACCCGTTTCCAAGAAGGAATAGTCCCGGCAATCAGCCCGGAACAATCCATTTTTTCCGGCCATCCACAGGATATTCTGATAGGTACTCCATGTCGCTCCCGACACGGTATAGGCCACGTTATCAATCCAATCACCCAAAGGCTCCCCCTTAGAGGTGAAAATATCATCGTATTGAATTTTCTCCGTTCCCGTGAATCCCTTGCTAATGTCTTTATCCATGATTAACGACAAATCGGAGGTCTCCCCATCACGGGAATGAGCCACGATAATACCTTCCCCGAATTGGCTCTCCACCACTAGAGAAAAGACAGAATAATATTTAAGCGTGGAAACTTTGTCCGTCACTTCCAAGGTCAACGTGTAACCACTAGCCTGAATCGGCATGGAAGCAATCGTGTCAAGCACCCTTTCGTTCGACAACACTTCTCTCAATCCCGTTGACGAACTTAACTCGATCTCCCATTTATATTCCAAATCCGGATGGTCCGGGGTTCCGTTTTTCTTCACGGGAATATCAATATGCAATTTGCCCAAATACGCCACGTACTGCGTTTCCGACACACCATTCAGGTCTAGTTCCACGTTAGGAATTTCTTTCGTGTCATAGGTACTCTTGTCGTCATAACACGACACGAGGCCGTATCCCAACACGAGCAACAACAGGTAATATATTGTTTTCATCTTCATTATCTTTAATCCGTTTTATCAAAACTTTCGCGCTCTCACGGGTTGGTTTATAGCAAGTCCTCCATCATGCAACAATGGGGTTCCATGTTCCTGTTCGTAATCATCCAGATACTTCTGTAACAACTCGTAGTAAGCATTCGTGATTGCCGTATTATAGAACATATACCCATCCGGGTCCATCCGGTTATACTTGGGCCACTGGTCCGCCTGCCACGGCCACCCTAAAGCGGCCAGTATCGCCTTATGCGCATTCCGGCTATAATAATTATAGTTCGCCAGATTCATACTTTGCCCTGCATTTATTAAGAAATTATAAGTTCGGGCATAAAATGAACCACTGGGAAGCATCGGTAATTGATTATCCCACGAAAACTTAATGCGTGTATATTCCGGTGGGCCGGCCACGAAATATTCCGAAGCACCCAACACAATTTCCATCATACACGTCGTGTCTTCCAATTCAACTAATTTCGGCAATTCCAGCGTGAGATACCCGTAACGTTCCCCGGCGGGAATAACGGCATTCAACACCTTATACGATCCTTCCAACAATCGGCTGCTATCCCGGACGATCGTGTACCCTACCGTCCGGTCGTAATCCCGGACGTCCCCGACCAACTTTAACGGGATATTCACCACCATCGTCTCTTCTTCCGGATCACTCCAAAACGAATAAGTCTGATCAAAAGTCTTCGTTAAGGAGTTATATCCCGGATAAGTCCTCACGTCCACGCTATTCCATGGAACGGTTACCGTGGCCTGGGTCTCGTCAAATGTATCTATTCCCACTTTCGAGCAACCGCCGCATAGCAAACCACTCAAAAGAAAACATATCGCGTACAGAAAATTAAATCTGTTCATATCCTTTCATTTATAGCATTATTAATCATCATTGAACACGTCCCATTTCCCGTTCAATAGCGGGATAAGGCCACAAATATTTTTCGTCACTCATCACGATGGTCGAGTTTGGAATATCCGCTGCTCCAATACGCTTGAAATAGAAGAAGGACACCCCCTCGCACAAGAACTCCCGCCGATATTCATTCATCAGGCATGTTAATAACTCGTCTCGTGTATAGCCACTAATATCAATATAGTTCGAACGATTCTCCCTCAACGTCTTCAAATAAGACACGGCCTCGGTCAAATCAATATTTGCTCCTCGCAAATAACTCTCGGCCACGATCAAGTACATTTCCGGAAGACGGATCAAAGGCATGCGGTTTAGTTTTAAATATCCCGATGAACGATCCTGCGCTAACTTTAACGGTGTATAATACCCGTTGGAATTCCTGAAGAATAACTTTTCCCGACGGTAATCGGCATTTTCCCCACTTCCCGTTTCTTGGTAAATATTAAGCAAATTATCCTCACTCAATTTGATAGCTTCATACGCCGTACCTTCCAAGAAATTATAAAGATAATAATCCATCAAACGATCCGTGAATGCCGGAATATTTAAAGAAGTAATATGTTCCGTGGAATGAATCGGGTCTGTACTAACCAAATCTGTCGTCACCCACTGGTAGAGTCCTAAACGCTCGCCTTCACGAATTACATCCGACGCTTCTTGACGAGCCGAAGCGATGGATGCATCACTTCCCTCCCACATATATACTCTTGCCAATAAAGCTTTCACGGCAAAATAATTCAACCGGAAAGTACGGTCACTGAAGAACCCGTCGTCATTCAACGCATCGTAATAATCTGCAGGATGTTTTCCCGTGATAGGCTCATCATCCAATAATCCCAAAGCATCTGTCAAATCCTTAACAATCAATTCTATCGTCTGATCATACGACAACTGGGGAGTCATCTCTTTGTCATAATCCGTCACGTACGGCACGGTTGGTTTCGTTGATTTATCCGTTCGACCAGCCAAATTCCCGTACCCATACAAGCGCATCATATCAAAATGCAACATGGCACGAATAGCTAACAATTCGCCTTTAATCATCCGGTAAGAAGCCGGATCCAACACCCCCTGACGCTTATCTATAAATTTCAACGCGTTATTCACATTGGCAATCACGTTATACGCCTTCTGCCAAACACTGTTAAGCATACTCAATGCCCGCTGGGCCGTGTACTGGTAGGTTCCCATTGCATACACGTAAGCCTGCGAGTGAATCGTGTACTGCCCGCTTTGCATTTCCGTAGAATACCACGTGAGCTGTTTCCCGTATAAATCAACATCCGCCATACCGATATAACAACCGATCAGGGCCTGCCGGAAACCAAATTCATCATCGAACTGATCTTCTTCCGGTACTTGCGAAGGGGGTGTCGTGTCCAGCCAACTATCACAAGCCACCATCGTGCATAATATCACACACAACACGATATTTTTTATTATTGTCTTCATATCTAACTAATTAAAATGTTCCAATAAGCGAAAACGACATCGTTCTGGCAAAAGGATAATCAAATCCTCTCTCGGCCTTTATAGATGAGATTTTCGAGATCTCTTCCATATAGAAAGACACTCTCAATCGTTTCATTCGAAGATATTTAAGTATATCCGCCTGAAAATCATAATACACGTTCAACGATCCCCAAGTCAATTCCTTCGCATCCTGCACGAAACGAGAAGTTGCCCTTGTCATCTCCTGACGTGACAAGGGATCATCGTCATACCGGAAAGTTCCCAAACGTTTAAAAGGAGTTACCTGTCCCGGTTCTTTCCAACGACCGTACAATGCCCGTTTGTCAACATTATAATTCATGTCCACGTTCTCCACCCGGTCTATCAATGTCCTATTATAATACTGATACCCGGCTTGGTAACGGAAAGTCGTGCTGACACCAAATCCTTTATGCTCGAAAGTGAAACCGAAAGTTCCCCTGTATTTGGGTAATGAATTACCTACCGGGTATAAATCCGATTCGTAATACGTGTAGGTCAGTGAACCATCCTGACGAATATAAAGTTCCTGTCCTGTCATCGGGTCGATCCCGGCAGAGCGCACTGCCCAGATAGTCTCCATGGACTCCCCGTCCACGTATTTCAGCACCGGACGATTATTTGCTTTATCCGAAGCCATCTTATCCCGCAATTCGTTGAATGCACGCATACTTTCCGACAACCGGATAATTTTATTCTTCGTGGTCACCAATGAACCGAAAACGGTCAAGAATGTTCGGTTCTGTTGCAACACTCCATAAGAAAGATAAGCCTCAATTCCACTATTCCGTACCAGTCCCAAGTTATCTTTCACGGTCGCAAATCCCGTACTTGTCGGCACAGAAACATCCGTCAACATATTCTCCGTATCGGCCCGGTAAAGATCGAAACGTAACGTGGCCCTATGAATCGTTGCATCAACCCCCACGTTATAATCTTTTTTCTGTTCCCACTTCAACGAGGGGTTTGCCAAGCGCCCTAAATAGGATCCCGTCATACCCAAATAATTCGCATCCGTGTAATACTGGTAAGTTGCCACTGCTTCATTGGTATCAAAATTCTGATTTCCGGTTAATCCGATCGAACCCCGAACTTTAAATTGACGAACCAAATCCTTCCATGGGAAAAAATGCTCGTTATGCAAGTTCCATCCAACTCCCACGGACCACCCCGTAGCCCAACGATTATCGTTTCCGTAAAGCGAGGATGCACTGGTCTGCACGTTAAAATCTAGAAAATACCGGTCGTCATAGCTGTAACCACCTCCCAACACGAAATTAATCTCCCGACGCAAAGATGACGATCCTTCCGGACGACTGTCCAAGGCATACTGACGAGCAAATGTAATATCTGCAGATTGGCTATTGGGGAACCCTTCGGCCTTATGCACGTAAGCCTCGTATGAATATTCGGATATTCCAAAACCACCCATTGCCAAGATAGAATGTTTACCTATCGTGGTTGCATAATTCCCATGTAAATCACCGGACAGGTTACTACTTTTCCCATTATCCAAACGATAAGATCCTTTTCGTAATTGTTCCTCCACCGGAGAGTCTTTCGTAATATTAGCAAAACTTGAATGCGCAGCCGGTAAGAACTCGTCACCATCATTCCGCTTAAAAGACAACATCACACGAGCTCTCAGGATCAAACCATTCAACGCTTTCCATTCCACTTGAAAATTATTCAAAAAATCCACGTAAGACTCCTTTTTTAACGTACCGATCTCGGCATCATACATCGGGTTGGGAATCCGATCTTCAGCCCAACGTACCACCTGTCCCGTTTCGGGATCCTTTGCCCGCCAGTAGGGATTCATCTTCGCATAATCACTAAAAGCACCATAAGGGGAGTCATAACTTTTATTACTATTTACAGTCATTGTATTGCTAAAAATCAAGTCATTTCTCCAATAAGACAAATCCAATGAACCGGAAATATTCCGTCTATCGGATCCCTTCATTACACCGATAACTTGATTGTAGGACACGTCCAGCACGGCTCTTAATGTCTCGGCATCACCCAATTCCACGCTCAAGTTGTGTTTGTGCCCCACACCCGTACGCAAAGGTTTCGATAACCAATAGGTGTCTAATCCTGCTGCAACCAATTGTTTTCGCTGCTGATACAACATCTGCTTTTGCGTGTATAACAGAAAATTAGCATCATCATAAATCCCGTCAATACGTTCCGCTTCCAACTTTTCCTCTGCATCACACAAATTGTAACTACTCAAATCCGGCATCTGTATATCCACACTGCCCGTGTAAGTCACCCGTTGTTCGTTACCAGCCAAACGTCTAGTCGTGATCACCACTACCCCATTAGCTGCTTTAGAACCGTAGATGGCTTTTGCGGAAGCATCTTTTAACAAGGTTACACTTTCAATCCGGTTCATGTCCATATCCATCACCCGCTCCGCCGTCACCTCGAACCCGTCAAGGATAAACAACGGTTGATTCGGACTATTTTTATAATTTCCCTTCAAGCGGACACCTGTCTCTTCCAGCGGGAAACTCGATATACCCCGCATCTTCATTTCCGGAATCGCATTCGGGTTCGAACCCATCTCCAAGTTATCCATGATGAATAACGACGGGTCAAGATTTTTCAGACTTTGAAACAAATTTTGATTTCCAGCCCGCATAATATCCTTGGCTGTCATCGTGACGACCGCACCCGTGTAACTACTTGCCTTACGGGTAAATATACCCGTCACGATCACTTCGTCCACGCTTTTCACCTCCTCTTCCAACACCACGTCGATCTTCGTACGTCCACCGACAGTCACTTCCTTCGGTTTATAACCCACGAAAGAAAATACCAACGTCGTCACGCTTGTCGGCATCGTCAACCGATATGCACCATCAGCTCCTGTACTCGTCCCCAAGAACAGAGAATCCCCCTTCACGATTACCGTTGTCCCCGGTAGAACTTCACCGTTCACATCCCGCACGGTTCCCGTAACCGTGATCGAAGTCGGTTGCTGCCGAGGAGTCACGACTACCTTTCCCTCAAAGTCTACACAAGTTAATCCGGTCCCCTCCACACAGGCCTCTACCGCTGCCTTAACTGTCACGTTCTTCAGGTCAACCGTCACTCGCTTCGTCTCCCGCTCCACCTCCTCTTTTTTAAACACAACCACATTGTCTCCCAACCGGTTGATCTCGCGTAACGCCTCAAGCAAACTGGTCGCTTCAAGCTTTAAAGAAATTCTTTTCACATTCTGTTGTCCGTAGACCGGTGAGTGAGTAAACAACGTGGTTAAGGACAGTAATAACAATCCGCATAACGCACCACGCATCACCGAAAGTCTACAAAACACTTTTGCTTTGCAGTTTTTTTTCATAACTTTGTTCTGTTTTAATTAAACAAGTGCCTTGTTATCAACAAGGTCCCAAGCCGGAAATGCCTCCGAAACATTTCCGGCATTTCTTTTTCACCTTTTCTCTATAATATGTACAATTCCATCTTCCACCCTAAATTCCGGCCCTCCCGCCAGAGTCAATATTTTTAAAATAGATTCCAACTTCTCATCCTTACTCATCTTCCCGCTAAACGTGTGTCGCCCTTTCCTTTTCCCGTCATACACGAAACGAACCTCATACCAACGGGACAACATCCGGGTCACCACTTCAATATCGTCCTCATCAAACACGAATTCCCCGTAACGCCAAGCCACCACATTTTTCGTATCTACCTTCCTCACGGAAAACTCTCCCGTTCCACTTTTCCAGCAAGATTGCATACCCGGTTTCAGAATCATGGATGGAATATCGGATTTCTGGTCCATTAAACTGACCTGAACCTTTCCTGTCAGCAAGGTCGTGTAAACCGACTCCTCGTTTTCGTAAGCACTAACATTGAAAGCAGTCCCCAATACCCGGGTTTCAACATCCCGAACCTGCACGATAAATGGCCGGGCGGGGTCATGTTTCACCTCGAAATAGGCCTCACCCTTTAGCTGTACCACCCGGCGGTCACCAATAAACTGTACCGGGTAAACAAACTCAGACGTGGAATTTACCCACACCCGCGTACCGTCACTCAGCACGACAAAATACTCTCCCCCCACGGCGGTTTCTATCCGGTGAAATTCCTCCCGCTCTGGCACAGAATCCGTATTGGCCTCATAGTATAACCCTCCTTTCGTCCCGATCAAAGTGGCTTGTGCCAGTTTCAGACTGTCGGGGACCTGCTTCACCAACCCGATACGCTCTCCATTTCCCAGTACAAGCATCACCTTCTCTTTCACGATCTTCATCTCTTTCAATTCCCCCTGCACACTCATCGACTTGTGAACCTCCACTTTCACCAAAGGATGTAAAGCCACGAAAATTCCCACGAGACAGGACGCAATCGCACCACTAACCACGACAATCCGTCTCAACGAGTACCGACGAGAACGATGCACGGCTAAACGTCGAGCCACTTCCTCGTACACCTTCTGAAAATCAGTGGTCTGGTTAATTTCATCTTCCAATCTTAACCTTC
>ENA-ORNB01001267-ORNB01001267.1-human-gut-metagenome-genome-assembly--contig:-NODE-1267-length-19175-cov-2.802092_pt1 | contig 19175 bp, 9 predicted proteins | sample MGYA00242112_ERZ509016 | MGnify/ENA primary metagenome ERZ509016 (study PRJEB26280, sample SAMEA2338705) | human gut metagenome | biome: human gut; feature: human-associated habitat; material: faeces...
GCTCGGCCTATCCCCGGGCGGCCGACATGAGCGCCAACCCTACGGCCTTCGCCAAGGAGATCGCCTACAGCCCCTACATCAGCGAGGTGAACGGCGACAACCGGGAAGCCTATCGTAAGCTGATCGTCCAGCTTTGCCGAAAAATCAGCTCGCAACTATCAATCGTTAATCAAAAGGGCGGGCAGATGCCGTCCCTATCACCAACTGTCAACTAAAATGAAATACCTTGAACTCATCCTCCGTTGCCTCACGGCGCTCCTCCGGGTCATCTTCCCGCAGCATCCCCCTGTTCCCGAAACGACAGACGCTACCGGCGCTGCTCCTTCTCCTGCTAGCCCTCCTCTCCCTCCTCATGCGGGAGACGGAGGTGACGCTAGCGGCGATCGGCGCCTCGCTGACGCTCTTCCGCCACGACGGCACCCCTCCTCCCCACCGCCCCCCGGGGCGGACTGGCTGGGTATCTCCGGCTACACCCTCCTTATAGCGGGGTGCGCAGGGTGCCTTTTGAAGTACTGGGGTTATTAGAGGAAATGGGAATTTGAAGAATACTATTTTCTTCAAGCAAAAAGGGTATGCCGTGATGCATACCCTTTAACTTTTATTAAACCATCTATTCCTTTTGTGGTTATAAAAGAACATATAACCATCAATTATTCAAGACAAACTCTTCTATGGCATAACCGTTATATAAGTTGTCACTCCATCTACCCTAACTCCATTAACATATACATCACAAACTAGTCGATAAGAACCCGGAGAATATACGTTAATCGAACAATAATCACCATTCGGATAACAATAACAATTCCCAGAACCTACAATACTCCATCTAAATTCAGCACCACTAGGAGCATTGAACAGTTGGTAAGACGACCCTGCGTAACCACCACTAAACTTCAAAGAAGTTTCCCCCTTAATATACATAGCAGCAGCAACTGCCATTATATCTACATTATCGTTTTCCACTTCTACAGCTTGAATTGTAGAAAAAGAACACACAGAAAGGCACAAAATAATAAAACAGCATAATAACTTCTTCATAATTTTAAAATTTAATTGAGTTTCAATAAAAAAGAATTCTAAAATATAAGAAGACAAACTCTTAAAGAGCAAGAATCTGTAAGCACCATTCAAAATAAAAACGATAAGGAAGTACCCAGCCTTCCTTATCGCCATAAACCTTTAGTTTCTCCAAGCTTCCGGCTGTACCAAGTACGGAGTACCTGTTTCCGGATCTGTACCCAAAGTCAAGATCTCATCGTCAGGAACGGGCAACATTGTCTTTTTCGATGACAGATAAGAAGCTCCCGCAAACTTAGAGATATACTGTTTCTCATAGTCCACATAGGCTTTCAACTCACTAGCCATCACATCACCACCCCAACGGGACAAATCGAACCAGCGCTCACCTTCCATAGCCAACTCTAACTTACGCTCCATACGAATCGCCTTGATACAAACATCTTTGTTTGAGAATGCGGCATGTGAAGAAGGATATTCGGCAATCTTATAATTAGCGGCTGGAGTCCCATCATCTAACTTAACAATATTAACATCCAAAGCCGCGCGACGACGAATCTTGTTAACCTGCTCCATCGCACCTTTCAGATTCCCAGCGTTAGCCAAGCATTCAGCATATAATAAAGTCAAGTCACGAACACTTAAATATTGCAAGTTCATAGCAGAACCCGGTGCCCAACCACCATATAACGCTTTCATACCAGCCGCATCCTCAGCCTTGCTATATACATGCTTTTTCGGCATGAAGATACCGCCATTCGTAGCATCTCGTACCCAACCATTCTCTGGGAATCCCCAATCCTTATAAGGAATACCAAAACGACCTACAGCAAAATCCAATCGAGGATCGACCGCAATGTTATTATCGTTAACGGCTAGCACAGCATCTTGGGAACTATCGGAGTTACGAACAGATACGCTTTTCTTCGTACGATATTCACCGTTCAAGTAAGGAAGGCCATTCGCATCTACTTGGAACGAATTCACCAACTCAAAAGAAGGCTGGTAGAAACCACAACATCCACCGGGACCTGTATTATGCGGATAAGCTAAACAGAAGGGAGCACCACCCATATTCTCTGCCGCATTTGAGTATTGTACCGCAAAAACGGATTCCTTACCATTTTCTGTCAAAGCATTGAAGTTATTGTCCAGATCATCTTCCAGTCCATAAGCCATACCCTTAGACGTAACACCATTCGTCAACACATCCGCTAAGATAGGTTGCGCTTCCGCCAAATCACCATGCCACATCAAGATCTTAGCCTTCAGAGCCTTCGCAGCGGATTTATTCGCCCGGCCAACCTCACCAACAACCTTAGGATCATCCGATAAATTCGCTATAGCATCATCCACGTCGGCAACGACCAAGCTATAGATATCTTTATCATTATGCACCTTTGGGTCATTCTCTTGATTAGTCTCATCAATATAGGGGAGATAAACACCAAACACACGCATTCCCTCGAAATAAGCCAAGGCTCGTAAGAATTTCAACTCGCCTTTACGCATTTGGCGAATTTCCTCCTTCATATCCTCCGCATTTTCCAAGACCTGAAGAGCCAAGTTAACACGTTTGCTCATTTGATACACCCAAACCCATTTTTGCTTGATATAGCCATTGGTCGACAATGTATTATACAATTCTATCTCATTCACCGTAGATTGGTCGTTAGGGTCTGATCCCTTGTTGGCATCACCCCCATAAATACCACCCCATACCCAGTTAAACGGAGAAGCTTGATAGGGATCGTATCCTTCCACAGGAGAGGCTAAACCCGCATAAGCACTAGTAACCAGCAACTCCACACCTTGAGCATTCGCCAAAGCCTCCGGGGTCAAAACTCCTTGCGGCTCCTTTCCCAAGAAATCATCGCCACAAGAACCCAAAGTCAGCATACTGGCAAAAGCCAACGCTAATATATATTTGTTGTGTTTCATAATAAAATTCATTTTAAAAGTTAATCAAATCCCTAAACATTAGAAAGCGAAATTTACACCGAACAAGAAACGCATCGTTGAAGGCCATCCACCCATATCAACACCTCTCTGTAGGTCTCCCCCACTTTCTTTGCCCATATCCGCATTCGTATATTCCGGATCCAATCCAGAGTAACCGGTAATAGTCAGCAAATTCTCGGCTTGTACATACAAACGTAAGTTTTGGATACCCACCTTAGATAACACGCTCTTCGGAAGCGTATAACCCAAAACCACATTCTTCAAACGTAAGAACGAAGCATTCTCTACGTAATAAGAGTTCGAGAATTTACCAGAATAACCATCGTTCGAATCCAAGATCGGCAAAATGGCATTGCTATTATCAGCACCGGGAGTCCAAGATTGATCACGCATACGCTCAGACTTGTTACCGTTGAACATCCAGAAGTCCGTAAAATATTTCGTATTGTTAAACAGGTCATTGCCGATAGTTGAATACCAGAACATCGTGAAGTCCCAGTTTTTCCAAGTAACCGTAGCGTTTAAGCCAGCGATCAAATCAGGATGGGGAGAACCGATGAACGTACGGTCTCTTTCCGTCAACTTACCATCCTTATCCACATCATCAAACTTAAATTTACCGACCCAAGCCTTGGCGGACTCAGCGTTCAATCCGGATTGTCCTAGAGGCGGCAAGGCCAAAACCTCGTCAACGTTCTCATAGAAACCATTCACCTTGTAACCATAGAACTCAGAGATAGCATGTCCTTTCGTCGTACGGGTCACGTTTCCATCCAAGCGAGTTCCCGCTCCCCACAAGGAGGCATCATCCGACTCCGAGATACGCAGTACCTCGTTCTTATAATGGGAAAGGTTCAAACTTACGTCCCAAGACCAATCACCTTTTGAATCTCTATAATTCAAGTTCAAATCGACACCCGTATTCTTGATATCACCGAAATTGATATATGGTTTCTTGATCTCCGGGTTAGCAAACGCTGAATATTGAGCCTCGATCAACATATCCGTTGTCTTCTTCCAATACCACTCAGCACCAATATTGAATTTACCATTTAAGAAAGTAGCGTCCACTCCGACGTTCCACATCTCTGTAGACTCCCACTTGGTATCCTCGTTTCCATATTTATCTAAGATGAAACCTGTTGTAGTAGAATTATTCTGTCCGTTCAAATCGTAGTCAGAACGTTTCGGGTAAGTTGCAAGTTCCATAGCATAGTTCGTAATACGAGGAACCTCAGAGTTTCCTGTCTGTCCATAACCGACACGCAACTTCAAATCGTCCAACCAATCTCTCGTACTTTCCATGAAATCCTCTTGGGAAATACGCCAACCTAAAGAAGCGGATGGAAACACACCATAACGATTAGATTTTGAGAAACGAGATACACCATCCCGACGGATGATACCTGTGAACAAATATTTATCATTGAAAGAATAATCTACACGGCCGAACAAGCCAAACAAAGCAAACTCACCCTTATATTCGGAATTCGCCAAACGCTGGTTGTTATTCTCACCCATATTCAGCACCCAACTATTCGTATTATCCTCAAACAAATAATTGTAACGACGACCGGTCAACTTGCGTCCCAGACCGTCACGGATAGCCTCCGTACCTAACAGAACGGTAAGTTTATGGATATCATTAAAAGTCTTGTTATAGGTCAACGTATTCGTCCATACCCAACGATAATTAAACTCACTTTGTTCCTCAAAGTTATTCTGTCCCATAGACTCTGAGAACTCCGGATTTTTCTTTTCCATGCGATAATAATACCGGTTCGTATAGTCGATACCGAAGTTCGTACGGAATGTCAAGTCCTTGAAAATATCCGCCTCAGCCCATAAGTTACCAAAGATACGGTTGCGAGTATAATAGTTGTCCTTATTACGGACTTGATTGGCTACCGGATTCTGGAAGTTACCCGTACCGGAGAACTTTGATCCAGCGAAATTACCTGCGATATCATATACCGGAACCCAAGGAGAAGCACGATATGTCCACGAATAAGGATTAGATTCCGCTCCATTCGCACTCAAGCCATTATCTTTCGTGAAAGCATACGTTAAGTTCTCACCCACACGTAACCAGTCACGTACATTGAAAGAGGTATTCGCACGCACTTGATAACGCTGATAGTAAGAATCAATTACCGTACCGTCTTGTTTGAAATAGTTTGCGCTTAAGTTATACTGTCCCTTTTCCGTACCACCGGACAAGCCGATCTGGTGATTTTGAATCATGGCGGCACGATCTAACTCATCCCACCAGTCCGTATCTGAGAATGGTGCGTAAGTTGTAGTAGGATAATCATAGTCGCTCGGATCTATTGTAGTAGAACCCTGAGCACCTGATTGTGTCAAGTAATTCGGGATAGAAGGTCTATCCCCCGTACCAAATTGAGGATTACTTGGATAACCTCCGATATCACGCATAGCAATATTATTCTTCTGCGCCTCCCAATCTAGGTTCAAGCGATCCATAGAATTCAACACGTCATATTTCTTACCCGTCTTTTGGACACCAATATAACCGTCGTACGTTAATCTCGGTTGCCCGCTCTTCGTACCTTTCTTCGTCGTGATCAAGATAACACCGTTCGCGGCCTGCGCACCATAGATAGCGGCAGAAGAGGCATCCTTCAATACCTGCATACTCTCAATATCGTTCGGATTCAAAGTACTTAGATCCTGATTACGTGTTGACACGCCGTCAATTACGTATAATGGGCCGTTATCATTAACCGTATTGATACCACGAATACGAACCATTGAAGGAGAACCCGGAGAACCGGTCTGACCGATATATACACCGGCCGCCTTACCTTGCAACTGCTGGGTAGCGGAAGATCCGGAAGATGCCAAAAGGTCTTTCGTATCGACTACTGCCACGGAGCCTGTGATATCTTTCTTCTGCTGCGTACCGTAACCTACTACTACTACCTCATCAAGGTTTTGCGTATCTTCTTTCAAAGTCACATTTACCACTTCTCCCGAAGCAGGAATTTGCTGAGATACATAACCAATGTAGGAAACGACTAAAATGGAGTTGGGCTCAACTTCCAAGGAATACTTACCGTCAAGGTCGGTAATCGTACCGTTTGTAGTACCTTTTACTACAACATTCACACCCAAAAGGGGTTCACCCTTTGCGTCAGTTACCGTACCGGTAACTTTCTTAGCTTGTTGGGAGATGGACACATTCGCGTTAGACGCATGGATTGGAGGGGTTACACCCGCACCGACCATAAGGAAACAAAGTGCCAAACCCAGCCCGCTTTTAACAAAAGCCAACTGTTTGTTCATCATAACACAAAAATAGGTTAACATTAATAATTATATCCACTCTTCGGATACGGGTACAAATATAAATTATTATTCTTAATAAACAACAATAGTATGCATATTTTTTTCACATTCCCTTGAACTTGCGGATATGTGTTCGTACAAATAGCTATTATAGACCCAATAAGGCTTATTCTTGTTAACAAAAAGACACCTTCACAAGAATCAACAATATGTTAAAAACCGCATAAAAAAATACAATCTATTCCTAATTTTTCCGAAGACTTTTAAACCTTATTATCAATCTACAGCACGGTAAACGAGTCTCTTGGGCCATATAAAACAAAAGAGGACACCGTTTTACCGACATCCTCCTAAGCTCTTATCGCATTAGATCCATGAGCCTTACCGGCTGCCGGCTATCGATTTACTCACGATATTCGTTACGGCCTCTTGCATCTTCTCGATGACGCCGCTGTTTTCCATCTCGTATTCGGAGGCGATCGTCTCCAGATTCGGGGAACCGATCCAAACCTTGCCGTCCGCATCTTCCCAAACGGAGATACGTAGCGGCAGCTCCAAAGAGATAGACGGATCTTGCTGCATCAATAAAGTCCCGACTTTCGGCGAGCCGAAGACGATCACCTTATTCGGAGGCAGCTTCATCCCTACCTCGCTAGCGTTTCGCCCATGATCGAACACGGCGAACACGGAACCTCCTTGAGACTTGATAATCTCTTCGATCCGCCGCATCGTCTCATCCACGCTAAACGGGCTTACCGCTTTATCCATCAAACGATTCTTTTTCTCCATGGCTGCAATTTTCTTTAGTTTTGTCAAGACAGGAGTCTTGACCGTCCGTACGCTCGACTTCCGGTCATTATTCAGCTGCTCATAAATAACGATCTTATTCTCTCCTTTGTTCAGCCATACGCCCGGTATGTAAAGCGTTTGCTGAGGGCCGGCGTACCAATAGCGGCCGATATTGACGCCATTGATGAAAATAATGCCCTTTCCCCAATCCTCCATGTCGATGAACGTATCGCCGGTATCGGACAGATGGAAGGTGCCCTCGTAGAGAACCGGCTTATTCCCCAACGCCGCTACCTCGGGCGAGCCATTCTTATAGACATAAGGTTCGCCGGAGACCAAAGCCGGCATCCGGTCCATCGGGAGCTTGTACATCTTCCAGTCCGATATCTCGCTGCCGTTAATCTTGACCGGGCTGATGATCCCCTTCGTATTGCGTACGATCTCCTCGCCATAATTGATACGCCCCATGTTCTCCACCAAGATGTCCAAGGTAGCGTTGAACGGGATATCGATCTCCATCGCATATTGGTTGAAACAACGGTTTAACTCGCCGACACGCTCGCCATCCACGTAGATCGTAGCGTAATCACGCAAGCCCGGTATCTCCAAACGGCCTTTCAGGGGTTGGTTGAAATGGGTAGAGTACAAGACGTAACCGTATCCTTGGTTCAATTGCTCGAACGTGAGGGGTGTCGTGGACGCTACCGGTTCCTCCTCTTTCGCCAAGGCCAACACGTCGGCTACCTTCGTCAAGGAGATCGACGGGATCTCGATCAGCGGTATAGGGGCTGGGGCCTCGGGGACGTCATAAGTGACGTATTTCCGGATCACGTTGCGGATCGAGTCGAACTTCGGGGTCACCCAACCCGCCTCGCTGATCGGGGCGTCGTAGTCGTAGCTGGTCAAGTCCGGCTGGATATCATGCTTCTTGTCGTAATTGGCGCCACTGGTGAAACCGAAATTCGTACCGCCATGAACCATATAGAAATTGAAAGAGACATCGTTTTGGAGGTACGTCTCCGTCTGCCTCGCTATGCCGGAATCGCTTATATCGGGGAATGGTTCCGCCCAGTGCATCAGCCAGCCGGGATAAAACTCGGCTACCATATACGGGCCTACTCCCCCGTGATACTCGTTCACCACCTTTTTCAAGTTCTCCACGTTACTCTCCCCGTTCGCCGTAGGCAACGCTCCCGGGGTGGAACCGCCCTCGAACAACCAGCTTCCGTCCGAGGTGAACAGAGGCACGTTGAAACCGGCGTCCGCCAATTGCCGCTTGATGTTGGCGTTGTAGCGGCGATGCTCCTCCAAAGGGATATCCTTACGTTGCGCCACGTAAGAGCCGAACTCGTTCTCGGCCTGCACCATGATGATAGGGCCGCCTTTCGACACCTGCAAGTCGCCGACCTGCTCGTAAAGCTTATCGATATAAAGCTTCGTGCGTTTCAAGAACTCCGGGTTATCCCGGCGGATCTCCATGCCCGGTATATTCTGCAACCACCACGGATAACCACCGAACTCCCACTCGGCGCATACGTACGGGCCGGGACGGAGGATCACCATCCCTCCTCTCCCGCTATCCGGATATACTCGGCCAGATTCTTGTCTCCCTCGAAATCCCATTTACCCGGCTCCGTCTCGTGCAGGTTCCAGAAGACATAGGTAGCGACCGTATTCAAGCCCATCGCTCGCATCATCCGAAGGCGATGCCGCCAATATTGATGAGGGATACGAGGGTAATGCATCTCACCCGAGAGGATCGGGGTTACCTTCCCGTTTACATAAAAATGACCGTCCTTGATCTCGAACGTACGTTTCTCCTTGGCGAACGAGCCGACAGGTATCAGCATCAAAAGGAGCAATAGATAGGCGATTTTCTTGTTCATGGAATCCATGTGTTATAAAGATTTATTTTTAGGTTTAAGATCTCGTGGCAAATGTATGTAAATAAAAAGAGGATGCCAAATAAATGACATCCTCCCTAGCTTATATATTATATAATGTATAAGTCAGTATTAAGCTTGCTCCAACTGCAAAGTCTTAGTCGGCTGGTCGCAAACCTCCGTCGGGCCGAAGTACTGGATCGGACCCGGGTATACGTAGCTAGTAGTCAAAGCCCACTCGTCACGGTTTGCGGCGAACGCCTTGAAAGGAGCGCCGTCAAGCTTAACCAAAGCCTTCTGGATAACCGGCTTCATCTCGCCATGACGTTTCTCCATGTTCATCATCATAGTAACAGGGATACCACCGGCGATCCATTGATCAGCGGGAGCGGTCGTGTTACGTACGGAAGACATATAACCTGTCTTACCGGCGGCGATCAAGCAAGATGCCGTGTAACCCAAAGAGTAGCAGTAGTCCGCGTCGTAATTAGAAGGAGCGGCGCAACGACCCTCGTAACCGAAGAAGTGGTGTTGTGCGGCGAACTTGCCTACGTACTTGCCCTCGGCTTTCCACTCAGCCAATTTCTTGCCAACCATCTCAGACAATAACTTCTCAGTCTCGATCAAAGAAACCTGTACGTTTCCGTGCGGGTCACGATCCAAAGACAACTGACGAGCTACGCCCTCCGGAAGAGAAGCGTACAGATCAGAGTTCTCCTTCGTCAACTTGCTGATGATATAAGCACGTTGCTCGCTCTTCTTGATCATCTTGAACTCAGCGTCGTGCTTAGCCAAGAAGTCGTTCAACTCGGCGATCAAGCGTTTCATAGCCGGAACGAACTCGATCAAGCCCTCAGGGATCAATACCGTACCGAAGTTGTTACCCTCGGCGGCACGCTTAGCCACGATACCAGCCACGTAAGTAACGATATCGTCCAAAGACATATTCTTCTCCTCAACCTCCTCGGAGATGATACAAACGTTCGGTTGAGTCTGCAAAGCGCACTCCAAAGCGATATGAGAAGCGGAGCGACCCATCAATTTGATGAAGTGCCAGTATTTCTGGGCGGAGTTACAGTCACGTTGGATGTTACCGATTACCTCGGAGTAAACCTTACAAGCCGTGTCGAAACCGAAAGAGGTCTCGATCTGGGCGTTCTTCAAGTCACCGTCGATCGTCTTCGGGCAACCGATTACCTGTACGCCGGCGCCGATAGCCTTGTAATACTCGGCCAATACGCAAGCGTTCGTGTTAGAATCGTCACCACCGATAATAACCAAAGCCTTGATATCAAGCTCTTTCAAGATCTGAAGACCTTTATCGAATTGCTCTTTCGTCTCTAATTTCGTACGACCGGAACCGATCATATCGAAGCCACCCGTGTTACGGTACTCGTCGATAATATCAGCCGTCAATTCCATATATTTATGATCGATCAAACCGCCCGGGCCCAAGATGAAACCATACAGACGAGAATCTGCGTTGTGAGCCTTGATACCATCGAACAAACCAGCGATCACGTTGTGACCACCGGGAGCCTGACCACCGGAAAGGATCACACCAACGTTCATGACAGGCATAGCCTTCTCCTCGTTACTCTTCTCGAATGTAACGATCGGCATTCCGTAAGTGTTCGGGAACAATTTCTTGATTTCTTCCTGATCGGCTACTGATTGAGTATACTCGCCGTCAACGGCTTTCACTGCACCTTTCAACGCAGCGGGTACCTTCGGTTGGTAAGCTGCTCTTGCGATTTGTAATGCACTCTTTGTCATTTCTTAATTGATTTATTTAGAAATTATTTGATACGTGTTCAAAAGTGACGCGAATATAAGGAAAAAAATCCGTATTAATAAAAAGACAAGGGGATATGTTCATTGAAAAATCACCCTAAAATTGGTTCCGAAGGAATGATTAACACTTTACAAGCCGATTTCCTAAAACAGGTCTGACAATATAGATCAACTCCTTCATCGTCCGCCCCAAATACATAATACTTTATCGTATAAACACACCTTTTTAGCTCCTTTACATAAAGACTTTATATGCATGCAAGCTTTATCCCTAGGTGTATCTCTAGATTATAAAATAATAAATATCAATTCCTCACAAGAAGCCCCTTTTACTATTTTCTTATTCCAACTTTAAATCCGGTAACTTTTTGACGATCTCCATGGTTTGTACGCTCACGTTGATTACGGAGAGTAGCAAGTCCAAGATATAACGGGGGTTATCATGCTCACGGCTCCAGTCATTCGGATCGTTCTTGATCAAGCTACTTGGATCGGTTTTCACTTGATAGCGCTCCATGATCCATTCGATAGCGGATTTACCGTTCACGATGTACTCATACGCCTCATCGGGTATGTTCTCTATGCGAATCGAGCTGTTGTAGATAATCGTATCCTTTTGCCCCTTTTTGGGGAATCGCATTTTCTCTACCTCATAGTATTTATAATCCACCTTGACCGCATATAGATCCGTAGTTCCGGCAATCATACGACCATCCGGGGCTTCCTCCTTTTGCCTGTCGCCAATGACTGTCACGCCCTCATACGCAGGTATTTCCTCATAATTCAGATGCAGATTAGCCAGTTGCTTACCCGCATAGGAGAAATCGAGGAATGCGTCTATATCTTCCACGATCGGGATACGTGGTAAGGATTTCTTCAAATCGGCCGCAAAGGCTTCCCGGTATTTCGGGGAATGAAGCAAGCCATACACATAGTAGAAGATGGTTTCTTTCGTGATCTTCCGGGCATTTCCGAAACGGGTACGGACTTCTTTCAGTATCCAGTCGGTAATTCCGTCTCGACGGATGTAATCATCGCTTGATTCGGTATCGAATAAGGACAAGGTTTGCTGCTTGTTCTTGTTTTCTTCGTACCAGTAGAGAGGGAAACATTGACTCTTTCCTATAAGTTCTAAATCTGGAAGCATATCTGTTATGATACAGCTAAAGTCTTTTGTTACGCCGACACCGCTAACGCAAATCACTAAATTCTTATATTTAGATGTTGGGAAAAGTTTAGGCAATTGATAAACACGCTCGTTCCAAAAACGAGAATAGCACCCATATTGCTTGAAATATGGTCTATATAAACAATTGCTATTTTCTCCTATTTTATCCAATGGAATAATTTCATTCTTTTTTGCAGCATTCAATACATTTGTAGTCCAACTAATCCTCGTAGAATCGTAAATTACATCTTGTATTTTTCCTAAAGTTAACAACTCACGTTGTTTATTATAAAAAGCCGTTGCTTGTTCCATATTGAAGTTCAAGCTGTCAAGAGATGAATTATAGCACCAACTATCTCTTTGAGTTTTTAAGCCACAAGAATAATATGGAACAAACACCGTCTGCTTATTCTTCTTATCTTCCTTATCACCCAAAAGTATCAATGAATCAAATATACCTCCTCGTTGGTTAATCCAATCCCCTTTCTCATTCGGAGCAACAATCTCCCATTGTAATTTACTAGAATCAACGGAATCAAACTCACTTATCTTTTTAAGCTTCTGCTCACGAGATAAATAATCACCAATATCATGATACTGAATCGTCGCTTTCCCTTTCTTTTCTGGGTTCTTTACTAAAAAAGTAATTGATATAGGCGTACGAGAACCCGAGCCAAATATTTTACCGCCTTCTTTACGAGATAACTCACCACTCGTACGTTGGTTCCCTCTCAAATTCAATACATATACACTCGAATATTCGCCCTCAAGACATTTCCTAAATCCTTCTTGAGCATTTCCATCAATCCAAGCCCCATTACTAATGAAAGCTACCACACCCCCATCCTTGCAATCCGCGATGCGATCACTCGCCCAACGAAACGCCTTAATATAACTATCATAAAGAGAGTTCTTATTAGTCGCTTGAGCGGCTTTGGCATACGTCTCGGCAATCCGTTTATCCAAATGAGCGTAACTCAAATTCTGCGCATTATCATTCGCCGATTTCTGTCCGACCGAGTACGGAGGATTACCCATTATAACCCGTACCGGAGCTTTCTTTTGCTTATCCACATTCGCCGCATTCTCGGGAAACCAAGTCTGATCCAAGACATTCTCCTCGTTCTCGGTTGTCTGGAAAGTGTCCGTTAAGCAAATGCCCTCGAACGGCAAATAAGTATCTCGCTTTACGAGACTATGAAAGACGCTCTCGATATTGACATCAGCGATATAATAAGCGAGCAAGACCAACTCATTGCAATGAATCTCATTCTTATATTTACGTTCCAGATCTTCCGGACGGATCAAACCGCTTTGTAACAAACGGGTAATGAAAGTACCCGTCCCCGTGAAAGGATCTAAGATATGTACATTCTCATCCGAAAGGCTGCAATCAAATTCCTTGCGCAAGATATCGTCAACGGAATGGATAATAAAATCCACGCATTCCACCGGTGTATAAACGATACCCAGCTTATCCACGGTCTTCGGGAAAGCACCCTTGAAGAACTTCTCATACAGATTTTTGATAAGCATCTGCTTTCCTTCCAGATTGTCAATATCGCCCACGTTCATGCGCACGTTCTCATAGAATTTATTCAATACCTCCGTATCCTTTTCCATGGCCTCGCTCTCCAGTAGCTCCAACATACGTTGCATACTACGGCTGACCGCATTATTCTTGACAAACTGATAGTCCTTAAACAAGGCATCGAATACCGGACGTGTAATCATATGCTGCGCCAGCATCTCCACCGCTTGTCCCTCGTCAATGGAAGGGTTCAAGTTTTTTTGCAAGCCATTCAAGAATTCAACGAAAGCCTCTTTGTGCAATCCCTCTTTCACGACACGGGCGATGCGCTCTATAAATTTCTGGGCGATCAAACCGATCTCCCTCGCCCAGTTCTCCCAATACAGGCGATCTCCGACCTTCTCGACCATCTTCGCGTAGATCCCATCTTGCAAAGAACCGAAACGAAGTTCCAACTGGCGAGCGATCTCCTCATTACTTAGCTCGGTCGCCCCCGTCTGTTGATCCTGCGGATCGGGCATCCAATCCTTCCCGTGCATCCGGCCCGAGCCTTGCGGTATCCCGGCGACAACCACCTTGGGAGGCTTCACCTTATTCAAATGTATCTTATTGACCGTAGCGTTAAACTCATCGTCGTGGGCACGCAAGGCATTCAAGATTTTCCAGACCACGGAAAAACGCTCGTTATCCTCCATCGCCTTCTCCGGCTCCACATCCGCCGGAACGACTACCGGGACAATGATATAACCATATTTCTTCTCATCCGTAGCCCCCTTGTGGAACGTACGCATCACACGCCCCACGCTCTGCACGACATCCACCTCGCTATTACGGGCGGCTACAAAAAGAACAGCGTCCAAAGCCGGCACATCCACCCCTTCGGACAAGCAACGCACGTTCGATAGAATACGGCACTCGTTCGGATTGCCGGTCTCCTCCTTCAGCCAAGCGATCTTCTCCTCCCGTGTAGCGGCATTCATCGCCCCGTCGATATGTTGCACCTCGATATCCACGACCTCTTCCCGTGCTTCCTCCGACAAGGATTCCTTATATTTTCTCACCATCGTAGGCATCACGGCGGCAAACCCCTTGGAAGAGATACCGCTCCCCCGCTCACTCGGATTAATGGTCGAGCAAAACGCCACGGCCCGCCGCATTAATACCGGGTCCGCCTCCTTCGTAACCCCCTTATCTCCTTTTATGCGTTTGGACAAGCCATTGATGCAACCGATCAGCTTACTGGCGTCGTCCATCTTTATTTCCTTTTGTTGTTTATCCTTGACATCCTCTAGGATAGAATCCGGGATATCATCCTCGCTAATCGTCAGCACCAATACCTTATAGTCCGTCAGCAGTCCCTCACGCACGGCACGTCCGAATCCGATCCGGAAAAACTCCTCGCCATAATAGTCCGGGTTATTCATGCTCCACAACACTAAATCCTTGTCTTTAGCCGTCGCCTTGGCATTGTCATTATAATAACGTGGAGTAGCCGTCATGTAAAGACGCTTTTTCCCCCGGATCAAGTCATTGTTATGTATTTTAGTAAAATGACTCTCATCACGACCTTTTTGCTTAAAACCGGTTGTCCGATGCGCCTCGTCGCAAACGATATAATCGAATATGCCATAAGACGGATCAGCCTCCAATAGCGCTCGCTGCGCCTCGGCCAAGACATCTATACTTTGATAGGTGGAGAATACGACAACTAGTCCGTCCGTATCCTTATAGCCTAATAATTGCCGTTTTATAGAGTTGATATTTGTTGTGGCGGGCAATGGGTTATCGATGATACTCGTCTCGTCATTATCGAAATCGTTCCTTTTGGAAGCCTTGGAATCCGAGCAAATACAAACAGCCTTCATCCTGTACTTCGTATCTGTCATCCAAGCATTCAGCGATTGTCCTAAAAGAGCGATACTGGGGACCATGAATAAAATCAATCCCTTGCCCCCGGTCTCTTGCTCTATGATCTCCAAGGAGGTGTACGTTTTTCCCGTTCCACAAGCCATGATTAGTTTTCCCCGGTCATGTACCCTGAAATATTCATGAGCCGCTTTCATCGCTTCCAACTGATGCTTGCGAGGCTGTTTACCTTCCCGTAAAGCCGCTTTTCCCGTATCCCCTTTCAAGAGTTTATCCCAATCAACCGGAGAAGCCTCCAACTCATGCATATTGATACGAGTCACCGGAATGTCTTGACCTTTCAACGTCTCTTCCGCATTCGCTCCCCAGCGCAAGGTGGTAGAAACCCAGATCAGGTTACTGAAATACGTGGTCTTCAAGGTTAAATCATCTATAAACGCACGATGAGCGGTGGATATAAAGGAGTCTACGACCGCCTTGCTTATGACGGCCTTCTCGTCATAGCATTTACACTGGATGGCCCAATAATCACCCAAATCAGTTTTCGCCACCAAGTCTATACCTAGATCTTTCCCGCCGAAATCCTTTTTTCCCGGAAATTCCTCCCAAAGCCAAACCTCCTGCAATTTATCCGCATAGCGAGGGTCCGTTTGGAACCATCTCTTCATCAGTTTCTCAAACTTCGCTCCCTTTTCTCTTTCGGTAAAAGATCCGGTACGGAATCTTTGAAGTACTTCTTTAAATGTCATTGTCTCGATCATCCGTTGTTTAGTCCTCAAAAGTACATAAAACTCCACTTATTTCAATAAATTGGACAGATTTTCATTGGAGACATAGTCAACCTTCAACAAGAAGAGGGTGTGTCACCATGAAGTGAACACGAGAAAACAGGTAGCTTACTGTATATTTTACTTGACTATTTTTTACCCGGTCGTGTTTTTCCAAAAACACGTACGTAATTTTCAAGAAACACGTACGTGTTTTTTCGAAAACATGTACGTGTTTTACTCAAATCTCCATCATAATTTATATCCATCTAATTATAAGCCAGTTATAAACCATTTCAAACAAATGCTTTATTGTATTTTTTTAATCCGTTTACTCTGTAGGCTACTTCAATGGCACAATAGAGTAAACTATTCATCAACTTGCACCTAATTATCACAAAAGACTTCGTATATTTACACCTTCTATTAACGTTAGTTAATCACAAGATTCGATGCGAAAAAGCCCTCTTGCACTCCTATTATCGCTTATCTGCTTGATCTCGTCTCATAACGAGATACAAGGTCAAGGACATCCCCCCACAGATTCCTTACGGCAATTGGCTGCCACCTGTGAGGGTAAGGATAAGCATGATCTACTGATGCGTATAGCCATGTCCACCAACGATATCGCCGACTGGGACGCTACGCTCAACGACGCTATCGACCGGTGCGATACTCCGGCTATCTGTCAATCAAGATTGAATCGTATACAATGCCTCTTTAATTTCTACTCCGTGGATTCGGCTATCATCGAGGCGCAGGAAAGCCTTCCTTTTATATTGGATGCCAAGCAATACAGTTTCTACTTCTCCACCTATAATACTTATATATCCGGATTGTTCAAGCAAAGACGGTTCGACGAGGCCCGTGAGGAAGCCACAACCATGTTCGAGACGGCGCAACAGGTTAAACAACCGGTAGGCATGACGATGGCCTTGCAAGTACAAGGCAGCATGTATTATAAACTCGGCTTGTACGACCAAGCCCTCACCTCGCTGGAAAAAGGGATCGCTATATGCCCCACTTACGAGAATGGCGAGAACCAAGTACTCTACATCTCGGCCGTTCTTTACGAATGGCTCTTCATGACCGCCCTGAAGGTGAACGACACGGAACGCATATCCCGTTATGCCGACAGCTATGCCGCCCTTGTCAAATGGAGGGACGAGCATGGGAAAGTAGATCCTACCGGACATTATCCTGTCACCTCCCGCTCTCTCCAAGCCTTCTCTTTCCTAAAGAAAGGGCAAATAAAAGAGGCGAGACGATTGTTGGATGAGGCAGTCCGGTTTATTCATCCCCAAATCCCGGCCAACGCCTATGAGCATTTTTACGAAGCTCGCCGAGAATTACGGGAAATGACAGGAGATTACCAAGGGGCTATCAAGGATATGGATATCCTGTTAGCTGCTCATGAGGGCGACCTATCTTTCTATATGGACGATTTGTTGAAGAAAGCGGAACTTCTGGCTCATTCCGGAGATCCCCGGTCCTGTATATCTCTCTATCATACGTATATACAGGCGAAAGACTCGGTAAACCGGTTGGATATCGCCTCTCGGATGGATCAACTACGGACTATTTACGAGGTAGACCGGCTCAACCAAGAGAGGCAATACGCAAGGAACTGGATGTTCGCCGCCTTTACCGGTTGCTTGCTCCTTGTCCTTTTGCTAGCGGGATATATTATCTATTCCCAACGCCTAAAAGCGAAGAACCAAGTACTCTACAGACGCATACAGGAACAGATCCGGCAGGAGAATAAGGCGGTGGAAACCATTAAGCAAATACCCGAGAACGATCTTTCCCGGGAATTACGTTTATTCATAAACTTGAACGAGTTATTGGAAAAAGAAAAGCTATACACCGATCCCACCTTGAACCGGGATGATCTGGCACAACGTTTGGGGACCAACCGTACCTACTTGATGGAAGCCGTACGTACTTACGGCGGGAATATGACCGTCCGCGAATATATTTATGACTTTCGTCTAAAGCATGCCGCCGAACTGCTCTCCTCTCCCTCCGCCCTCTCGATCGATCAAATATGCTATGATTCCGGGTTCGCTTCCCGCTCGGTATTTTACCGCCTTTTCCGACAGAGCTATGGCCTGTCTCCTAACGAATATCGAAAACTTGCGGAGAAAGAAAAAGAAAATTAAAATACTATATTTCAAAAACTTGCGCCACACGGACAAATGTTTTGCGCCACACGGACAGCTTTTAGGATTACTATTCGCATATTGAAGCGATATCTGTTAATCCTAAAAGCAAGCTATATATGAAGACAAATTATTTTTTTCTCCTTTTCTTTCTTTTGATTCTGATGGGATGTTCGGATGACAAAAACATTCCGGATATCCCGGCCTCCACAGAGGACACCTATGAAGGAGTACACGATCTGATCAGTTTCACGAAAGAAACCGAAGATTTCACGTATGGAGACCTGACTTTCCACATCAAGACTCCCGACGGGAACATTATCCAACGGAAAGCCAAGCACCGGCGATTATCCGGGACTTCCCTATTCACTATGGAAAAAGGGCTGAAGGAGGGTAAATACCAGCTACTATATATGGAATATACCATCCAATCGGATTGCCCGGACATTGACGGGCGGAATGGGGAGTTCGGCATGGGGTGCTACATTACCGTCAGTGAGAATGGGATCTCCACCGAAACCAACCGTGACGAGCGAATCGGCCTGTATGGGAACGGTACGCCGGAAGATCCGTACCGGATAACCTCTGCCGATGATTTGGCGAAGATACAAGAAGCGATCCTCAACTTCCACAACAATGGTAACCTTGTTAATTCCTACACCTGCTTCGAACAACAAAATGACATTAGCATGGCCAACTATAATGACCAATGCGGCTGGGAGGGCAACTGGTACCAGATCGGATTATCAGCCAGTTATCCTTTCACGGGCTATTATGACGGCAACGGCTATACGATCCGGGATCTGAAAATGTTAGATAAAAACGCCGTGGGCGCTAGTTTGTTCGGCTTCGTAAATCAAGCCATCATCTCGAATCTCACCATCGAGAAAGCCACCATAACCGGCTATGGGGCGCTATCGGCTA
>ENA-ORNB01001268-ORNB01001268.1-human-gut-metagenome-genome-assembly--contig:-NODE-1268-length-19170-cov-3.110280_pt1 | contig 19170 bp, 20 predicted proteins | sample MGYA00242112_ERZ509016 | MGnify/ENA primary metagenome ERZ509016 (study PRJEB26280, sample SAMEA2338705) | human gut metagenome | biome: human gut; feature: human-associated habitat; material: faeces...
TCTTAAGAATTGGGATGATTTCGAATTGGCTTATAAGAGAAGTAATTATGACGGGGTAATCCGGTCGTTTAGTACAAAATTCGAATTTGTCAATCGCTCCTACGAGCTTTTAAAGGAGGAGTTTGCAAAAAACTATCTTTCTTCTAAAGCCGGCATTGCTTTCTATAAAAGGAATAATAGCTGGAATTGGGATAAGATATTTCATTGCACATTGGATTTTGGAACTTATTCGGAAGACGGTATGGTTGTCTCTATCAATGCGGTTGACGATAATCTCGCTGCTATCATCAAGGCAAAAAGGAATATTCTGTATGAATATCCGGTAGCCGATCTTTATACCAGAAGTTTGAATTATGATGGCTTGAAGTTTCAATATGAGGCTAAATATGTATTAGGAGGAAGTACTTATGAATCGGACGGTGTTCAGTATGTTAATATAACAAAGGTTTTCGGTGGAACTTATGCATATACAATCCCTATATATAAATTGAGCAATAGCGAACTTCCTTCTTTGGATTCCCCTATAATTTTTAGCGACGCCCAATTTACCGAAAGTAGTTTGGAGGAAGGGGTACCTTTTGCCGAAGCTTTGGCGGATGTGCATATTGATTTTAATTTCACAACAGACTATTATGTACACATATATGAGGGAATAGTTAAGAATATCAAGCTCCGGATATTCAAGAAAGACTCTGGTGGGGCTATCGAAGACGTGTGGTCGCATTATAGTGACGGATTTTACAAATATATCAATGAAATTATACCAATTGATTTGATAAAAGGACAAAAGACCTATTTCATGATGGAGTTGACTTTCGGAGCTCCTATCTCAGAAGGTTCTTTTACCAAAAATGTAGTTGACGTAGTTTTCCCTAACTTTTCATTGGGAATAAGCTTTATGTCTAGAATTAACACTGTAAACATAGATGTAATCTCGCCTATTACAGTTCTTGGAAAATTGCTGGATAGCATGACCGATAGTACCGAAACGTATTCCGGACTTATTGATGATTATGATCCCCGTATGAGCATGGATAGGCTTTCTACTTCCTATATCATGGCGGCGGAAAGTGCCCGTGGCCTTCCGAATGCAAAACTATATACTTCTTATAAAAAATTCTGCGATTGGTTGGAGGCTGAGTTTGGTTATGTACCTGTTATAAATGAAAACACTGTGACCTTCATGCATCGTGATAAACTGTTCACTTCAACGGTAGTTAAAGATTTAGGTACAGAAATAAACGATTATGAGTTCTCCGTGAATGACTCTTTAATATATTCTTCTGTAAAGGTTGGTTATGACAAAGAAGATTATGACAGTGTTAACGGCCGTGATGAGTTCCGGTTTACCAATGAATTTTCTACCGGGCTTAACTTGCGGGACAATACCTTGTCTCTGATAAGTCCGTATAGGGCAGATGCCTACGGAATAGAGTTTCTGGTTCAGAAAAGAGGCGAGGATACTACGGATAACGACAGTGATAATGATGTATTCTTTGTAAGTTGCGATCAAGACGGGGTGAATCTCAAATTGTATAGGGCATATACACCTTCCCAGCTTTCCGGGTTGCTAAGTCCTGAGACTATGTTTAATTTTCAATATTCGCCACGTTTTATGCTGGAGGCGAACAAAAAATATATAGGATCTTGTACTGGAATGCTTAAGTTTACATCTTCTGACGGAAATAGTGATGTTGCTATCAATGGTGTGAAAGAGACCGACGATTTCCCGACATCTGGACGTTTGTTTACAGTATCGGAGGTAGAGGTGAAAACTAGCGATATGTCTACTCCCAGCGATTTAACCGGTTTGGTGTCATTTAGCAATAAAGGTAAAATAATAACCGGGTATATAAAGCAGATGTCATTGAATGTCGCAAAGGAGAAGGCCGCTACATATACGCTGATCGTAAAAGAAGTGAAGAGTTAGAACAATAAGAGGATTGTTAAAGTGCCTTCTGTTGCTTATATGCAATAAAAAGGAAAATCTTTTGCTATTTTTGAGATTATTGGTATATTTGCAGTGAAGTGTCATGTGGCACTGTTACCCACTTAAGAACGAAAAGACCGTATGATTAAAATAGGAGACATCTGTCCATTGTTCTTTAATCCTATAAAGAATAAATTCCAACAGGACATAGACTATATTCAACGTTTTCATACTAATGATAACGTTCTGATTCAAATCTTTTCAAATGATTCTTCCCATACTGTAAGGGCATATCTTAGAAATTTGATAGTCGGGACTCAAAGTAGTATCAGCCTATTAGAATATGAAGTCAATGATAGTACTAAGATGTACTATTCTAATATAACCGGGTTATCGGATTCGGTTTACAAAATAGAAGTTGTGGATGCATCCGGAGATTTCTATGTCTTAAGCGAGCCTTTTGCCGTTTGCTCTGATAGCCTGATGCTTGAAGAAACATCTCTTATTTCTTACTCTCATAAGGATAATAATTCTCCGTTTGATAACATTTTCTGGATCGATGATGCACAACAGGTATTTAATTTCAGGCTGGAAGCCGGTTTTAAACCGGGAGGATTTTCGCCTAAGATAGAAAATGAGCAATTTAGAAACCAGAAGCAAGAGATAATAGAATTGTACTCTATTCCTTATGATGCCTTTTCCTTGACATGCGGAAATGCATCCGGTATCCCCTATTGGTTCGCGCAGTTTATCAATAAAATCTTATGTGTGTCTGACTTCAGAATTAACGGAAAAGGATATGTACGTTCAGGAAACTCTACTCCTGAGATGTCTCCAGTATCGGAAGACGGACAGATGTTTTCCGTGTCTATTATCTTGGAACCATTGGAAAATGAAATCTCTGGAGTTGGAGGAGTACCCGGAAAATCTTCCGCTATTAATCTTGTCGGATTTAATGTTGACAATCCTAGGAATGGTGAGATGCTTCAGTATGACGAAACGAAAGTTGCTTTTGTTAATACTAACAAAATAGAGGTATGATGAAAAAGAATATATCTAAAATATTATGGCATGGAAATGAGGTGGATGAGAAAGGGACACCTGTATATCCTCCTGCCGCACCTGTTGATCCGGCAGAAGATCGTTCTTTGGAAGGGTTAAATAGAGGTGAGATATATATACATGATGAAGATTCATCTCCGCGAATTGTAGTTCGAACAGATAAGGGAAACGTAAAGGAAATAGGAGGGGGGGCCTCGTTAAGTCAGGATATTAAGGTATCTTCTCCCCAGGTAGGGTATGTAAAGCCGGGAAAGATTCTTCAAAAGGGAATGTCTTACGAAGAAATATTTATTGCAATATTTAGTGGCGTCAATAGCGCTTCCTTGGTTTCCCGTCTCTCAACTCCTAACGACGTAGAGTATGGCACAAGCAAAGGGATGATAACTTATACCTCCAATAAAGGTAGTCAGGGAGCGATCGTAAAGGCGTATTATGACGGAGATGAAGAAAATGTTATGGAATTTTCTCCTGAATCCAATGGCATACAGACGGCAACCAGAATATTAGAAGGGCAATATGTAAAAAACGAAACATATACGGCTACGGTGGTATATTCTGCAAGTGAAGATGGGAAAACTCCGGAAGCAACCTTGACTGATAAGATCAGTGTAAATGTCCGCCGTAAATGGTTTGCCGGTATATGTTCTTCTGTTCCCACCACTTCTGCTGAAGTACGTGCATTAGGAACAAGTGGACTTTATAGCGGCCCAGGCACATATAAGTTCTCTGTAGATAAATGGAAAACGATTGCTGTGTGTATTCCAGCAGATGTGATCAAGGAATTGACATTGACAGCTTACCCGGGTAACTTCATAGAAGATACGGGTATTACTACCGGTCCGGTGGATATTTCCGTAGAAGGAGCCAATGGAAGTGCCGCTATTAGTTATAAGATGTGGGTTATTCAGACACCCGGATTGAATGACCCTGATACTTTCACTTTTAAAACTGCATAAGATTATGGTGAAGATAAACGGAAGTAGTTTTGCATTACAATATAAAAGAACAACGGGAAGACCTATTGATTCCACTGAAACCTTCAAGACATTGGAGGATGCGATATCGTATGCCCGTAATACGGACGCGGAAGAGTATTTCCCGTATGCCGGTCAGATTATTTCTGTCGAAATAGGCGAAGGCGTGTATAAACTGGTGAAGGATGATTCTATATCTGAAGAAGACGGTAGAAAGCATTATCGATTATCTCCAATTATTACGGAAGAAGAATCCGGGAACAAATATCTTAGCAAGATAGAGGATGATGAAGCTAGAGGGTTGATAACTTTCCTTGCCGGTATTAATGTTAAGATCAAGGCTGTTATTCAGAAATTGATAGCCGAAGACGCAACTTTCTCAAAGGAAATATCATCAAAAGACTACGTGCAGAACCTCCTAGGCTGGCTGATTACTCCCGAAGGCCATATTGACGCAAAGTCTTTGCGGCTGCGTGATTTCTTGGAAGTACCGGAGTTGCGGTATAACCGTGTGTCTATTGTATCCGGTGAAGAATGGAATGCTCCCGGCGGTGGTATCATTGAATCAGTAGATGCAGAGAACAAGACCGTTCATTTAAAGCTGGAACCCGGGGAGGTATCACAAGTAGAGATTGATGATATTTGTAAGGGAGTATTCAATAACGATACCGGTTTCCAGACTGCGTATTTTCGGATTACAGAAAAGATAGACAACGCTTCTTTTAAATACGTCCTCCGTAGTGGATATACTTTCAATCCTTGTAAGGCGATGCATTTTGTCGCATACGGTAATTTCACTAACGCTGAGCGCCAAAAGTCATGTTACTCTACACAGAATTACATCCGCTTCCTTAAGGGTGTTAATAACTGGGAAATAACGAAGGACATGATAGCCATGCAGTTAGGCGACTTATCTAACCTGAAGCTGTTTGGCATTGATATGTCCGGTCATAGCGCATATCTCAATAGAGTCTATATGACCGGAACTATCAGGCAGATATCCAGTGACGGTGTGACTGAGGCTCCCGTTCCGGTATTCAAGGGTGAATGGAAGTCTGGTACGTATTGGTACTACGATGAAGTGACTCATAACGGCAGTACATGGATTTGCATTGAGTCCACGACTACGCAGGAACCGTCAGATTCTTCTACGGACTGGTTGAAATCTATATCTAAAGGGGATACAGGCTCACAAGGAGCGCCCGGAAAGGACGGAATACCCGGGAAAGATGGTGCTGACGGAAAAACTTCATATTTTCATATCAAGTATTCTCCCGTCCAGAATCCTACGGCTTCTCAAATGACTGATACTCCCAATAAATATATTGGTACTTATGTTGACTTTGTTCAAGCAAGTAGCAGCGATCCTTCTAAGTATACATGGGCTAAATTTGAAGGAGGTGATGGCATACCTGGTACAAATGGAGAAAATGGGAAGACCAGCTACCTTCACATCAAATACTCTGATGACGGGAAAACCTTCACCGCTAATAATGGTGAGACTCCCGGTGTATACATGGGTGTATATGTAGATTTTGTACAGGCAGATAGCAATGTGTTTGCCGATTATACTTGGTCTAAAATCAAGGGCGAAGCAGGAAAAGACGGTAAAGGTGTACAGAGCGTTGATGTTCTTTATTATCTTTCCAGTTCTTCAACCTCCCTTTCCGGTGGTTCATGGTCTACGAACTCACCAACTTGGGTAGATGGGAAATACATTTGGAGTAAAACCAAAGTGGTCTATACAGACGGTTCGTCTATTGAAACCAATCCGGCTTGTATCACCGGAGGTAAAGGCAGTACTGGAGATAATGGTAGGGGAGTATCAAGCATTGTCGAAGAATATTATCTATCTACTTCTTCTAATTCCTTGGTTGGTGGCTCTTGGAGTACAACACCTCCGACATGGGAAAATGGGAAATATATTTGGACTAGGTCAGTAATAACATATACAGATAGCGCATCAACGACAACCGATCCGATATGTGTGACGGGTGGTAAGGGGGCTACGGGAATTGGCGTTAAGAGTGTTTCCGAGCAATACTACCTATCTACATCATATAGTACCACTACGGGTGGTTCATGGTCTACTACTGTTCCGGCATGGAAGGACGGTAAATATATCTGGACACGTTCCATTATAACTTATACAGACAATTCTTATACGGAAACTAACCCCGTATGTGTGACAGGCGGAAAGGGGCCTAGCGGGAACGACGGTAAAGGAGTGAAATCATTTGGTATCTTATACTACCTTTCGACTTCTTCCAGTTCCTTGGTTGGTGGTTCTTGGAGTACAACACCTCCGACATGGCAAAACGGAAAATACTTATGGTCTAAGACCAAGGTCACTTATACGGACAATTCTACATGGGAAAGCGATCCGGTTTGTATTACTGGAAGCCAAGGACAAACAGGCCTACCCGGTGCAATGCTCCGCCCGCGTGGAGTATGGGCACCAAATACTGAGTATTATCATAATGATGCATTTATAGATACTGTAATCTATAACGGCCAGAACAAACTCTGTAAGATTACTCATACATCTACTTCTTCTTTCGATTCAACGAAGTGGGAAGAATTCAGTGAATTTGTGAACGTAGCTACCAACGTCCTTTTGGCTCAGAACGCAACTATTGATGTGCTCGGTACTTCGGGGATATTTGTGGGTAATCTGGAGAAGACAAAGGGTTGGTTAATGACTGAAGGCTCTATCAAGCATAATCAGACAGGTGTTGAGTTAACTGCTGACGGAAAAATATCTCTTCCTGAAAGTGGGGGAATGACCGTAGGCGGAAAGACTTTCATAGAAGCCGGGAAGATAAAGACGGAGTTTATTAACGTTGATACTCTTGAAGTGACAAAATTAAAAGGGGCAACGGGCACTTTCAAAGAATTACAAGCTATTGATAATGCAGGCAAGATACAAGGCAAGATTTCTTTTAATACAGAAGGCTCTGGAGATAATGTTTCCTCTTCGTTTAATATTGATTTTTCAAAGACTTGGATTTCTGGGGATTTATATCAACAAGGGTATAATTCTGTGGAAGGTCGCTCATGGAGATTTTACACATCTGATTTGTGGTGCAGAGGGGAATTCGGGCATAGGGTAATGACTACAATTAAAGTTTATGCTAATAATGATTGGAATTTTTATGTTCACATCTATGGTCATGGATCAGATAATAATGTAGATAGATATCCTCAATCGGGACAACCTATAGATTGCATTGTTATGGAAGGAAATGGAAATTATGTTTTGCGTATTTGCGATTCTGCAACGTTCAAAAAAATAACGGTCGTTAATAGTTCTGATTATCCTAAAAGAGTGGTATATAATCAGCCTAATTCTCTAACTTATACTATTGAACCTTGGAAGTACGCAATATTTGTGACAGCTGATATTGCTAAGACTTCCCCACCATATTACGTTAATAACCTGTTTATTAAATAATTGTAACAATGAAAATAGATTTTAGAAAAATTGAACTAGTGGATCTCGAAGGGAATAAGAGTACCATCGATGTATCTAAATCATTTGGAAATGCGATTTTTCAAAATACAGGTGATCTTGGAGAATTTAATCTTGCACAAGATATACACCGAGAAGGAGAAGTTGATATATCGCCTGAACAAGCGGAATCTCTAAAAAAGTATACACAGCTATTTACTCGTGTAATTGATCGAATGGCTGTCAACGAAGCACTTTCAAAAGTAAATCAATAACTTAAAAAAACAGATAAACCTATGATTCTACTAGTATTAATGTCATTCATCCTCATCGCCGGGTATGTCTTCGCGATGATAAAGAAGGGTAAAGAAATCCCTTATTCAATTAGTGATACCTACTACGCCCTGACGCATAAGTTTTGGTTTACTCTTTGCATGGTCGGCTCCGGTGCATTGCTTCTTCCTGCTGCATTGGAAGCCAGTTCCGAGAACAGCCAGTTTCTTGTATTCCTTTCGGTTGTCGGGATGATTGTATTGGGTGTGTCTCCCAACTTTAAAGGAAGTCAGAAGGCATCACATTGTATCGGTGCTGCCATGTCTTTAATCTTCTCCCAAATATGGGTAGGTTGTAATGCCTGGTATTGGCTCTTCTTATGGGTGGGACTTATTGCATATTTGGCTATTTCGATAAGTGAGAACTGGACGGGTAACTTCATTGTGACTCTTGTCAAAAGGAAACCTATGTTCTGGATTGAGATAATTTCGTTGTTAACCGTTTATCTGACTTGTCTAATATGAAAGAAGCGATAATCCATACCACTACTGGCAGTTTCGCCGCAATAGCCGGAGCGTTTGTTGCCGAATCATTGCAAAATATGATTCCATGGCTGATTGTTACGTGTGCGGTAATTCTCTGTGATCTCCTGTTCGGAGTAAGGAAAAGCATGCTAATGGGTGATAAAGTAAGATTCTCTCGCGCAATTCGTGCGACCATGGGGAAAATGGTCACTTACTTTGCTTTCGTCTGCATGGTCTGTATGATTAGCGTAGCGAGTCATAATGAATATTCTATTGATGTGTACTCCTGCTTATTAGTATGCTTCATAGAGGGATGCTCAATCGTTGGGAATATACTGAAGCCAAAGGGGATTAACATCAATCTTATCGGGGCTTTGGGCGTATTTGGTAAGAAGGTGTTTAAGGTTGACAAGGAGGATGTGAAGGAAATTATAGAAAAGGAGGAAGTAGATGAATTGGGTAAATAGATTCGAGACATTAGCCAGCAAGCTTCTATCCAAGATAGGATTAGATGGCATGGCTCACATTATAGTGTGCCAGAACTTGGTAATGTGGCTATCAAAGTTTACGCCTTTATGGTTGGCAATCATTATAACCATAGCAATCTTCATACTGAAAGAGATATACGATAAGTATTGCAAGAAAACAGAGTTCTCAATTAAAGACATCATCTGTGATTGCGTGGGTTTGGCGTTGGGAGTATTAACATTAATTTTATAGGAGGAAACACATATGGCAGATGTGAAGAAATTGGCACCGTTTATTCTAAAGTGGGAAGGCGGTTTTGTTAATGATCCGGATGACTTAGGAGGAGCAACAAATATGGGAGTAACAATCGCTACCTATGAGGCGTATTGTAAAAAGAAAGGCTATCCTAAACCGACTATAGAGAGACTAAAGAATCTTTCCAAGGAGGAATGGACAGAGATATTGAAAACTATGTACTGGGATAGATGGAAGGCAGACGAGATCAAGTCTCAGTCGGTCGCTGATATTTTAGTTGATTGGATATGGGCCTCCGGTATTCATGGTATCAAGATTCCGCAGGAATTGGTTGGTGTAATGCCGGACGGAATTGTCGGACCAAAAACTATAGCGGCAGTTAATTCTAAAAATCCACGCGAGTTATTTGATCGTATCAAGATTGCCCGCTTCGATTTTATAGAAGATATCTGCCGGAAGCGTCCCGCAAACAACAAGTTCAAACGCGGATGGCTGAACAGAATTAACGATATCAAATTTGAATCATAATAATAGGAGGAACAATCATGGCATTAACAGATATAACCTTTGCTAAAGGCGAACGTAATTATATAAGTGATACTGTACAAGTAAATTCGGCAGAAATAGGATTGCAGATCACATTTGAAAAAGGAGGTAAGCTCTGGGTGTATATAAGCTATGACGGAGAAAACTTCTCTGTTGTAGAGAGCAGAAATTACGATAAGAAGTTCGCCCGTCCGATTGTCGGAATAATCCCCGGACAATACATCAAGATTGAATGTGAGACGCAGCCGGTCAAGGCTCAATATTTTGAATCAGAAGAGTAATGGGAGCGATAGGATTAAATCCGATTAGGCTTGATGCGATAGGGCTTGATCCTATCCGCTTCAATGCGATTAAGTTGGGAGTTCCGGGAGCTTCTTCCGCTACTGACCGTCCCTACATCTCTCCCGATGTATTGTCTGCCTTGGCAGGTGTATGGATAGCTGACGGCAAGAGCAACACTGATCCCGACCGCAATATCATCAAGAACAAGCTTCCTGGCATGCGAGGGGATTTTGAGCTTCTCAACTTCGCGTATAAGCTTAATAGCGGGTATGGGAAGTATGAAGAAGACTTTACAGCTTGGGGTAGAGACGCTAGCGAACTCTTAGATGTCCGCCCCGATAAAGTCATAATAAGCGATGTTGGAGGAATCAATTCTTATCGTATGATTATATGGAAAGGAAACACTCATACTAAAGCATTTAAGGCTAAAGTAACAGGTATTCCTCGTAATGGAAGATTGATATACTCGTATGCACAGAATGAAGGGGATGCTCTTACTAATATTAGTATTGATAATGACGGTGTTTACGAATTTCCATATAGCTATGGATTTACCAATGGTCATGGATTTTTGATTGATTCTGGTACAGAACTTGAAGATTGGATAGGTTGTACTATTGAATTTATTCCTTCTTTACAAGGCTCACTATGTACTGACGGAGTCAACGACATGATTGTCAGTCAGAATACTGTTGAAGAAATGGGTATTACTGATAAATTTACTGTAGTTAGTATGATTCATCAAATAACTTTGAGAGGTGCTATGGCTGCTGCATTAACTAATTATATTAGACCTATAGGATATGATTATGTAAGAAATCATGTTGCCAATATTGGTAAGACCGGAATATATGGATATGCAGTATATGATGTTAATCATTCTAATGCTAACAATAGTCATGTAATAAATACTATATTAGGAGATAAAAACGATTATTCTATACATATAACCGGTAATTTATTGCAAGGAAAATTTAGTGTACAAGGATATATAAATGGCGATAATAACATAGCTGAATTAAGTCAAGTTGCTTGGTACTGGACTTTCATTGCCAAACGATTATTAACTACTGACGAGATTAATCAAGTAATAGCCTACTACAACTTGGACAAGTATGTTAAACCTGATGTTTACTACGATGTGAAGAAGCAAGGTCTTACTGACGATAATCATGCACAGTTTGGTGATAAGCTGATTGATTATAGTGGTAATAGCCGAGACTTGCAGTTGTTCAATATTGGTTGGAATCTGGGAAGTGGGATTGGTAAGTATGCTGAAGATTTTAGTACCATGAAAGATTATGGTACTAAGGGTATTGTTCGTACCTCTAGTAAGATATATCTTGATGAATCTTTTGATTATGATAAAGGATTTTGGTTAGGCTATACTAATTCTCCTTCCCCTACGTATAAAGTTAGAGTTTCTGGAATACCTAAGGACGGGGTTCTTAATTATACTGGCGGAAGTTGGATAAATCTTATAAATGGAATAAATGAGTTACCTGCAAGAACTAATACAGAAGAAATTCACGGATTTGTTGCTCAAACTCCCAATGTTGACTGGTCTAGATTAATTATTGAGCAAATCCCCGACTTCGCAGGTGCTCTTTGCTTTGACGGAGTAGATGACTATGGTCAGTTTGTAGGTGACTTGGGATTGAAGGATTACACTGTGGCTGCTGATAGAGCGTATCAGGATGAAAATGTAAATTGTGTCCCATTTATATCTTCTGTTGGAAGAACGGGAGGTGCTCCTTTTTTAATGGAAATGGTGCATCCGACGTCTCATGTTACCTATCCTTATAGTTTTGGTACTCCAACAGAAAGCGTTGTATTAAATTCATCAAGACAGATCTCATATCAGTCTACTTATGTATATAACAGGAACAGTATAGCTAGAGGTAACTCTGTTAAGACGGGTGACGGACTAACAATAGGCTCAAATGAGGGAGTCTCACAATATTCTAAATTATGCTTGTGGTCTTTCCTACTATTCCCCTACACCCTTTCTGAGTTTCTGTTGGAGCGCCAGCTAAAGAAGCACAAACTAGGCACTTTATATCCGGGTATGGTGGAGTTCAGACCGATAGTGAAGAGCAACATCCCTTATTCGTCGATATCCTACTCAGTTAATCCGGGGGAATACGTTGCTGAGGGTAGTACGGTCACTATCACCATAACATTGTCAAATTCCTCTGATAAGCTGGTCGACATATCATCTAACGCCATTAGCGACATATCCATATCTGGAGACAACGGTATCTATGAAGTAACCGGAAAGATCACCAAGTCTCCACAGAAGATCAACATAGTTATCTCCAGCTACTTGACAATGTTAGACAACGAGACTTTAATTTCAAATGAAACATTAATTAAAAACGAATAAGTTATGGAAAAGATATTTGATATAGCAAAAGACTCCGAACAAAAGTGGGGAGTCATTGCGCAAGGGATAGATGGGAACTTTGAAGAGTTATCCAACAAAGTAAATGGAATTGAAAATTATAATGGGGTATATAAAGGCGACTATTCTTTAAATTCTACCATATTTACAAAAGATAACATACCAAGTGGAAATGATATAGATATAAAAGTTTCTCCCCAAAATACACAATTCAATATCTTAGTTAAAGATAGTGGTAATAATATTATAGAAAGATTTCAGAATGTCGAAGCTATAGTTGGAGAAACATATACGTTTCCGACATATACGCTTCCAGAGAATTACGCTTACATTTCTGTTGGTGGATATGGTGCAGTAAGTATTGAGATTAGTGTAAAAGGAGCAGATAATTTATCTCTCCTACAAGTTTCCTCTCAGGCTAATGATAAGGCTACAAATGCCGCTATGGAGGCACAAAAATCAAATATAGCCTCTCATATAAGTAAGATTGTTTCTTCGTCTATAATGCCGACAATAATAGAGAATAAACAAATTACAATTGACGGAATTAGGGATTCTTCTATCCAAAATTACGCTGAAATTGATGTTTCGATTTTTACTGATGGAATTCTAAGAGTTACCGCATGGACATCCACTAATGCTATAGTAGGTTACCAATGGCTAGATAATGACAATAATACTACTTTTATTTCCACCTCTGAACATGGAGGAGAGATGTATACATATGAAATTATAGTTCCGCAAAATGCAACGAAATTACAATTCTCATTTTTTAAAGAACATGGGATATCTGTTGATGCTACTTATACTGAACGTATCCCTGTAAATGTTGAGGTAGCAAAAATGGCTCCGGTCATTTCTCTTACCGGAATGGATGGAGCAGTTAATAACGCAGACAGTATTTCTAACGAAGAGTTACTGATTACAAATTATCCAAGATATGTAAAAAGGGAATATACAGTGAGCCTTAATTCAAAAATTCAATCATTTTCGGAAATAGCTGTTGGAGTTGGTCATCTTACTACAAGAGGGTTGTATGTAATAATTGATAATACCAACATTAAGGTTGTTATGTATATCAATAATACAGAGACAGTTGTCGCTACTCACGCACATAACTTGCAAATATCGGCATTTATTAACGTATTAGTTGATTATAAAGAAGATACAATTAAATATGTAATCAACACATTTGGTGGAAGTTATTATGGTGCTGATACTGAAATGGGGAAGAAAGTATATGGAAATATGGACAACATAGAACTCAATGACATATATGGGTACTCATTTGTTTATGCCAACTCTGAGACGACTTTGAATGATGTTGAATTAAGAAGAACAAATCGTGGATTTCGAGAGCCTGTATGGATTATAGGAGATTCATACTGCTCAACTGATAATAATGCAAGATGGCCATACTACTTACTAAACGAATATAAGATAAAGAGTTGGTTTTTAATTGCCCTTGCAGGGCAAACAAGCAATGATCTTAATGGTCATGTGGGGGCATATAATGATTTATTGAAGGCTTTACAATATGGTACGCCTAAATACTTATGGTATCAGATACAAGCTAATGATACCAACGCCGTTTATGAAGAATATATATATAAGATTAAAGATATTTGCGATAAGAGAGGAATAACTTTAATTCTTGTTCGTCACGCAAAGCTCGGAGGACAGAGAGAAGGATCGGATTGGCAAACCAAAAATTCTATAGCTTTATCTTTGGGATTGAGATACGTTGATATGTATAAGGCTGTAACAGACAATGAATTAACACATGATTGGTATGAAGGTTATCTATCTTCTGATGAAATTCACCCCACAGCATTAGGCGCAAAGGCGGAGGCAATGAGAATATTATGCGACATACCTGAGATAACTCAATATAACTAACTTATTAATACTTAATATTTAAAAAGTAAGAATTATGAAATACATTGTATTCCCAACAGTAAATCTTAACGAGATACCTCAGTCGGTATTGGACGAATTACACTTAATCCCGAGAAAGAGCGTAGACGGTACTCAGGTGATTATGAAAGTCGATAATTACGAAAAACTGTTCCCGAGCGCTATGACTTTGCCGTTATTGGATGAGGAAACTCCACAAGAACCAGTCTATCCTTATCCGGTATATGAAGGCAAAGAACTTAATAAATTGCTGGGAAGTTCGGAATGGACCTCGAACGAAAGTATCCTATGAAGTCCCTCCCTTGGATATTAGTCTGCCTGCTTATAGGTGTTCTCGTGTGGATGCGTTGTAATCCGCACGAGCCGTCATCGGTTTATATTAAGGGAGATACCGTACATATCCGGGACACAGTAAGAGACACAATCCCTAATATGGTAAAAGAAACTCTGAAACGTACCGATACGGTATATCTACCTATTCTGATAGATACAACGTCCGACAGAACCGTAGAAGGAGATTCTATTCCGGTACTTGTACCGATAACAAGCAAGGAGTATAAGACCGATGATTACCGGGCGGTAGTCAGTGGATATAATCCTACCCTTGACTTCATGGAGGTGTACAGAGACAATAAGATCATCACTCTTACACCTTTACAGAAGAAGAAACGCTGGGGATTGGGCTTGCAGGCAGGATATAGTTATCCGGGTGGTTTGTACTTCGGTGCCGGAGTTAGTTATAACTTGTTTATGTGGTAAATTACCGGAACTACTATCTTCATAAAGAAAGGAGGCTAAAATGATACATTAATTAATACTAAGCACTAAGTTTATCCGGTAAGTAGAAGGCCGGTTATCATAACAAATGTAGCTCTTTGGGGGGGCAGAGTAAAAAGAACCCCCGACACATTAAAGTTGACGCCAATCAATACTTTAATACACCAAAGCATACATCGGTTGTGTCAGGGGGGATAATATCCTTAACATTCCGAAGTATGCTTTTGTTCTTTTGGTGTATGTACTGATTGGCAAAGGCAAAAGTACAACAAAAAAATTAATTACCATGTGTAAGTCAGAGATTTTTGCCGAAATATTGAACCTTGTAGGAAAAGAAACTGAAGTTTCCACAGAATTAATCCTTTCATCAAGTAAAGTGACTGAGGTTGTCGATGCCCGCTCCATTGTAGTGTTCTTCCTTACTGAATTCGGTCTGTACCCTGAACAGATCGCCACTTTGCTTCGCAAAACATCATCCAGTGTACGTTACCTGATATCTACTTTTGAGAGTCGAAAAACAACAAACAAAATGATTGCAATATATATGCAAAATATTCGCAAATCGCTTGAAAATGAGTTCTGATTTACGCAGTTTCTATTATATACTTTTGTGATGCGGTTGATATTGACCGTAATAAAAAAGTATAAATCTCTATGGAAAAAACGTATGTTTTTAACCAAGACGGTGGAGCGGCTTCAGGCAACGGTCTGCTTGCTTCTATTCTTCCGTCTTTGCAAAACAGAGGAATTGATACCGGATACTTGATGGGGCTGCTTGGAGGCGGCAATGGTAACGGTGGTTTCTTTGGTAACAATGGTGGTTTTCAAGACATCATTGCGCTTATTGTGATTGCGGCTATTTTTGGAAATGGCAATTTCGGCTTTGGCGGAAATAACAATCAAGGAGCGAACGAAGGAAGAGAGATGATCATGCAGACACTTAACCGAAACGGTGTCGATATTGCATCACTGGCACAAGCCGTGAACACTTCTTCCGATCAAATCCTTGCCGGTATTAACTCTGTATCCCAGGCAATCTGTGGTCTTGGCAACCAAATGGGACAGAATACCAACAGTATCCTTACCGCAATTATGCAGGGTAACAACGCTCTGACATCTCAAATCTGTAGCTGTTGCTGCGATATGAAACAGCTTGTAACCACACAAGGATATGAGAGTCAGCTTGCAATGTGCAACCAGACCAATACATTGGTTAATACTGCAAACCAAAACGCATTGTCATTACGTGACGGTGCTACTGCCAACACGAATGCTATCCTTGCCAAACTTGATGCAATTCAGAATCAGGCATTACAGGATAAGATTGCATCTCTTACTGCGGAAAAGGCAACTCTTACGGCTGAAATCTCCCAACGTAATCAGAATGCTACAATCCTGAATGCGGTAGGTCAACAGATTGCTCCCCTTGCAGCAGGATTGCAAGCATTGCAAAGCGATGTTGATGGAATCAAATGCAAGTTACCTAACACAGTTCCAGTTCAATACCCTAACATTGTTGGTGTAAACATGGATACTTACCGTGCGGCTGCTTTCGGTGCTTATGTTGGTGACTCAGCATACGGACGTAGCGGATGCGGTTGTAATAACTACTGGGGTTGATTCTGGTAAGAAAGGAGGTAATTATGTGGCCTAACTTTTTTACAGGATTTCCGTTCTCGTTTCCGTCAATAGGAAGAGCGAATTTCAATACTCTTCCTACGGTGGCTGTAACTGTCGGTACTGAAAATGTGACTTTGGAGCTTCCTAACCATGCGTTCCGCAACAGGGACTATGTCGGAGGGTTCTATGTCAATCTTCGTCAGGCGATCCCTGCCGGTACGACTGCAACACTCCCGATACTGATAGGGACTAACGGGGACACAAGACCGTTGATGGCTTATAACAATGAGCCTGTAACTGTTGCAAACTTGGCTGGAACCGGCATCTATGAGATTCATTACAACAAGTACACCAACGAATTGTATCTTGTTAATGGCGGATACAGACCGACAACGGTTCCGGCTCCTACAGTAGAAACCGCTTCTTTACGGAGCAAGTAATAATTAACATGGAGTTTTGTGGTATTTTCCAAAATGGAAATAGCCACACTCCTTTAAAATTAAACAATCATGTTTCAGAACTTACGAGTAAACAGTACGTTATATCTTCTTCACAGAGGTGCAAATCCAAGTTTGGAATGTGGGCAGGTCGTTAATGTAAGCCCTATAAAAACTATATATAAGACTGTTCCCAACATGCCTTATCCACAGCCTGTCCAGGTTATTGATTTTGTCGTGAATATAAACGGACAGAATGTCAATTTGCAAGAGATACCGGCTAATGCCAATATTGCTGATGATGTTAAAACAGGAATGCTGATTACAGGGTCAAGAGACGAGATGAATACCGAGGTCCTTACTATGAAACAGAAGAGTGAGGATGTTCTAAAAAGCGTGGAATATCATCAGAACTTTCTTGGGGTATGTGACCAGATGCTTGCCATGCTTAACCCTGAATTTGCAGCCAAGCAACAGCAGGAGCAGGAAATATCCGCATTGAAAGGGCAAATGTCCAATATGGATAAGAACATGCAGGAGATGAGCAGAAATATGGCTGACCTCATTGTACAGAATCAGAAGTTAATGGAACAGCTCGGAGTAATTGAAACATCCAAAACAAAGAAATAATTATGGGAATGTGGACGATAAGAGAAGAACACGATGGATATGATCGTGATTTCGGAATGAGAGGAAGAAACGAGGTTGAAGAAGCCTATCGTGAAGGTTGCCGTCATGGTTATGAAAAGGCCATGAGTGAAATGCGTGGCGGTGGAATGGGATTCCGTGAGAATGGACGCTACGACAGCGATGGCATGAACGAGCGTCGTATGCCGGGTTATTTCCCGGAATCCCCTATATACGGAGATATGGGAGAGCGTAGACGTAGGCGTTCAAACGGTGAGTTCTATTAATCGTATGAGGGGAGAAATCCCCTCTTATCCTAAAAAGCAATTAATTATGGGACAAAGACTAGATACGTATGACAAGATGCCTCCGGCAATGAAAAATTATCTGTCGTTATACGGTTGGCACTTCTCTAAGAAGATGTGTGAATGGGCTGTTTCTAAAATGGAAGTTGAGAACAAGGCTACCAAGCAGAAGGAAAAACTCGTTCCGATCAAAAAGGAGGAAGTAGAAGAGCTTCTGAAAAAGTACGGAATTAAACTGGAGAAAGATTCCGGGTATGATTGCGTATATGTAGCTAATATGGCGAAAGCTGATTATTATAAGAGTTCCATTATAGATGAATCCCATTTGGCATTATTCTTGAAGGATTACATAGATGATCCTGACGGGTATGACGGTCTTCCTTTTACCCGTTTCTATGCGGATTGTATCGGAAGTGGCACACCTATAATGTGGGATGATATGCTCTGATTATGATAGTTCAAGATTTCTACATACCGAAATATGATTGGATAGTTAAGGTGTACTATGCCGTAACGACTTACTGGACCAGTGATATTCTATGCGCACTTCACCGTATCGGTTGTAGAGGAGAGGATTTCAAACAGGCATACAGAAACCTCTCTTCCGGGGTTCTCAATACCGGTCTTACTTATTCGAACTTTGAGGACCGTGAGACTGTGATGGTAATTGCTCTCACTTCTTCCCCGGGAGAGTTTCAAAACTCATGGGACCACGAAAAAGGGCACTTGTGCCGGCATATCTCACAGGTATTCAATATTGATCCTTACGGGGAGGAAGCCCAATATCTTTCCGGTGAGGTAGGTCAGAAGATGTTTCCAATAGCGAAGAACTTCTTGTGTGAACATTGCAGGAAGAACTTATGCCGAAGATATTAAGGGGCATTTTGTCAGAAATACAGGCGAAAATGAGAGAAAAAGACTACATAGATGATTTGATTTCACAAGCAGACGACCGATACCACTCGGATTTCTGCCGGCTTCTGCTAGTAATGCTATGGAACGCCTAGAAAAGTGGCTATACTGGCTGATTCCTCTTGCGATTATTGCAAGAGTTGTATCTTTGTGCTTGTCCCTGGCTATGTAGTCGGGGATTTTTTATACCTTTGCCGAAAACAAAGTTATTATGGCGGAGGAAAATAAATACAACCACGACTCGGTGAATGAGTTACTGACATGGGCTAAGGATGTTCTTGACAGCAAGAAATATCCTTCCGGAGAGTTCCAATTGGATAAATGTGCGAAGATTCTCGACTGCGGGAAGTATCTGGATTCAATGATTTCAGTTATCTCTAGGAACTGGGAGAATCCTACTTTTCAT
>ENA-ORNB01001271-ORNB01001271.1-human-gut-metagenome-genome-assembly--contig:-NODE-1271-length-19147-cov-2.785250_pt1 | contig 19147 bp, 14 predicted proteins | sample MGYA00242112_ERZ509016 | MGnify/ENA primary metagenome ERZ509016 (study PRJEB26280, sample SAMEA2338705) | human gut metagenome | biome: human gut; feature: human-associated habitat; material: faeces...
ACCCGTCATTCTGAAAGTTGTCTCTTTCTGCGTAAGAAAGAGACATTTTTTTTCTACCTACTTCTTTATTCTCAATCACTTCTATTTTTCGATTCATTTTACATTATCGTTTTTTTTACCGTTTGTCTCTTTACATCTCACTACTCATTTAACATTTAGGACTTACTGTCCGGAAAGGCACGCACGAGCTAGCACGATTCCCGACGGAAGAACCGTGTAAAGATCCATACATGCAAACTTCATATTGTTACATGACGTTGAATTAAATGTCTAATTGTTTCGATTTTGTCTATATTCATTAGGTGTAACCCCAACCATTTTCTTGAACCAACACCTGTACTCCACACAGCCGTAGAAGTGACAGGAATGGTGGAATTAAAGTTGTATGTATCTTTCAAGCAATTACAGGAAAGCCGACGAAGCTAGCTTACTTTAAAACAATGGATTTGAATGGAAAAAATTCATAACTATGAATGAAGAAAAACATAGTTATGAATTGAAAATTTCATAGTTATGATTTTTCAGTATCAAAATAGGCAAGTAATTCTTCTATCGTTTGGGTGATATAGGTACCGCCGGAAGTCTCATGGATGATAAAGTGGGTGGTCTTTAAATCGCCAGTCTCAATCCAGATATTCGATTCCACTTCCCGATTCGCCAAAATTCCGTTTCGCTGGAGCGCTTTACGCACCATAGCGTATTTCTGGCCATGTCCAACGAGGCGGATCTGTCGGGAGAATTGATTATCTATACGGAATAACCCGGTATCCTTATCGAAAACAATCCCTTTCCGGGCGAAGAAATTGCTTAAATGACCACTCAATGCCAAATCCTCGGGGGTACCGGTAGAGATACCATTTGCTTTGTCCATTAACCATATCTTATCCGATATCTGGAGAGCCAGCTCCAAATCGTGAGTGGACATAAATATCGTCTTATTCGTTTTCCGGGTTAGATGATGGAGTAATTGCATAATCTCTACCTTGCTGGGAAAATCAAGGAATGCGGTAGGTTCATCCAAGTAAATAACCGGAGTCTCCTGAGCGAGCGCCTTAGCGATCATCACTTTCTGGCGTTCTCCATCCGATAAGGTATGGACCATGCGGGATGCTAGTTCCTCAATGCGGACAAGGGCGATGGATTCTTCCACGATCCGCTTATCATCCTTGCTCAACTTACCCCAGAAGCCGGTATACGGGCTACGTCCCATCCCGACCAATTCCCGTACCAACATATTCCGGATCTCACATTTATCGGTCAGCACGACACCGATCGTGGTGCTCAATTCCTTATCGGAATAAGCATCTATATCTTTTCCTAGGACCAATATTTCCCCATCTAATTTAGGTTGGAAAGCCGATAACGTGCGCAATAAAGTAGACTTCCCCACCCCGTTAGCACCCAGCAAACAGGTTAATTCACCACTATAGATCGTAGAGTGTATACCTTTAGCTACCAGTTTTGTACTACTCTTAGAATGGTAACCGATCGAAAGTCCGTTAATATGAATCGTATCTTGTTTCATCTTACTCGTTCAATTCATTCTTTCGTTTTCTAAATAATACCGAAGCCACTACAGGAGCACCTACTAAAGCGGTTACCGAGTTGACAGGTAACGCTCCCTCGAACCCCGGCATACGGGCGATCAAATTACAGATCAACGCCAACGCCGCACCTGCGAATAAGACCGCAGGCATTAAAATCCGATGGTCGGAAGTTTGAAATATGGCCCGGCATAAATGCGGAACGGCTAGCCCCAAGAAGATAATAGGTCCGCAATAAGCCGTGACAATCGCCGTAAGGACCCCGGCCGAGGTGATAACCAACAAACGGGCCCGCTTGATATTAAGTCCCAAATTGCGTGCGTAGCTATCCCCAAGAAGCATCAAGTTCATGGTCTTGATAAGCAGGAACGAGAGAGGGATCAAGACTGTCATAAGAATCACGAACAACGTCATCTGATTACCGGAAACACGGGCGAAACTACCCAATCCCCAAATCACGTATGCACGGATATCCTCCTCGACGCTAAAGAATTTAAGTACACCGATCACGGCGTTTGCCACGTAACCGATCATCACACCGATAATCAACAACGTGACATTTCCTTTTACCTTTTGGGAAACATACACGATCAGCGCCATCACGGATAAGGAACCGATCACGGCCGCTATCGATAAGGCGATCTCCCCCATAAAACCAAGTTTACTCAAGGCAACGCCCCCTAAACTACCGCTTAACAACACCACGAAAGCGACACCCATGCTCGCTCCCGAACTGATACCTAAGACCGAAGGTCCGGCCAATGGATTACGGAAAACGGTTTGCATCTGTAAGCCGCTGATGGATAAGCCTGCTCCCGCTACCAACGCTGTCAATGCCTGTGGTAGTCGGGATTTCCAGATAATATTCTGCCATGTAATAGGCTCATTTCCTGAATTCCAGATAATATGCCAAACCGATTGAAGAGGAATAGAGACTGACCCCAACACCAAATTCAAAAAGATTAGAACAAAAATAGCCGTGACAATCGCCAGCATCCATAGGGTATTTGAATGTCTCATCAGTGTTCCTTATTTAAGTCGAGAATAATAGACCGGCTCATGCTCCGGTAATAAATCCGGATGAAAGATATGAAGCAAATCCGCTAGGACGATCTCCGGTTCTGTCGGCATACTCTCATAAAACGGCGTGTTCTTCATATTACAATAGATAATCCCTTTCTCCCGGAACGCACGGAAATCCGCATAACGAGGATCTTGCTCTTTCAATGCCTCATAGCTAAACGTTCCCGAGAAACTATTCACGATACGCCAGAAATCAGCATCGTCCGCTTGGTTATAGACCGTCTCGAAGTCTAATGTAACACCACCGGATCGCTCATCGTCTTTCAAGAAATAATCAGCGCCGGCATCCTTGAAAAGCTGTGCCAAGAAACTCTTTCCTCCTACGGCATACCAGTTTCCACCCCGTAACTCGCCACTAAAAACGATCGGACGTTTTTTAACCTTGCCATCCGCCGTAAGTTCCTTTAATTCATTATACCTCTTCTCAATGGCGGCAAAACGCTCATTGCCCTCTTTCTCTACCCCTAACAACAAGCCTATGAACTTGATCCATTCAGCTTGTCCCAATGGCGTAGTCTCCTTATAACCCAAATGGGGAATCAAGGGGATACCCACGTCTTTCAGCGTCTCATAGCCTCCCCGCTTGAATGGCGATACAAGGATCAAATCAGGATTCATACTCATGATAACCTCGTTATCGAAATTTCCCTCTATACCGATCTTTGCGGTTTTACCTTCTTTCAGGCGTTCGTTCATCTCTTTATTGAACAAATGCCGTGTACTGGTAATCCCAACGACCTTATCCAAGGCACCCAATTTAATAAAATTCGATAATTGCAGGGAAGTCATACAGATAACGCTTCGGATAGGAAGCTCTATCATCGTATAATCAACGGGAATCCCCGTGGGTTTCGAACCTCTTTTTACGAACGCATAATGAAACGTGGTGCTTTCCTCGTTTTGAGGATCTTGAATATCAGCCAAGACATATTGATCCGCATAGGTAAGCTTGAAGGCACTTTCCTTTTTCTGATCCAGGATTTCCTTCAGCTCATCCGACAGCCTATCCTCACTCACCACTGTGAATTCCAGATTTTCCCGGCTTTGTTCTTCCCTATTTCTCCTTTTTCACGGATACCTGAAGTACATGATAAAGTCAATACCGATAAAAGCAAGCATCCACCCGCTATAAACTTATTCATAATCCTTGTTTAATTGACAGTTGATCATTGACAGTTACTCTCGTCCTGCTCCACGGGACAGCAACATTTATTTATGAACCGGCAGGTCTTCTGACTTACTTCCATTCTGGACGCCTTCCCGATTACGAAACCAGTGGCCAAGGTATTGTCCGAATGTTTAGAAGTTCACAGCAGCGTGGTCTGTCCGGGATTCTCACCCGGTTCCCTTTTAATCCGCCTCCCAGAAAAAGAGATAAGCGGAGCCTGTTACAGCGACAAAAGTAGTAAGAATATTTGTATACATCCGCAATTTTAAGGACTTTTGCGTTTCAAATAAAAACAGATACACATGAATCATCCTATTCACATCGTCTCATTAGGTCCCGGTGATCCGGAATTAATTACGCTGAAAGGGCTTAAAACATTACAAAAGGCTGATATTATCTATTGTCCTGCTACACAAGGCAAGCATGGAATCATATCTCGGGCGACGGATATATTGAAAGCTATTGAGGTAGACGAATCCTTGATCCATCCGTTTATTTTGCCAATGAGTAAGGAACGGACAGATGCGTTAAACGCTTATAACGAATTGTTTCTGGATGCCCAAGCTGAATATTTGAAAGGAAAACAAATCGTGATCGTCGCCGAGGGAGACGCTGGTTTTTATTCATCTATACAATATGTATACGATAAATTCGAGGAAGCAGGAATCCCGGTAGATCGAATCGCAGGAATTCCGGCATTTATAGCGGCAGGTGCCTTGGCCGGGATACATATCGTAAAACAAGAGGAGCAAATTAATGTAATCCCCGGGACTGCGTCGTTCGATGAACTTTCGGCAAAAATAGAAAATGGAATGATCATCGTCATCATGAAATTACCGGGTTGCCAAGAGGCTATTCATACTTGTATCCGGCAGTATGCGGATAAGGCGGTTTTTCATTATTTCGAGAATGTAGGAACAGGAAAAGAATATTATACTACTGATATCGCCACTATACATTCCAAGGATTTCCCCTATTTCTCCCTACTGATTATCCAACCTCGCGCTAAAAGAAGAAGGCTGCCCGGAGAGTAACCAAACCCGGACAGCCCATCTTATTACGCTACATGCAATATATGCTTAAGCTGATCGATATGGAAACGAAGTGTATCCATATAAGGTTTCACTGAATTATGGTACATGATCGCTTTTGCGTGCATATCTTCCAACTCGCTTACTTTACGGTTCGCCTCACGCATTTTACAAGCGTTGTAGCGAATACCCGATACATGCCCTTTGATATCCTCGATCGCTTGGTTTCCCCGGTTGAAGATAGACTCTGCTTCTTCCGGAGCGTATACCGTATAGGCTTGGGCAACGTCATCCAGTAATGCCTGTTGATAAGAGCCGGCTATCGGGAGCAATTGATGGATCGCATGATGACATAAAGAATGAACCTCGTTTTGAAGCTTCTTCAATTCTACTTCCCACTTTGATTCACATACTTCATCCAATTGTTTGACTTCCGCTACGACACGGCCGCTAAACAATTCCACTACCATCTTTTCCCATGCTTCTGCTACCCACGATTTAGTAGCAAATGTAACCTGACTAAATCTTACTGTTGACATAACCTTAAATTTACATATTATATTGCTAATGTTATTAATCTCTTATCTATTTCAATTTATCACACTCAAGCCATTTTAGCTTTCTTTTTATCGTTGTGACACCACAAAATTAATCAAATTATCATAGATGGATAATTTTAAAGACTATTTTATAATTCTTTAAGAGTGCGACAAGCAAAACGTATGATTTTTGCAAAGTTCACTTTACAAAAAGTTCAATTTCAAGCCTAACAGCTATCACAAAAAGCAAGATCATCACCATCTTCGCACAAAAATATCAAAATAACACAATCTTATTATTCCATAAAGGGGGAAAACCTTGTTCCGTATCATTTTGTTATTATAATAAATTAGATTTACTTTGTTCAAACTATATAAACTTACATAAAGCACATGAAATCGGACATTGAGATAGCAAGAGAAACAGACTTGCGTAAAATTAAGGAAGTTGCGACAACGTTAGGTATCCCTCGTGAGGAAGTACAAAATTATGGCAGGTATATTGCCAAGGTTCCTATCCATTTGATCGATAAAAAGCAAATGGACCAGCATAATTTAATTTTAGTGACCGCTATCACTCCCACTAAAGCGGGAATCGGAAAGACTACGGTTTCGATCGGTCTGGCTTTAGGGCTGAATAAAATAGGGAAGAAAGCGGTGGTCGCTTTACGTGAGCCGTCTCTTGGCCCGTGTTTCGGCATGAAAGGTGGTGCTGCCGGAGGTGGATATGCCCAAGTGCTTCCCATGGAAAACATCAACTTGCATTTTACAGGGGATTTTCATGCGGTTACTTCCGCCCACAATATGATTACCGCTTTATTGGATAACTATATTTATCAGACTCGCAACACCTGCGAGGGATTGAAGGAGATCAAATGGAAACGGGTTCTTGACGTAAACGACCGTAGCTTACGTAACATCGTATCGGGTCTAGGCGGCTCGGCGAACGGTGTCCCTACCGAGACCGGATTTGACATCACTCCCGCTTCAGAGATCATGGCGATCCTTTGCTTGGCTACGGATATAGAGGATTTGAAACGACGTGTCGGAAATATTTTATTGGGTTATACAAACGAAGATAAGCCTTTCACGGTAAATGATCTTGGCATAGCCGGAGCTATTACCGTATTGCTAAAAGACGCATTACTGCCGAACCTAGTACAAACAACGGAGAATACTCCCGCATTTGTACATGGAGGTCCTTTCGCTAATATCGCCCATGGATGTAATTCCATATTGGCCACCCAAATGGCTCTTACTTATGGAGATTATGTGATTACGGAGGCTGGTTTCGGCGCTGATCTGGGCGCAGAGAAATTCTTTAATATCAAATGTAGAAAAGCGGGGCTTTCACCGAAACTGACAGTCATCGTAGCGACTGCCCAGAGCTTAAAACTTCATGGTGGCGTTCCTGAAAAAGAAATCAAGGAACCGAATATCGAAGGATTAAAGAACGGATTCGCTAACTTAGATAAACACATTGAGAATATGAAGAGCTTCGGACAGCAAGTAATCGTGACTTTCAACCGTTTCGCTACCGATACGGACGAGGAGATCGCTTTAGTGGCTGAGCATTGCAAGGAAAAAGGGGTTGGATTCGCCATGAATAACGTTTTCTCTGAAGGAGGTGAAGGGGGTACGGAACTTGCCCGCTTAGTGGTTGATACGATCGAAAATCATCCTTCCGCTCCTTTACAATATACATATGATCTGAATGATCCGATCCGTACGAAGGTACAAAAAGTGGCCCAGAAGATATACGGAGCCTCTTCGATTGTTTATACGACTTTGGCCGATAAAAAATTGCGTCAGATCGAAAGCTTGGGTATTTCCCATTATCCGATCTGTATCGCCAAGACTCAATATTCATTCTCTTCCGATCCGAAAGCTTATGGGGTCGCCAAGGATTTCGAACTAAAAGTACGAGATGTAATCATCAATAACGGAGCCGAGATGATCGTTGTCGTCATGGGCGAGATCATGCGTATGCCGGGGCTCCCTAAAGAGCCGCAAGCCCGAAAGATCGATATCGTGGATGGCATGATTGAGGGATTGAGTTAATAGACAGTAAAACAATTTAAATAAAAAAAGGTACGCCTCACACATTCAGTAAGGCGTACCTTTTTTATAACCACTCTCGCCCCGAAACCGGGGGGCGATCAATAAGCTCTGGCGAACAGTACCCGGCAAGCCGACGGTTTACCTGTCACCATACACTTTCCCGGAGTCTTATCACCAGCTAAAGGAATACAGCGGATCGTAGCTTTCGTCTCGTTCTTGATCAATTCTTCTGTTTCCGGGGTTCCATCCCAGTGGGCCATGATGAAGACGCCATCCTCGATCTTCTCCTTAAATTCCTCATACGTATCTACGTTTATGATGTTAGCCTCACGGTGATCGTACGCTTTCTTGAAGATATTCGCTTGGATTTCCTCCAACAGATTCTTCACGTATTCCTCAATGCCATCACAAGTGATCGTCTCCTTCTCCAAAGTATCACGGCGCATTACTTCGATCGTATTATTCTCCAAATCACGACCACCCATAGCCAAACGCACGGGAACACCTTTTAACTCGTACTCAGCGAACTTCCAGCCCGGCTTCTTGTTATCAGCGTCATCATATTTCACGGAAATGTCTAACGCTTTCAATTTAGCCACGATACCAGCGACCTTCTCGCTGATCTGCGTCAATTGCTCAGCGCTACGGTAGATCGGTACGATCACAACCTGTATCGGAGCCAAATGTGGAGGCAATACCAAACCGTTATCATCAGAGTGAGACATAATCAACGCTCCGATCAAACGTGTGGAAACACCCCAAGAAGTAGCCCAAGCATAGTCGCTCTTACCGTTCTTGTCGATGAAAGTAACGTCGAAAGCCTTACCGAAGTTCTGCCCCAAGAAATGGGAAGTTCCCGCCTGCAAAGCTTTTCCATCCTGCATCATCGCCTCGATCGTATAGGTATCCAAAGCACCGGCGAAACGCTCGCTCTCAGACTTCACGCCCTTTATTACCGGCATTGCCATATAATTCTCTGCGAAGTTCGCATAAACGTCTTGCATCTTCTTAGCTTCTATCTCCGCTTCTTCACGAGTAGCGTGAGCGGTATGGCCTTCCTGCCACAAGAACTCAGCCGTACGAAGGAACAAGCGAGTACGCATCTCCCAGCGCATCACGTTCGCCCATTGGTTGCACAAGATAGGCAGGTCACGGTAAGACTGAATCCAGTTACGGTATGTATTCCATATAATGGTCTCCGAAGTCGGGCGAATGATCAATTCCTCTTCCAGTTTAGCTGCCGGATCTACGACAACCCCCGTACCGTCATGATTTGTCTTCAAACGATAGTGAGTAACCACGGCGCACTCCTTGGCGAACCCTTCTACGTGCTCAGCTTCTTTGCTTAAGAAAGACTTCGGGATCAGCAAGGGGAAATAAGCGTTCACATGACCGGTTTCCTTGAACATATCGTCTAGGATACGTTGCATCTTCTCCCAGATAGCGTATCCGTAAGGCTTGATCACCATACAACCACGCACGGCGGAATTCTCCGCCAAATCTGCCTTAATTACCAAATCTTGGTACCACTGCGAATAGTTTACACTTCTCGGTGTAAGTTCTTTCAGCTCTTTTGCCATTTCTTTATATTTCTAAATTATACTGTTTTCCTTAATCTGAATAAGTAATGGGTTGCAAAGGTAAGAAATAATCGTATATCTTTGTAAAAACTATATATAGATAATATCATGAATATACACAAGATCACACGTTACTTACTTATGTTATGTACATTTACGTTCTTAACTCTCACGGCGAAAGGGCAAGATGGAGAGCCTTTGCGACTGGCCGTGGCAGGGGTATCCCACGGACATCTATGGGAGGTGATAAGCCGTTTGGATAGAGGCGATTTCAAGATTGTAGGAGTCGCCGAGAAAGATGATTACTTACGGGAACATAACGGTCTGCGGGATAAGCTAGATCCAAACCTGTTCTATGCGGACCTTGGCGAGATGCTGGACAAGACCCATCCGGAGGCGGTCATCGTATACGAGCCGATCTACGACCATCTTCGTGTGGTAGAGGCTTGCGCGCCGAGAGGCATACATGTTATGGTAGAAAAACCATTGGCCGTAAATAACGAACATGCTACCCGAATGGCATCGCTCGCCCGTGAGAAAAATATCTTGTTGCTTACCAACTACGAGACTACGTGGTATAATACCAACCATGAGGCATTCCGCCTTATTGACAGCGGTGCTATCGGGAAGATCGATCGTATCAACGTATACGACGGGCATCAAGGTCCCTTCGAGATCAACTGCGGAAAAGAGTTCACGGACTGGTTAACCGACCCCGTGCTGAATGGCGGCGGGGCGGTTATCGATTTTGGATGTTACGGAGCCAACTTAGCCACCCGTCTCATGAAAGATGAAAAGCCTCTTAGCGTATACGCCGTACTACGGCAGAATAAACCGAATCTTTATCCCAAGGTAGACGATGACGCGACTATTATCGTGGAATATCCTTCCGCGACCGTCCAGATCATGGGATCATGGTGTTGGCCGATGGGTAGAAAAGATATGCATATCTATGGCGACAAAGGATATATTTACCAAGATACACCTAAGGAAATGCGAATTTATACCAACGGAAAGGAGCGCCAAGAAATAGCACCTTCCTTGAACGCTCCTTATAATGATTCCTTTTATTTCTTGAAAGCCGCCGTCCGTAAAGAGATTGACGTACCTCCCACGGACCTTTCCTCGTTGGAGAATAACCTAATGGTAGTACGGATATTGGACGCTGCCATTCAAAGCGCAAAATCTAAAGCGGTTATCCAGCTCTTTTGAGAGTTTAAAACACCTCTTTCCAATGTTTTAGATTCGTATCGATGGTATCCAAGACCTCCTTGCTTCGCCCCTCCATCATTAACTTATACATGGTCTGGGCAAAACCAAGCATTTGGGAGAACTCAATCTTGGGAGGCATCGCTAATGCGTTCGGATCGGTCATGATGTTAACCAAGGCCGGTCCGTCAGCGTTAAACACTTTCTGCAAGGTGGGGAATACATCGTCGGGGTTGATCACGTTGTAGCCCGCCATTCCCATTGAAAGGGCGACCCGGGCGAAATCCGGGTTCAGCATCGTGGTCTGCCAATCCGGCAGTCCGGCCACCTCCATCTCAAGTTTTACCATTCCTAGGGAACGGTTATTAAACACGATTAATTTAATCGGCAAATGGTATTGCACGATCGTAGCAAGGTCGCCCAACAACATTGAGATACCTCCATCACCACACAACGCCACGACTTGCCTGCCGGGATAAGCCAATGCCGCCCCTATCGCTTGCGGCATGGCGTTCGCCATCGAGCCATGATTGAATGATCCCAACATCTTCCGCATACCCGTAGCTTGCAAATAGCGGGCACCCCATACACAAGTCATACCCGTATCCACGGTAAATATGGCGTCGTCCGAGCTAAGCTCGTCTACGACCGAGATCACGTACTCTGGCTGTATCTTCTCTTCTTTCCCCCGGACAGTGGCGGCAGAACGGAGATTTTCCCGAACTTTCTCATATTTAGCCAACTGTTCCCGCAAGAAACTATCATCTTCTTTCTGGTGAATCAACGGAATCAACTCATCCAAAGTATCCTTCACATCGCCACAAAGCCCCATTTGTATCTTGGCACGACGCCCCAGACGATTCGGATTGATATCCACCTGTACGATCGTGTTGCTCTCTGGCATGAATGCCTCGTATGGAAAATCGGTTCCCAACAACACCAACACCTCTGCCTCGTGCATACTATAATAGCCGGAAGGCATGCCCAATAGACCGGTCATCCCCACCTCGTTCGGATTATCGTATTGGATCTCCATCTTACCCTTGAAAGAATAGGCTACCGGAGCATTCAGTAATTTAGCCAACTGCACCAATTCCGAATGGGCATCTTTCGCCCCTATTCCACAATAAAGTGTCACTTTCTTCGCGTTATTCAACAAATCCGCTAATTCCCGGATTTCCTGTTCGGCGGGACAAACCCGTTGTCGCGTAGGAAAAGAAAAGGTAGAGGACAAACCCGCTGTAGCATTCTCTGCCGCCAAGTCACCGGGAAGTCCGATCACCCCGACCCCACGTGATGAGATCGCCGCTTGCATAGCGCCTTGAAGCATCCGGGGAAATTGTTCCGGTGTAGTGGCTACCTGATTATAATAGCTACAATCATCGAACAATTTAATCGTATTTGTCTCTTGGAAATATTCTGTACCAAACTCCCGGGAAGGGATCGTGGAAGCGATCGCCAAGACCGGGGCTCCGGATCGTTGGGCATCATACAGCCCATTAATTAAATGTACATGCCCGGGGCCACTACTACCTGCACAACAAGCCAACTCGCCTGTCAATTGAGCCTCCGCCGCAGCGGCATAAGCTCCCGTCTCCTCATGACGGACATGAATCCACCGCAATCTGCCGTTTTTCCGAACAGCCTCGTTTACCTCATTCAGGCTATCGCCTGTCACGGCGTATATACGTCGTACGCCTGCTTTTTCCAGCGTATCCACTAACTGGTCCGCAACTTTCTTCGCCATAGTTTAAACTCTTCTTTTTATTTTATTAAGAAAACTATCAAGGGCTGGAGAAAGTTTTTGGAAAGACTGATTTTTATTTGATGCAATCCGTCAATGTTCGTAAAAAAGCGACAATAGCACAGTCTCCTCTTCCTAAGATAAACCTAAGTTCCCCAGTTCATCCTTATTTACGGTCTCGGGATATTCCGCCGGGGGGAAATCCTCTACATCCCTTACATTATGAAGCTAAATAGACACTTCACGACCCCTTCCGAGGTGATACGGGCGTATTTATCGGCAAAACCTTTTTCCGGGATATGGCATATAGTAAACATATCACCAAATGTACGATTTATTTCTCAAGATATATGAGCGATGGCCTCTATTTATGGAGAGACATCCCCATGTAGATACCGATGCAATAAGGAATTAACCAGATGAACCACACAATAATGCTAAATCTATTGAAATGCTGCTTGGCTTTTAACGAACCTTTAAAGTAAGTCCAAATCGCCCAGATCGCATGGATTAGCATCAAGCAAATAGCGATAATTCCCGTTACGGTATGCGCCGTATCATGCAGATGGGTCAGCTGGGCGATATGCTCCATCAAGCCCGTTCCAATAGCGTCCGCATAAAGTCCTAATACAAAAAACCAAAGATGCCACGCTTTTAACTGTCCTTGGAAACGCTCGCCCCAGACCCCGATCGTATAGCATATCAAGGCGGATGATATGACACAAATGGCCGTAATCAGTAAATGAATATCAAGTTGATTGAATACCATATTTTTCCTTTTTCAAAAAGAACAGAAGCTTCCTGAAAAAGTTTAGGCTATTGGCAAAGAATTCATACATTCGCGTGTCTAAATAAAAACGACAGGGCAATCCCGTTGAAAAATATGAAACAAAATATACTCGCTCTCTATCTGATCAAGTTATCCAAATGGTTCTCGCTCGTAATGCCTATCATTGTCCTTTTCTATGAGGATCATGGGTTAGGATTGCAAGACGTATTTATTTTGAAGAGTGTCTACTCGGTCGCCGCTGTCGCTTTGGAGATTCCCTCGGGCTACCTAGCGGACGTATGGGGACGTAAGAAATGCTTGATTCTAGGTTGTATACTGTTCTTTGGTGGGTACCTATGTTATTCTTTCACCTCCACTTTCACGGCATTTCTCTTCGCCGAGATCCTGTTGGGAACCGGGCAAACCTTGGTAAACGGAGCGGATTCGGCGCTGCTCTACGATACAACCGTACGATATAAAAAAGAAGAACTTTACTTGCGGTACGAGGGACGTATCACGATGATCGGTAATTTCGCCGAGGCCATCGCCGGGATATTCGGTGGATTGCTGGCCGCTTATTCCTTGCGATTGCCGTTTTACGCCCAAGCGTTTGTCGCCTTTATCGGCATTCCGGCAGCGTTCGCCTTGCAGGAATTCAATACTAAGAGTAAGGTACAGAACCCGGTTTCCGAGATTCTCCGCATTTTGAAATATTCCTTGGTTACGAACCGTAGGCTATGCTATAACATCATGTTCTCCGGTATCATCGGAGCCGCTACATTAACGATGGCATGGTTCGTGCAGCCCGTATTGATGAAGTTGGAAACCCCGACCTCCTATTACGGTGTCATTTGGACCGTGCTCAATCTGACGGTGGGATTGTCCGCCCTCTATTCTGATCGGGTAGAGCGGTATTTCGGGATGCGTAAATCAAACACGTTTATACTACTTGTAATCATCGATGGATATATATCGCTCGCTTATAACCTTACTTATTGGGGATTAGCGATCTTGTTCATTTTCTATATAGTCCGGGGCTTCGCCACACCGATTTTGAAAGGTTACATTAATCAAATGACCTTCTCGGAGATGCGGGCTACGGTCTTGTCGATCCGTAACTTTGTGATCCGCTTGATATTCGCTGCCATCGCCCCATTTATAGGTTGGCTAAATGATTTCTATTCTTTGCATGTCGCCCTGTTAGTTTCCGCCGGAATTATTGCCATACCCGGAATTTTATTCTTAGTTTTGCAATTCCGTAAAGCAGATTAAAAATATAATAGCATGAAAAGACAACTTATGACCGGACTGTTTGCCGCTTTGGCTTTCACAGCGGTAGCCCAGTCGAATGAGTGGCGAGATCCCGAGGTCAACGCCGTAAACCGTGCCCCGATGCACGCCAATTTCTTCGCCTACGAGACCGCCGAGGTGGCAGCGAAGGACGCCAAGGAACAATCCCAGAACTTCATGACCTTGAACGGTCCTTGGAAATTCTTTTGGGTAAAGAACGCTGACGCTCGTCCTACCGATTTCTGGCGGACCGATTACAACGACAAAGGATGGAACAATATGCCTGTGCCCGGTGTATGGGAACTGAACGGATATGGAGATCCTCTCTACGTAAACGTTGGTTACGCTTGGCGTGAGCAATTCAAGAACAACCCACCCGAGGTCCCTACCGTTAATAACCATGTGGGTTCCTACCGCCGTGAGATCATGGTTCCTGCCGGCTGGAACGGAAAAGAGATCATCGCCCATTTCGGCTCCGTTACCTCCAATATGTATTTGTGGGTAAACGGGAAGTACGTAGGCTATAGCGAAGATAGCAAGCTGGAAGCGGAGTTTAACTTAACTCCTTACTTGAAACCCGGACAAAAAAACCTGATCGCTTTCCAAGTATTCCGCTGGTGTGATGGTACTTATCTGGAAGACCAAGATTTCTTCCGTTACAGCGGTGTCGGACGTGATTGTTATTTATACGCCCGTAACCCAAAGCAACAGATCGCCGATATACGTGTGACTCCGGATCTGGACGCTCAATACAAAAATGGCTCGTTGGCTGTTAACCTGACCATGAAGGGTAAAGGTACGGTAGAGCTTGAACTATTGGATGCCCAGAATAAAGCTGTCGCTACCCAATCCTTGAACGCTTCCGGAAAGGTCAGCACGACGATAGAAGTTTCCTCTCCCCACAAATGGACCGCGGAGACTCCTTATCTATATACTTTACGGGCTACTTTAAAAGAGGGAGGCAAAACAATCGAAGTAATCCCTGTAAAAGTAGGTTTCCGTAAGATCGAATTAAAGAACGCCCAGATACTCGTGAATGGGCAACCGGTTCTTTTCAAGGGTGCCGACCGTCACGAGATGGATCCCGATGGCGGTTATGTCGTTTCACGTGAACGCATGATACAGGACATACAGATCATGAAGAAATTCAACTTGAACGCCGTTCGTACCTGCCACTACCCGGATGATAACTTCTGGTACGATCTTTGCGATAAATACGGTATCTATGTCGTAGCCGAGGCCAATGTAGAGTCTCACGGAATGGGATACGGCGAGGAAACGTTAGCCAAGAACCCATCTTATAAGAAAGCGCATCTGGAACGTAACCAACGTAACGTCCAACGTGCTTTCAACCATCCGAGTATAATCTTCTGGTCCTTGGGTAACGAGGCGGGATACGGTCCTAACTTCGAGGCCGCTTACGACTGGATCAAAAACGAGGATCCCAGCCGTGCCGTACAATACGAGCAGGCCGGGAAGACAGGAAAGACAGATATCTTCTGCCCGATGTATTACAACTACGAGGATTGCGCCAAATACTGCGAGGATAACTCCATGCAAAAGCCTTTAATACAATGTGAGTACGCCCATGCCATGGGTAACTCTCAAGGTGGTTTCAAGGAATATTGGGATTTGATCCGTAAATACCCGAAATATCAAGGAGGCTTCATCTGGGACTTCGTGGATCAATCCGTACGCTGGACCGGTAAGAACGGGAAAATGATCTATGCTTATGGCGGCGATTTCAATAAGTTCGACGCTAGCGATAATAACTTCTGCGATAACGGCTTGATCAGCCCGGATCGTGTTCCGAACCCGCATATGTACGAGGTTGGGTATTATTACCAAGATATCTGGACAACCCCCGGCGATCTGTCGAAAGGTGAGCTCAAGGTGTACAACGAGAATTTCTTCCGTGACCTTTCCGCTTATTATCTGGAATGGGAAATGCTGAAAGGCGGCAAGGTTGTTCGTAGCGGACGTGTTGATGACCTGAAAGTAGCTCCCCAGCAAACATCAACAATTCGATTGGATCTAGGCGAGACTTGCCAATGCGCAGAATGGTTGCTGAACGTATCTTATAAATTGAAGAACCGTGAGGGCTTATTACCCGCCGGACATACCGTAGCCAAGGATCAGCTGACGTTGAATCCATACAAGGCTCCATCTATGGAATTGAAAAACGTGGAGACAACCAATATCGAAACCAAGGCTCCAGTCGTACAAGATAGCGATGCGAATTACCTGATCGTGGAAGGTTGTGGTTTCCGTACCGAGTTCAATCGAGAGAATGGTTATCTGATCAAATACGAGGTAAACGGCCAAGACATGATCAAGGAAGGAGAGGCTTTAACTCCTAACTTCTGGCGTGCGCCGACAGACAATGATTTCGGAGCTGGCCTACAGAAAAAGTACGCCGCATGGAAGAATCCGGAGATGAAGCTGACTTCTCTTAACCAACGGATGGAGAACAAGCAAGTGATCGTAGAGGCCGCTTACGATATGCCGACCGTATCCGCCAAGTTGAACTTGACGTACGTGATCAATAACAAGGGTGCGATCAAGGTTACCCAGAAAATGACAGCAGACAAGAATGCCAAGGTATCCCCCATGTTCCGCTTCGGTATGCAAATGCCGATGCCGAGATCATTCGAGAATATCGAATACTACGGCCGTGGTCCCGTGGAGAATTATATCGACCGCAAGGGTAACGCCGACTTGGCTATTTACCGCCAGACCGTAGATGAGCAGTTCTATTCGTATATCCGTCCGCAAGAGAATGGAACGAAATCGGATATCCGCTGGTGGAAAATGCAGAACGAGGCTGGCAACGGTATCGAGGTTGTAGCCTCTGCCCCATTCTCCGCTTCCGCTTTACATTATACGATCGAGTCTTTGGACGACGGTGCCCGGAAGGATCAAAGACACTCTCCCGAAGTAGAAGAAGCTGACTTGACAAACCTTTGTCTCGATAAGGTGCAGATGGGATTGGGCTGTGTAAATAGCTGGGGAACTATCGCACTCCCGGAATATCAAATTCCTTACGGCGACTATGAGTTCACGTTCATTCTTACTCCAGTAAAACATAGCATCGAGATCGAGTAAAACGAATCTTTTATCTAGCGAGAGATATATGAAAGAAGGGGAAAGCAATTGTTGTTTTCCCCTTCTCTCGTTTTCTATCATCACTATTCTTTAACAGCCACTACCTACAAAATTCCTAAACCGTTCCAGTCCCTTTATCAGCGAGGAACGTGGACAAGCAATATTCCAACGCATGAAACCTTCGCCTTCTGCTCCATACATCGTTCCAGCATTGAGCCATAGCTTCGCTTTCTCGATCAGCAAGTGTTCCAATTCTTCCGATGATTTACCAAACTTACGGCAATCCATCCATACTAGATAAGTGCCTTCCAACAAGGTTATCGGGAAGTCCGGCAAATATTTCCCGCAAAAATCTTTCATGTATAAGTAATTCTGCCATAAATAATCGATCAGTTGCGACAGCCATTCCTCTCCCTCATTATAGGCCGCTATGGTAGCTATTACACCAAAAGGATTCACATCGCATACCTCGTTGATATTGATTGCCCGGTCTATCTTCCGACGTAGGTTCTCATCGGAACACACGATATTGGCGATCTGTAATCCAGCTATATTGAAAGCCTTGCTAGGTGACAGGCATGTCACAGAATGCCGTAGGAATTCTTCCGAGATAGATGCGAACGGCGTAAAAGTATATTCCGGAAATACAAGTTCGCAATGTATATCATCCGATACGACTGTTAAACCATTACGGATACATATCTCGCCGATATGACTTAATTCCTCACGTGTCCATACCCTTCCAGCGGGATTATGAGGATTACACAACAACATGACCTTTACCCTCGGATCAGCGGCTTTTCTCTCCAAATCCTCATAATCAATCGTGAATGTATTATGGGCATAAGACAAAGGGTTGCGGATAATCTCACATCCGTTATTGCGGATGGATGAGAAAAAACAGTTATAAACCGGAGTCTGCACCAGTACTTTATCACCCGGCTCGGTCAACGCTTTGATAACGGCGGAAATAGCCGGAACAACGCCGGAGGTATAAATCATCCATTCTTTCCGTATTTGCCATCCATGCCGACGTTCAAACCAACCTGTCACCGCTTCGTAATATGCATCCGGCACTTGGGTATAACCGAAAATACCATGTTCTACACGTTGCCGTAAAGCTTCGATAATAACGGGTGCCGTACGGAAATCCATATCGGCCACCCACATCGGTAGTACATCCGTGCCCACAGCACTATCCCATTTATAAGAGTTCGTACCGGTACGAGGCACTATTTCATCGAAGTTATATCTCATATTCTTTATGCGGAAAAGCAAGTACGTTCATTCCATAGCCTCAGTTGGCAATTACCCGGAGCCTTGATGTTCTCGTCGAGGATTACCTCACCATAACTTTCGGCGGTGATACTTCCCGTACGGGGATTCTTCACGCTACGGATCGAGCTGTTGATAGTCGCCTGCACGGAACTGTATTCAAAGGCTAGATCGCAATCATCTGCCATCGTACAGTTCTCCATCATAAGATCGTGGGCGTAACAAAGCGGCTGCGTACCCGAGATCTTGCAATTTACCAAACGCAGGTTCTTCGAGTGCCACCCCAAGTACTCGCCGTTAATCTCGGAATCGTATACGGTAACATTCTCCGTATTCCAGAAAGCGTCTTTCGAGTTGATGACCGCATTACGGATTTCCACGTTCTTACAATACTGGAACGAGTAGTTTCCATTTTGAGCGTAGTTCCGGATTTTAATGTTCTCGCCGTGCATAAATAAATAATCAGCATGATCTATTTGCACATTTATCAATTCCACGTTCCGGCAATGCCAAAGGGTTTCTTGAGCATTGGGTAGTTGTACGTTTTCCAGTCTGATACCGTCCATCTCCCGAAACATCTTTGGGGCTTCCACCCGTGTATCCGTCATCACTAGATTTTGGGAGTACCATAACGCGGCACGTCCACCTTCGGTAAACAGGCTATTCTTGATGGTGAAGCCATCCACGTGCCAAAACGGATATTTACCCTCAAAACGACAGCCTACGGCTATGATATTGCTACACTCTTT
>ENA-ORNB01001284-ORNB01001284.1-human-gut-metagenome-genome-assembly--contig:-NODE-1284-length-18928-cov-3.500238_pt1 | contig 18928 bp, 18 predicted proteins | sample MGYA00242112_ERZ509016 | MGnify/ENA primary metagenome ERZ509016 (study PRJEB26280, sample SAMEA2338705) | human gut metagenome | biome: human gut; feature: human-associated habitat; material: faeces...
ACCGCCCCCGCCAAGGTACTGAACGCCTCCCGCCTGGCCCAGCTGGAGCCCGACTGCCTGGTCATCGACCTGGCCTCCCGCCCGGGCGGGGTGGACATGGAGGCGGCGGCGCAGCTGGGGGTGCGGGTGATCTGGGCCCTCTCCCTGCCCGGCAAGGTGGCTCCCGTCACGGCGGGAAAGATCTTGCGGGATACCATCTGTCATATTCTCTGTGAGTTAGGAGTCTGAGCATGGAACAAATTCGGGTGGGATTCGCCTTCTGCGGGTCCTTTTGTACATACGGCCAGGCCATGCCGGCCCTGGAGCGGGCCAAGGCCAAATACGGGGACGTGACCCCCATCATTTCGGAAAAGAGCGCCGAGACCGACAGCCGCTTCGGTCCGGCCCACGAGTTCATCCGGGAGATGGAGCGCATCTGCGACAAGCGGGTCATCGACACCATCCCCAAGGCCGAACCCATCGGCCCCAAGAAGCTCCTGGACGTGCTGATCATCGCCCCCTGCACGGGGAGCACCCTGTCCCGGCTGGCCAACGGCATGAGCGACACGTCGGTGACCATGGCGGCCAAGGCCATGTGGCGCAACGGCCGGCCGGTGGTGGTGGCCGTCTCTACCAACGACGGCCTGGCCGGCTCGGCTAGGAACATCGCGACGCTGCTGGACAAAAAGCACGTCTTTTTCGTCCCCTACCGCCAGGACGACCCGATGGGGAAGCCCACCTCCCTGGTGGCCGACTTCACTAAGATCAACGACACGGTGGACGCCGCTCTGGAAGGTCGGCAGCTCCAGCCCCTGCTGCTGGGTCCGGCGTGAAAGAAACCCCTCCGGGATGTTTGCAGGATATCCCGGAGGGGTATCTCGTTATACATACGAGATGGATTTATTGACGCACGGTATGACATATGATCAGGGAGTGACACTCCAATTGATATTGAGTTGAGTGATACCTCGCATGAGATAGCCTGTAACCCTGAAAACGAAAGTGTTACCCACACACATGTTACCTATTTACAAGACACGGTTACATATTTTAAAAATGATGTATAAGAATAGTAAAAAGAGAGCAAATTCTGCACAATTTAAATGTATAAAAGTTGGTATCCAGAATGCTTTATCTATGGATACAACCTGAAGGAGAAAGGAGCAGGAACAATGGACGATCGAATTTTGGTTCACATTGAAAATGGCATTGGTCAGATCCAATTAAATCAGCCTCGTGTGCTGAATGCTCTGGACGACCAGACCTATGATAATTTATCGGCGGTTGTCGGTCAGCTTAACTCAGACAAAAACGTGCGTGTCGTGATTTTTTCTGGTTCCGGGAGGGCGTTTTGTGCGGGTGACAATATCACGGACGGTTCTCTGATAAAGAAGCGCACCTTCCTTCAGGCCTATGAATATATTCGACACATGCAGATCGTTTTTAATCAAATTGAGCAGATGGAAAAACCAACGATTGCAGCAATCCATGGCGCTTGTTGCGGAGGCGGCCTGGAACTGGCGCTTTCCTGCGATATTCGAATTGCCTCAGAAGATTCCAAGATTGGGCTTCCGGAATTGAAGCTGGGCGCGATACCCTGCATCGGAGGAACGCAGCGGCTGTCCAGACTCATTGGGACAGCCAAGACAAAGGAATTATTATTCACGAGTGAGCTTATTTCGGCTGCCGAGGCGGCACAGCTTGGGATTGTCAACCGGGTTGTCAAGAATGGCTGTGAGTGTTCGGAAGCTATCTCCATGGCAAATCGAATCAAACAACACAGTATGCTAGCCCTGAAGATGGCAAAACGGTCTGTTGACGAAGGCAGAGATTATCCCCTTTCAGCGGCGCTAGAGATTGAAGCCAGAAATGACGCAATGCTCTTTGACACGCATGATTTCTATGAAGGTATGGTCGCGTTTCAGGAAAAACGGATGGCAGAATTTTGGGATGAATAGCTCCGACCATTAAAACAAAATATAGATTTGGGAGGAAAGTGCAATGATGGGTAAACCTCTATCAAGTATAAAAGTTGTAGATTTCTCCATGTATGTGGCCGGTCCCACCGCTGGGCGCATGATGGGGGAGTGGGGCGCTGATGTGATCAAAGTGGAGCCCCTGGCAGGCGACAATAATCGCCCCGCTGGCCGAATGATGGGAATGCCGATTGACGATATGAACAATCCCCACAACGAGATGTTCAATGCAAATAAGCGCAGCCTCGCTCTCAACATGAAGAGCGAGGAAGGCAAAGCCGTTATGGATAAATTGTTATCCGAAGCAAATATTTTCTTGACTAGTTTTCGTACAAAGGCACTGGAAAAAATGGGCTTGGATTATGATCCCGTTTCTCGGCGGCATCCGCATCTTATTTGGTGCCAGGTGACTGGCTTTGGAACACAGGGGCCTCAGGCAAATGATCCGGGCTTTGATACAGTCGCCTTTTGGGCGCGCAGCGGTGCAATGGGGGATCTCCCCGAAAAAGATACGGCACCGATTCCACCTCTGATCGCATTCGGTGATCTTCTCACCTCCGAAACATTGTGCGCCGGCGCCTGTGCCGCACTTTATCAGCAGGCAAAAACAGGCAGGGGTGAAAAAGTGATGGTTTCGCTGTATAGCAATGCGCTTTGGGCACTGGGCGTGGGTGTTCAATCCACACAATACGGGGATGAATACCCAAAGACCAGGAAGAATGCCGTTTCACCCATGTCGAACTCCTACTGCTGTAAAGACGGTGTGTGGATTTTTATGTGTGTAATTGATCATGAGCGATATTACAATGCGGTGGTGAAAGCCATCGAGCGTGAAGACTTGATTGACCATCCTGTATACAGTGATTTGAGTACCTGTAAACCTGTGGCACCCGAATTCATCAGAGTTTTGGAGGATGGCTTTTCTAAGTGGGACCACAACGAGATGCACGAGCGCCTGACCAGGGCCGACGTGGCGCATTCTTTGATTTATAAGATCAAAGATGCCATTCACGATGAACAGGCACTGGCAAACCATTATGTCTATCCCTATACCATGCGGGATGGAAGCTCCTGTATTGGCGTCGCCCCGCCGATCAAGTTCGGCCAGGTTGAAGCTCCTGAACACCGCTTAGCGCCTTTGATTGGTGAACACACCGTAGAGATTCTCAGACAGTATGGATACACAGAAGCTGAAATCCAACGATTGATCGAGGAACATGTGGTAGGTGTATACCCTGGGTGAGTCTGGCCATGTTGCTCTCTGCGACATGGTGAAGGATGTATATGATTCGACCCGGGAACAGACTAAGCATACTGCGGAGAGCAGGGATCTGTGGGATATAGGATTACAACTAAACATGAAATATTATCCAGCGCCATGTGAAAGTTCACAGTGATATAATGGTCTGTGCATTTTGCAAAATCGGCTTGCAGAAAGGGGGGCGCACCCGGAAAAACCGAGGGTGCCGACAACATGGACCAGTATAGCATGGTAAAACAGCAGCATGACCACAATCATAGCGGGGCGTGGAAACAGTTGGAGGATCAGGATCTCAAAAAGTTGTGGCAAAGTTGCATTGACAGTGGACTGCAGCGGGATCTTGAGATTCTGCCTTGCCGCTCATATGACGAAATGAGGATGATAAAAGAAAATACTACCAAACTTTTTGCCTATTCCAATCGGTTGGTAGTCAGCATTTTTCGCTGGTGTACTCGCCCTTTAGCCTTTGTGCTAGTGGACGCAAATGGAACTGTACTCCGGGTATATTGTAAAGGCCCATTTGCGTCCGACCTCAAAAAAGCGGGGATAAAACAAGGCGTAGACCTCTCTGAACATGCTGCTGGAGCGACGGCATTTTCCGTCGGTATCAATACAAAGAATCCCAGCAGGACTTCCGGAAGCGACCACTATTTGGACCTTTTTACCAGTATGACGATGTATTTTGCTCCATGTGTCCTGGAGGACAACTCTCCCGAACACTTTGGAGAGCTGTCACTTCTAGGGGGAATTGGTGTCATAACACCTTATACATCTCATTATGAGGACTATCTCGCCACCGTGATCACCATGACCAAAGAAGTCTGCCTCCATCTCGATATGGTAAACACCTTTTATAATTTCTACCTGACAGATACTTTAGGATACATTTGTGTCGATATTGACAGCAATACAAGGGAACCCTACTGTCTGTATCATAACTCAAATATTTTTAACATTCTGAATATTCCATTTACTGATCTCTGCTTCAAACGCCTTGACAGTGTATTCGATCCTTTACCTGCAAACCGGGAATTTTGGGAGATTGTGCAAACCAGAAAGCGCCTGCATAATGCGAATATTCCCCTCTGCATTCACGGAGTTACAAAACAATACATCGTCTCCACCGACCTCTATCGGCAGCGTAAAGTTGGCTATGAGGGAGTGCGTTTTTTCATTTCCAACACAGAGAAAATAAGCTCTTTTGTATCCAAACAAATCGGCAACAATGCCATTTTGACATTCAATAATATCATTGGACAGAGTTCGGAGATTAAACAAACCATCAAGTATGCCAAAAAGTATGCAGAATTTGATAACAATGTCCTTATCATTGGCGAGAGTGGAGTAGGCAAAGACATTTTTGCACAGGCAATTCACAACAGCAGCAGCCGGAAAAACGGCCCTTTTATTGCAGTCAACTGCGCTACGTTTCCCCGCGATTTGATGGTAAGCGAGCTGTTTGGCTATGAACCGGGAGCATTTACAGGTTCCAGGAAGAACGGCAACACCGGCAAATTGGAGCTGGCTAATACTGGAACTTTGTTTTTGGATGAAATCGGAACGCTTCCGCTGGATCTGCAGGCGATTCTGCTCCGTGTCATGGAAACCAAACGCTTTATGAAGCTGGGGGCCAATAAGGAAACCGTTGTGAATGTGCGTATTATTGCCGCTACAAACGAAAACATTTTGGAAATGGTGACTCAAAAGCAGTTTCGTATGGATTTATATTTCCGTTTGTCTGCTTTTGTCCTGAATATTCCCCCTCTGCGTGAACGTAGGGAAGATGTTGTATTGCTGGCCAACCATTTTATTGGTGTTGTCTCGTCTCGGATACATATTACCCCCCCAAAAATCTCTGAAGAGGCCGTCACGTATCTTTCAAAACTGCAGTGGAAGGGAAATGTACGTGAACTCCAGAACATGATCGAAGGAATTGTCCAGATATACTCTCCATCCGTTATTACAATTGACCATGTTACCGATTATATGCGAGTTGTGGGCTTGATTGAGCACGCCTCTTCCGAAAAAATTACATCGGCCAACCCAATTAGAGGAATAGAAGGATCTTCCCACGAAACTGGTGCAGTTACGGAGGAACAGTTGCGCAGCACTCTGGAAGAATGCAACGGCAACCGTTCCAAAGCGGCAGAGATATTAGGTATTTCCAGGAAAACACTGTATAAATGGATAAAACGTTTCCAGATTGAAGGTATTTAAGCGATCAGGCCTGTCCTCCGCATTCATCGTTGTGCCTGACGCTGTAAATAGAATACAAAGGAAAGCGAGGTCTCAGAAACATTGGACTCCAAATCCTTGCTGCAACAGCTGACAGCACAGTACTATGATGATTTAGCGCATGCCAAAGAGCGCGGGCAAAAAGTTGTATGGGTAAACGGGCTTTTTCCACAGGAGTTCTTGGAGGCCATGGATATCCAAGTGGCCTATCCAGAAAACCTGGCCGCAGTCCTGGGAGCCAAAAAAGGTGTAACACCATATCTGGAAAAATGTGAAGCACAAGGCTATTCCAATGACCTTTGTTCCTATACGCGCGCCGGTCTTGGGTATATCGAAGATTTCAACAGCGATATTGGAAACATTCCCCGTCCGGACATGCTGCTGAATTGTACCAATATCTGCGGCCTGTGCGTCAAATGGTTCGAATGTACGGCCAAGAGACTGAATGTACCGTATTTTGTAATCGATACACCGTTCCAGCCCGAGGGGGACGGTGCCACAGAGAATGATGTTGATTACATCGTGTCCCAATTTTATGAATTGATCCATCAGCTTGAACTATTGTGCGGAAAACCCTTTGACTATGAGAAATTTCGAAAGGTCTTACGTATATCCCGTAGAGTTGCTCGCGCTTGGAAAAGAGCCACCGACTATGTGCAATATATTCCCAGTCCTATGGATGGCTTTAATCTATTCAACTATATGTTCTTGGTGGTCTGTGCCCGAGGTAAAGAGAGCACCGCTGAATTCTATGAACTGCTGGCAGATGAGATGGAGGTTATGGCAAAGGAACATAAGAGTCAATTCCGCTCAAAGCAACAGTATCGCATTATGTGGGACGGCATCGCCTGTTGGCCATATCTGGCCCAAAATCATAAAACACTGGGTGAGAATGGGATGATCCTAGTCGGCTCTTTCTACCCCAGTGAGTGGTATCTGGATTACGATGCAGATGATATCCGCTCCATGGCTCGTACATACGCCAATCGTCCACCCATCAGCAGCATAAAACGTCAAATCGATATTCGGGCTGACATCATGCGGGAATCCAACTGTGACGGTGCCCTCTATCATGTCAATCGAAGCTGCAAAATTCTGACCTTTATGCAGGCATGTGTTCGGAAGGGCGTTTATGAACGCAATGGAAAACCATACGCCACGTTTGATGGTGATCAGACAGATCCTACCGTCTTCAACTCAGCACAATTTGAGACTCGCGTACAAGCCCTACGAGAGAGTCTCTATGAGTCAGGCCAGGAAAAGGAAGGTGGGACCTGATGAAACAGCAAGAAGCTATTTTAAAACGCATGAACCATGCCATAACTCATATTCAAGAGACGGTCCGCGCTGAGAAGGCAAAGGGGCGAAAGGTCATCGGTTGTACCCCCATTTTCGTACCAGAGGAGCTTGTCTATGCTACGGGAGCCCTTCCCATCGGCGTCTGGGGAAGTGAAAAAGTCGTTTATTCCCGGTCGGCAGAATATCTGCCCACATACGCATGTTCGGTGGTGCAAGGCATTTTAGAGTTAAGCGCATCCCACCTCTACGACTGTCTGGATGCTATTCTACTGACAGCGTTGTGCGACACCTTGAAATGCATGTCCCAGATTATCCAATCTTCCGCACCACATCTGCACCCTATCTTCGTTCGCTATCCTCAAAATTACCGTTTAGAAGGCGGCGTACAATATCTGAATAATGAGTTCAAGCAAGTCAAGGCTCAACTTGAAGCGATTACAGGGACAGTGGTAACAGAACAAATGCTACATGATAGCATCGAGCTCTATAATGCTGATCGAATTGAATTGCAAAAGTTTTCTGCACTTCTTGCTCAGAAACCTGGATTGATAAGCTGTCGAGATCGTCACACTGTGATTAAATCCCGTCTTTACATGGATGTGAAGGAACACTTGGACCTGCTGCATACACTGAATGAAACGCTGTCTGCTGCGCCTTCCCCTGATTTTCACGGGATTCGAACTTATTTGAGCGGGATAATGACAGAACCCGTTGCTTTGCTTGATATGATGGATCAATTTGGATTCTCCATTGTCGGAGATGAGCTGCTTCAGGAGAGCCGTCAATTTCGTCAGTTGGTACCGCAGGCCCTCAGTCAGCTCGAACGTCTAGCCAGACATATACAAAATATCCGTGGAGAAGCCTTTCTGTACGATCCGCAGAAGGAACGATGCAACATTATTGCAGAGGAATGTCTTCAGAGGCAGGCCAAATGCGTGCTCTTCGTGCAAATGAAGTTTTGCGATACCGATGAGTACGACTACCCTTGGATCCGTAAGGCGGCTGAGTCAGCCGGACTCTCTGTTCTCGATCTGGAAATTGAACAGAACATGACCTCTTTCGAAGGTGTACGCACACGGCTGCAGGCCTTTGCAGAGCTGCTTCAAAGCTGACGTGGGGGTGGTGGAAATTCAATATTTTATTGGGATAGATATTGGTTCAACCGCTACTAAGGCCGTTGCACTGACACCAGCGGGAACCATTCTAGGCAGCAAGGTCGTCTCCTCGGGGGCTGGTACTCATGCCGATGAAGAAGCCCTGCATCTCCTCCGTCAGGAATGTCACCTTCTTCCAGAGAATTGTGGTTGCCTGGTGGCTACTGGATATGGCCGTCTCATTTGCAGGGAAGCTGATATGCAGATGAGTGAGATTTCCTGTCATGCAAAGGGAATCCACCATCTACTCCCGGAAACACGAACCATCATCGATATTGGAGGACAAGATCTCAAAGTAATCCGTATCAATGAAAGAGGCTCTGTACAGCAGTTTATGATGAACGACAAATGTGCGGCTGGAACAGGGCGGTTTTTGGAAGTCATGAGTCAGGTTTTAAAGATTCCCCTTTCGGAATTGGGAACCCTCGATCAAAAGTCGATTCACATTGAACCAGTTAGCAGTACTTGTACGGTCTTTGCTGAATCAGAGGTCATCTCCAAGCTGGCATCTGGGGCGGAAATTCCCAATATTATTGCAGGAATCCATGATTCTGTAGCCCGAAAAGTTGTCGGTCTCGCCATGCGGATAGGTGTGGAACCGCAAGTTGCACTTACCGGGGGAGTGGCCCTCAATCAGGGTGTTATATGCGCGTTGGAGCGAAATCTAAAGCAACACATCATGACAGCGGACATTCCTCAGTTGACCGGCGCATTAGGGGCAGCCTTGATAGGACTCGAAAAGAAAAATAATTTCGAATAACAGCTCTTGAGGTGTTCCCCTCAGACACAGAGTCAAACTTAAGCAATGCAGCAAAGGAGAATGGCTATGGAATTCAAACTGAACGAGTTGCAGGAAACAATTCGTGCATCTGCGCGGGAGTACGCCCAAACATACTTGCGCCCGCGTATTGATGAAATTGAACACGCAGAAAAATTCCCCCAGGATTTGATCAATGTGATGGCGGATATGGGCTTTATCGGCCTGAGTTATCCGGAAACATACGGAGGTCTGGATGCCGGCTATCTCTGTGAGGCAATTGCTATCGAAGAGATCTCAAAAGTCTCGCCAAGTGCTGGCAAATTGCTGACAGTCTGCCTGTTGCCACTAGATGCCATACATTTATTCGGAACAGAAGCTCAGAAAATGAAATACCTTCCTGACGGCATTAGCGGAAAGGATGTCGGTTCCCTTGCTTTTACGGAGCCGGGAACTGGTTCTGACCCTAAGCAGCTCACAACCACGGCAAAGAAGGTGGGAAGCAAGTACATTATCAACGGCACAAAACGTTTTATCTCTAACGCCGCGCATGAGGGTCACATTGTAGTGGTTGCCCGCGATGAGAATGCGGATACCTGTACTGCCTATATCGTGAAAAAGTTCTGTAAGGGATATTCGATTTCTACCCCATGGGAAAAAATCGGTTTCCATGGCAGCCATGTATATGACGTGTTTTTTGACGATGTGGAGGTAGAAGAAGAGGATATTCTGGGCGGATATGGCAAGGGATTTGACTTGCTTATCGGTACGACGACCTATGGCAAGTTGGCCTTTTCTGCTGTGTTTGCGGGCGCAATGGAGGGTGCCTACGAGCTGGCTGTCAAATATACGAAGGAAAAGCTACATCGTGGTACTTCTATCGGCAAATTTCCCACCAATCAGTTGCGTATCTCGGAAATTGCGGCGAACACACTCAGTGCTCAGCTCATGCTTTATCGCGCCGCTTCTGATGCTGATACAATCACTGGCGATATCCGGCGGGTGCAGGCAATGACCGCGCTGGCAAAGGGATATATTGCGGACTTGGCCACCCGCACCATTCAGATGGCGCTCAACGCCCACGGCTCCTATGGCGTGGCAGAAGAATACAGTGTCGAACGTTTTCTCCGGGATGCCGCAATCTTCCCCAACATCGAAGGCGCTGCCGATGTACAACGGCTCATTTCGGGCAGCTATATTTTACGTCATACCGATTCGTTGCTTTAAACAGTGTTCTTCCAGATTAAGGCACATGAACATAAGAAAAAAGAACGGAGGAAACCGCCATGGCATTCCATGTGTTCGACGAAGAACAGAGCTCACTCGTTGACATGATTAAGAAGTGGGCAGATAAGGAAGTGCGCCCCTTTGCGGGGCAGTGGGATGAAGCCGGAATTTGTCCCATTGAAACCATCCGTTCCGGTCTTGAGATGGGGCTGCACTGTCTAGACTATCCAGAAGATTACGGCGGAGCCGGGCTGAGTGCGAAAACTGCATGCGTTGCCTTCGAGGAACTTGCCAAGGCGGATGCTGGTATCGCCTGCGCATTCAGCGTCACAAGCACAGCGATGGCACCTATTATGCTTTACGGGTCGGAAGAACAGAAACAACTGTGCAGCGACCTTGTTTTCCGAAGGGGAGGTCTGGCCTCCTTCTGCCTGACGGAGCCCGGTTCCGGATCTGACTCCGGAAACTGCAAAATGACTGCCGTGAAACAAGGAGACCATTATGTGCTCAATGGCACCAAATGCTTTATTACCAACGGTGGATTTGCCGATGTCTACTTTGTTGTGGCCTCCACGGATCGCAGCAAGCGAAATAAGGGCCTGAGCGGATTCATCGTCACCCGGGGAACCGAAGGGCTCAGCGTAGGGAAGGAAGAAAACAAATGCGGATTCCGAACCTCCAATACGGTGGAACTTGTCTTTGAAAATGTCTGTGTTCCCGCTAACCGTCTTGTGGGCCAGGAGGGAGACGGCTTCAAACTTGCAATGGCGGCCTTGGATCATGGTCGGCCCTATATCGGTGCCGTAGCGCTTGGAATCGCCCAGAGAGCGTTGGATGAAGCGGTGGCCTATTCCAAGATTCGTAAGCAGTTTGACGAACCAATCTGCAGCAACCAGGGGATTCGCTTCATGCTGGCAGACATGGAGATTCGCACAGAGGCCGCCCGTTGTCTGGTGTATCATGTAGCAGATCTGATCGATCAGCACCAGCCAATCACAGAAAACGGTTCCATTGCCAAATGCTTTGCCACAGACGCAGCTATGAAGGTCACCTTGGACGCTGTTCAGATCTTTGGCGGCTACGGCTACATGAAAGAATATCCTGTAGAAAAGCTGATGCGTGACGCGAAAATTTTCCAGATTGTAGAAGGGACCAACCAGATTCAGCGTGTTGTGATTGCTAATAAACTGCTGAAGTAACTGTGCTGCGCGACGAGGTGAATATGAACTGCCGTTTTGAACAATATCAAGCAAAGCTGACTTCAGTAGCTGGGATTGCAAATGCCATTGAGTCAGGCTGGAACTGCTGTTCTGATATCGCACAGGGCATTCCCTATGATATTTATGCTGCGCTTTCCGCACGGGCGGCACAGGGGCAAGTATCTGGTCTTAGCATCTATACGCTAATGGATATGTGCCCATTGCCCTACTACGAAAAAGACTTGGGAGAAAAAATGAAAGGATTCTCCTGGTTTTCAGGACGCGGCTCTCGCCAGGCTGTTGCCAAGGGCTATGGAGAAAGTTTTCCATGTTATTACCGTGATGTTCCAACGCTCATCAACCAATTTGTACGTGTGGATGCTTTCCTAGCGGTAGTTTCTCCTATGGATGAGCACGGTTATTTCAGCTTTGGGAGCGTCTGTTCCTGCACGCCTGCCCTTCTGCAAAAGGCTCATAACATCTACCTACAAGTCAATTCCAATATGCCTCGGGCGTTGGCCGGGCCTCAGGTACACATTTCTCAGGTAACGGCAGTGTGTGAATCAGACTCGGAACTTCCTTCTCTTCCTTCTGTTAAGTGCGACCCGGTCAGCCAGACAATTGGAAATTTTGTGGCGGAGGAGATCCCAGACGGAGCCACGATCCAGCTGGGCGTAGGTGCCATCCCAGAGGCAATTACCAACGCTCTGCATGGCAAGCATGATCTTGGCATCCATACTGAATTGTTCACCGATGGCATGGTGGATCTGATTGAGCGTGGTATTGTCACAAATGCGCGAAAGCCCGTTCACACGGATTATACGGTTGCCACCTTTGCTCTGGGTGGAGAGAAGGTTCGCAGGTTTATTCATGAGAATCCATGTATCCGTTTGATGCCTGTCAACTACGTGAATTCCCCATCTGTCATTGCACAGCACCCCAATTTTATCTCCGTAAACGCCGCATTAGAGGTAGATTTTCTGGGACAAGTCTGTGCTGAATCCATTGGTACCCGCCATATGTCCGGTACCGGCGGGCAATCCGATTATGTGCGGGGCGCAATCAGTTCAAAGGGTGGCAAAAGCTTTATTGTGTTTCCTTCTACAGCAAAAGAGGGTACCGTTAGCCGCATCGTTTCCACGCTGACCCCAGGTTCCAGTGTCAGCACCAGCAAAAATGACGTCGACTATGTGGCCACAGAATTCGGTATTGCGAAACTGCGCGGGAAAACTATTTCACAGCGGACACGGGCACTCATCTCTATTGCGCATCCAAAATTCCGTGATGAACTCACCTATGAGGCAAAGCAAAGAGGCATTATTCTTTGACTTTTGTTAAAAAAGAAGGGGCGTGGTCAATATGTCATTTGAGCTAATTCAATACGAAGTTCGTGAGCGAATTGCAACTATTACACTTAACCGTCCGGACAATATGAACTCATATAACAACCAGATGTGTAAAGAAATCAATATGGCATTGGATCTTGCCGACAATGACGACGAGGTCCGCGTCGTGATCTTTACTGGAGCAGAGGGCTGCAAGCACCCCACTTTCTGTGCCGGATTTGATTTGACGATCCAAAACCCATTTGACTTTTCCGAAGAAGGGCCATGCAATGCGCGAGATACCGGAGGGACGAATGCCCTGCGTATCTACCGGATGCGCAAGCCGGTCATCGGAGCCATCAACGGCTCTGCGGTTGGTATCGGGATTACGATAACGCTGCCTATGGATATTCGCATTCTTTCAGCGACGGCCAAAGTAGGCTTTGTATTTGCGCGGCGTGGCTATATCAATGAGGCGTGCTCGAGTTGGTTTCTCCCACGTATCGTGGGACTTTCAAAGGCTGTGGAGTGGGTCGCCACAGGAAAAATCATCACTGCGGATGAAGCACTGAAAAGCGGACTGGTGAGCGAAGTTGTCCCGCAGGATCAGGTATATGCCAGGGCCCTTGAAGTCGCGAAGGATATCAGAGACAATACTGCCCCGGTTTCAGTGGCGCTTTGCCGACAAATGATGTATCAGATGGCGGGAGCTTGCCACCCCATGACTGCGCATAAGATTGAGTCTACGTGTTTTTACTACATTGGGATGTCGCCGGATGCGCTAGAAGGGGCGGTATCCTTTATGGAGAAGCGCGCACCTCAGTTCACGATGAGTCCTGTTTCAGATATGCCGCCCGTATATCCCTGGTTCCCTGATCCGGCATTTCCCAAAAACATTCAGAATTGTTGATGTGGGACTCAAATATCGCGCTGAAAGGAGATGTTACCACATATCTGCCACTGGAAGACCTGAGGTTCACGCTTTCATCCCCAAAACTTTAATGGGAGGAGAAGAGTTATGTCGCTAGACAGTAAGATCGTAACCCCAGTATCCCCGACCGAGGGATGGCTTGTGGTGGCTTTTGTTGCCATTACCTTTTTTGCCATAGCAATATTCGCCTATAAAACCCAGAAAAAAGCGGACAGCACCGCATCTTATTTTGCGGCGGGCCGCGGGGTACCATGGCAGGTGGCATGCCTTTCTCTGGTCGCATCCTGGACATGGACAACCACGACTATGGCAGCCGGAGAGGGAGCGTATACCCATGGTTTTGCCGCTTCCTGGTATTATCCGATTGGAGGAGGTCTAGGAATCCTAATCGCCATACCGATCCTGAATCGGGTTAGGAAAGTGATGCCTTACGGGCTGACATTTCCAGAGTTTATCCGCCGCAGGGTCGGCCCGGGGGCAGGCCTTATCAATGCTGTGGGCTCTGTTGTATTTCAGGCGTTTACGATTTGGCTCCAGGTCGTGGGAGCGGGTATTGTCTGCCGCTCATTGCTTGGCCTTCCCTTCCGGACAAGTGCCATTGTGGTCAGTGTGATTACCATTTTCTTCTCTGCAGCAAACGGATTGTGGGGTGTACTTCTCACAGATACATTCCAAATTGCTGTCATTATTATCGGAATGGCGTTTATCTCGCTGTTTGGGCTGAACCATGTCGGCGGTGCGACAGAGCTATATGAACTCCTGCTGGCAAAAGAGGCGACAATGCCTTTGGTTCTCGATCCCATCAATATCCCTGCTGCCATTGCCTATGGCATCCCGTTCACATTGGGCTATATCGGGTACGGCGTTATTGAGCAGAACGTGTGGGGCCGTATTTGGGCTGTTCGCAGTGACAAGGATTTCCTCAAGGCTTGCGTCGGTACGTCCATTGCGTGGGTGCCCATTCCACTGATGTCTGCAATTATTGGCCTGCTCGCTCTAGGAATGAATGTTCAGGGCGAAGTAGGAACGGACGTCATTCCACTTACGATCATGGCCTTGCTGGGAAAGGGCGGTGCAGTCATCGGTGCAATCGTTATCCTGTATTCTCTGACATCCACGATGTCCAGCTGCATCTGTTCCATTGGAACACATATTGTGGTTGATTTCTATGAGCCATATATTCTACGAGGGAAAAAAGCGGACGAAAAGATGAATGTGCGCATCGGCCGTTGGACGATGCTAGCCATGGGAATCGTTATGGTCATTTCGACTGCCCGCGAGATGTCCCTCATGTATATCAACATGTTTATTAACTGCGTGTTACCGCCGCTGTTCATTCCGTTTATTTATGCGGCGTTCTGGAAGAAAGTCAATAAAAAAGGACTTGCAGTCACGATGTTCATTTCCATGGTCGGAAATGTTATTCTGTCTGCCATGGTACTCGCGGGCACAGGAGTTGGAGCAAACACACCGTACATTTATTCCTACGTTGTTTCGTTTATCCTGCCGGTGATTATTACCAAGATTAAGCCGGATCAGCCGTTTGATTACGCACAGTTGGGTAAAGAATTCCACGTATAAATTCCAATACAGACGGATCCATGCCATTTGGCGTTAGGAGGGTGTATTTATGCGTATTCCATTATTTATTTTTCAAATTTGGATGTGGGGAGTTCCTATCTGGGGACTGTGTGCGTTGGCCTATCTGCTATTCACCGTGTTGAGAGACGCTGCGGAATTTAAGAAAAAGCAGGCGGAAGACAAGAAGACAGAACAGTAACGACGAATGCTACTGGGCGGCTCGGACTCCTGAGCCGTCCAGTATGCGTCTGCCGTTTGGGCTTGCGGCAGGACGAAAACGGCGGCGTTTCGATTAAGTTCGTATAAGGAGGGTTATTGGTGTCTAGTGAACATTCTGCAGACTTGCTTGGAAGAGAGTTTTATCAGATCACAAGTATTATTTCGCTTCCGCAAGAAGCCGTGGGGGAACCGGTGTGCCGAAAAATCCAGGACTGGTATCAGAAAATGCTCCCGTTTGCAGCCCGCATGTCTGACCATAAGTTTGATGATATTAAGCCCTTCACCTTGATGTCCGGGAGGTGACATAAATGAATTCCAAGGAGTTGCGCCATCTGTCCATATCACAGGCTCAGGCTCAGATCGAGTGCTCCGCCATTACCCCAACAGAGCTGCTGGAGGCATATTTGGAGCGCTTGCACGAGAAGGAGCCAGAATACCACGCTTATGTGACGGTTCATGAGGATGCCGCTCGTCAGTCTGCGGAGGGACTCACAAAACTTCAATCCGCCGGCATGCTGCTGGGGCCGCTGCATGGGATTCCCATTGCGCTGAAAGATAATATTGACTTGAAAGGATTTCCTGCGACCGCATCCAGCAAAATACGCAAGAATCATATTGCCGCGCGGGACGCCACAGTGACCGCACGCCTCAAATCTGCTGGAGCCATTATAATCGGACATACAAATATGCATGAATTTGCCTGGGGTGGAACAACGGACAGCATCCATGTCGGTGCTTCGCATAATCCGTGGGATATCGAAAGATACTGTGCCGGCTCCAGTGGAGGGTCCGGTGCCGCTGTTGCCGGCGGTGTTGCGCTGGGAGCATTGGGGACGGATACCGGCGGTTCGGTTCGACTGCCGTCGGCAGTGAATGGCATTGTTGGATTGCGTCCTACGCTCGGACGAGTTCCCAATACGGGAATTGTTCCCTGTGGATGGACAATGGATACCTGCGGCCCTATGACACGGACGGTACGTGATAACGCCATCCTTCTTGGAGTCATTGCGGGACATGATTTTTACGATCACTTCTGTACGGAGAAGGGCATCTGCGACTATACGAAACAACTGGATCTTGGAGTGAAGGGGCTTAGAATCGGTGTAATTCCGCAGCTCATGCATAAAGTCAGTCAACCTGATGTGGATGCCTGTGTGGAAAATGCGGCTCATTTGTTGGGGTCACTGGGAGCTAAAATCGTGGATTGCCATTTTGACAATCTGGATGATGCTATGACGGCGTGGCTGATTTTAAATGCGGCGGAGGGCAGTGCCTATCACTATCATGATATGCGGAGCCGCCCGGAAGATTACGGGGCAGACGTGAGAACCATGCTTGCGGCCGGAGAATTTCTGCCGTCGACATTCTATCTTCAGGCAATGCGCTTCCGTCAGTGCCTGATAGACGAGTTCCACGACAAATTCTGTGAAGTCGACGCCTTCCTGCTCCCGACCATTCCCTGTACCGCACTGAAACTGGACGAGCTCTATGGAAAGAGCAAGAACATCAGAGAAATGGATGCTTTCTTTACCTGTATTGGCAGCCTGACTGGGTTGCCGGGGCTTAACACACCCTGTGGCTTGGATCATGAGGGACTGCCAATCGGGATGCAGCTGTTGGGCCGGCCTTTTGACGAGGCAACGCTGTACCGCATTGCCTCAGCCTATGAAAAAGAGTACAATCTCTATGAAAAATTACCAGCTTTTCGATAATATTTCTACGGAGGAACAAGAAGTATATGGAACGAATTCCTATTTCAGCGGAGGAACTGGTCCGCGTGGCGGCTCATATTGGCCTGCCGCTGGATGATGGCACCAGGGAAACAGTCCTTGCCACAGTGGAGACGTGGTTAAACGATGCAAATGATTTGCGGGAAGAGATGGAACGGCCGGAATATAATGGTGTGTTTCCGCTCTGCTCCGTATGGATGGATGAGGAGTTGTAAGGAAATTGACACAAAAGGAACTTCTTAGGCTAACCTTGTCTCAGGCCCAAAAATATATTCAATCAAAGAGAATAACACCGATCGAGCTGACAGAAGCGTATATTTCCCGCATCGAACAAACGGAGAGCGATGTGAAGTCATTTGCCGCGGTTTACTGCGACGCAGCGCGGAAAGAAGCCCTTGCTTTAACGGAGATGCAATCTGCAGGCCATTTTCTTGGGCCTTTGCATGGCATTCCCATCTCACTGAAAGATAATATCAATATGAAAGGGCTGCGGACCACTGCGTGTAGCAGGGTATATGCAAACAACCTTCCTAACAAGGATGCGGCGGTTGTACGTCGGTTGAAAAGCGCAGGAGCGGTGATTATTGGGAAAACCGTTATGCATGAATTTGCCCAAGGTGCAACAACGGATTCTCCCATGTTCGGAGCGGCCCATAATCCGTGGGCGCTGGACAGGTTCTGCTGTGGGTCAAGCGGTGGATCCGCCGGATCTGTTGCAAATGCCACTTCGCTGGCATCAGTCGGTACAGACACGGGAGGATCCATTCGCTTGCCGTCCAGTGTGTGTGGGCTTGTGGGAATGCGACCGACCATTGGAAGAGTGAGCTTGGATGGTATCATTCCATTGGCGTGGAGTTTGGACGCATGTGGACCCATAACCAGAAATGTCCGCGATAACGCAATCATGATGCAGGTGTTGTCCGGACCGGAAGCGCGGGATCCCTCCACTGCGAAGTGCATCAATTCCAATTACGGTGACTTGCTTGCGAAAGGTGCGAAAGGGATGCGGATCGGGATTCTCCCTGAAGTCCTGTTTCAAAAAGACCAGCCTGATGTGATTCAGGCGATAAAAAATGCATTGGATATTTTTAGGGACCTGGGAGCAGAAATTAAACAGTGCAGCATAGATCATCTGGACCTCATGCCGAAGGCCTGGGAAGCAGTCTGTTATGTGGAAGCAACCGCCTTTCATCAAAAAAATATCAGAGAGCGTCCGCTCGAGTATGGGGAGGATGTCCGCGCACTTTTCCAGGCTGGAGAGTTTATTCCCGGCACAACGTATGTCCATGCCCAACGATATCGTCGCTGGTTAAGAGAACAATTCCAGCAGCTTTTCCGAAATGAAGTAGATCTTATTTTATTTCCCACTATTCCTTTTACGGCAGTACCGATTGGGAATTATGAAGTAGAAATAAATGGGAATATTGAAAATGTTCTTCCGCTTTCCGGAACCTATGTATGCTACGCTCCAACAGCGGGCTTGCCTGCATTAACCATACCCTGCGGACTGGACAAAGATAAGCTTCCCATTGGCCTTCAGCTCATTGGCAATATGTTTTGTGAGCATATGTGCTATCGGGCGGGAAATGCTTTTGAGAGGGTATTTCATTTGTATGATAAAATTCCTGGAATCATATGATCCTGAAGCCGGTGGACGCCGCCCTGGAAGGTCGGCAGCTCCCCAGCCGCTGCTGTGCTGGGCCCGGCATGAAAGAAGCCCCCTTGGGACATCTGTTAGGATGTCCCAAGGGGGCATTTTTATGGGCGTGGGGACAGCTTGGCCAGCTCACCGGAGATCTGGGCGGCGTACTCCACGGATAGGCGGACGGCCAGGGTGAACTCGGGGGCGGTGATGCGCCGGAAGAGACCCACCACCCCCAGGGCGTACCGGAGGGTGCCGCCCAGGCCGAAGATGGGGGCGGATACCGACCTCAGGCCGATGCGGAACTCCCCGTCCTCCACGGCGTAGCCCTGGGCCCGGATGGTGCGCAGCTCCTCCATGAGCTTGTCCGGGTCGGTGATGGTGTGGGGGGTGTGGGGGACCGGCGGATAGGC
>ENA-ORNB01001286-ORNB01001286.1-human-gut-metagenome-genome-assembly--contig:-NODE-1286-length-18911-cov-5.829497_pt1 | contig 18911 bp, 17 predicted proteins | sample MGYA00242112_ERZ509016 | MGnify/ENA primary metagenome ERZ509016 (study PRJEB26280, sample SAMEA2338705) | human gut metagenome | biome: human gut; feature: human-associated habitat; material: faeces...
CCAGCCGCTCCTGAAATAATATCCCATAATATGGAAACTGTTCGCCGTATCAGTCCCGAGGTGCGTAGCGCAGCGAAGTACGAGGTAAGCCTCTCCGTGCTTGCGCGTATAGCCGCACAAGGCGTCGTAGCTAAGACCGGTATAATGGTAGGCCTGGGTGAAACAGTCGAGGAGCTTTGCGAATTAATGGATGACGTGCGGGCTGCCGGCGTCTCCGTCTTGACAATCGGGCAATACTTGCAGCCAAGCCGGAAAAATATTCCGGTGAAAGAATATGTGACGCCCGAACAGTTTGAGTCTTATAAATCAATTGCTTTACAAAAAGGGTTCAAAAAGGTGGAGAGCGCTCCACTGGTCCGTTCCTCTTATCACGCTGAAAAACACGTATGATGGCGAGAACATTTCTCTGTACAATTTGTTATGTTATAAAGGGAAAAAAGGGGAAAAGGGTATGAACAAAGTGAAGAGAGGCCTGGATAATCAGGCCATAGGCTTAGTGCCATTGTTGCTGTTTATGTTTTTGGATAATTATTTTTCATATTTGTTATCCTTCATAATCGGCGTTACCTTTTGTTTCGTTTGTATTTTTTTGTTTCAGATCCTGAGTAAGGATAAGGTTTATCAATTTTTGTTATTACCGGCTGCGACAACATTAGTTCTTTATTCGATTTTTCTTTGCCTTCGGCTTGAGCCGGTGTTGTTTATTTATTCTCCGTTAATAACAGAAGTTTTGTTGGTGGTGGTATTGGCGTTTTTGGGGTTTGCCAAACGGACAATATTGCGGCGAATCCGGACTTCTCAGCATCCGACTTACAAGCGGACATTGATGCGTACTACATTAAATGAATTCTTTTTTGTCGCCCAGCTCATCCAGAATCTCTATACATTGCATCTGTTTATCATTTTGGTATACAGTATTCTGCCCGAAACGATGCAGAGCGTGCGTATGGAGCGTTTTTTATACAGGGAGCTTGGGATCGTTATCGGAGTATTTTTGATTCTGTATGAACAGATAAGAATCTCGATGATGCAAGGCAGCCTTCGAAAAGAAATGTGGTTGCCTGTTTTGAACGACGGAGGAAAGGTGATTGGTTGCATAGCCCGATCTGTAAGTCGTTCGTTACCAAAAAAGTATTATCATCCTGTCGTACGTGTAGCTGTTATTTACCAGGGAATGCTTTATCTGGTAAATAGGGGGAAGAAGTCTTTTGTATCTCCTGATACGATCGACTATCCGTTTTACAGCTATGTTTTGTTCCGCCATAGTATAGAAAGTACAGTGCGTGAAACAATGGGTGGCTTGGGTGAGAAAGACGATGCCATGCCCCGCTTCCTGATTCGGTACACATTTGAGAATGAAAAGGTGAAACATCTGGTGAACCTGTATGTGATGTGTGTGCGCTCAGAAGAGGTAATGGATCAGATCAAACAACCGAATGGAAAACTCTGGACTTCCAAACAGATTGAAGAAAATCTGAGTTCAGGTGTTTTCAGCGAGTATTTTGAACAGGAGTTTGCTTATTTGCAAAACACTGTCCTGTTGGCAGAAAATTTCTGCTGTGCCAATTGTTAGAATCGGTAAGGGTGCAAATGGTTGCACTCTTACCGATTGCCCAATTCAATAACTTCCAAATCTTTGATCTGCTTCCCGTCTATTACGAAACGTACCAGAGTCCTTACCTGATGAAACCCGCTTTTACCGGCTGCTCCCGGGTTGATATACAAACAATTCAAACTTCTGTCGAAAGCAACTTTCAGGATATGCGAATGTCCGGCAATAAAAAGATTGGGCCGGGTGTCGTACAACTCTTTCCGGATAAGCGGGTTATAACGGCCGGGATAGCCTCCTATATGCGTCATCATCACGTTTACTTCTTCGACTTTAAAATGGGCGATTTGCGGATATTGCAGCCGGAGTGATTGCCCGTCAATATTACCATATACGGCACGAAGTGGTTTCAGGGTACCCAGCCGTGCCGCCAATCCGTCCGAACCGATATCTCCTGCATGCCAGATTTCATCACATTCCGAAAAATATTCCGCGTACTTGTCGTCCCACCAGGCATGGGTATCTGAAAGAAGTCCTATTTTAAGCATAACAATTTCTTTTATCTCACAAAAGTATTTATATTTACCGACCGAAGATAATAATACGATGGAGAATTCACATAAATACTTTAAACGTGATATTAGCTGGTTGTCCTTTAACTATCGCGTTTTGCTGGAGGCGGAGGATGAAACGCTCCCTATCTATGAGCGTATCAAGTTTTTGTCGATCTATTCGTCCAATCTCGAAGAGTTTTACGAAATCAGGGTTGCCGAGCATCGGGGAGTGATCATGAAAAAGAACTTTACCGAAGAAAGCGGAGCGGAAGCCGAAGAGACACTTGCCGAAATCACAGAAGAGGTGAATCGGCAGCAGCGCGAATATTATCGTATCTTCTCCAAAGTATTGCAAGAATTGAACCGGCAGGATATTTATTTGTATCAGGACAGCCGGCCGGAACCGTTTCATGAGGAATTTGTGCATAATTTTTTCAACGAAGAGGTGTTTCCTTTCCTTTCGCCAGTCATGATACAGGCGGGGGATATCCGTACGTTCATACGTGACCGCCGTCTTTATCTGGTTATCCGGATGATGAAAAAGAGCAAGCGGATGGCTGATCCGGATTATGTGCCGGACTATTATTATGCCCTGATGAAAATCCCATATGCAAAAGTGCCCCGTTTTATTGAATTGCCCACGCATGAAGGGAAACATTATATCATGTTTATCGATGATATTATCCGGGCCAATTTGTCCAGTATCTTCCCCGGCTATGTGGTGGAGAGTTGTTACAGCATCAAGATTTCAAGAGATGCTGATATTTACCTGGATGACGAGAAAGGCGGGAATATCGTGGAAAACATTCGCAAGAAAGTGAAAAAGCGTAAGATTGGTGCCTTGAGTCGGTTTATGTACGATAGCAATATGCCTGAAGATTTTCTGGCGTTTGTATGCAGTGCCTTTGGTATTACCACGGACGATCTGGTATTGGGGGGACGGTATAACAACTTGCAGGACCTGATCAAGCTGCCGAATCCGAAGGGGAAAGAGCTGGAACAACAGGTTCCGTCTCCCATGCGTGTGCCTTTCCTGGACGAGATGGGCTCTGTCTTCCGGGCAGTGAAAAAGCGGGATATCCTGTTGCATTTTCCTTACCAGTCTTTCGACTACCTGATCCGTTTCCTGATGGAGGCGGCTTTTGATCCGAAAGTGGATGAAATTAAAATCACGCAATACCGGGTGGCGGAGAATTCGGCCGTTATCAACACGTTGATCAGTGCTGCGCAGAATGGGAAGAAGGTGACGGTCTTTGTAGAGCTAAAAGCTCGTTTCGACGAAGAGAACAATATGAGTACGGCCGAACGGATGGAGCAGGCAGGTATCCGTATTATCTATAGCATTCCTGGCTTGAAAGTGCATGCAAAAGTGGCGGTTATCCTGCGGAAAGATACGGAAGACGGCAGTAAGCGGAGGGATTTTGCCTATCTGAGTACCGGTAATTTCAATGAAAAAACGGCACGTATCTATTCTGATATGGCGTTGCTGACTTCGAATTCGGAATTGATAACCGACATAAACAAAGTGTTTGCAGTGCTGGAAGGGAAGTTGACCGATCCGACATTCCGCCACCTGCTGGTTGCCCGTTTTAATATGGTGCCGGAACTGACTCGTATGATCCATCGGGAGATCGAACATGTGAAGGCTGGGCGTAAAGGCCGCATCATATTGAAGATGAACGGACTTCATGATCAGAATATGATCAATGAACTGTATAATGCGAGTGAGAACGGGGTGGAAATCGACCTGATTGTCCGGGGGATTTGTTGCCTGGTTCCGAACCGTCCGTTCAGTGCGAATATCAGGGTTACTCGTATAGTGGATATGTTTCTGGAACATTCTCGCATCTGGTACTTCTATAATGACGGTGAAGAGGAGCTGTTCCTGACTTCTGCCGATTGGATGCGCCGGAACCTGAATCGGCGTATAGAGACTGCTTTCCCGATTCTGAATGCGGAGATCAAGCGAAATATCATAGATATCCTGAATATCCAGTTGCAAGATAATGTAAAAGCCTGTTTGATCGACGAACATCTACATAACAATTTCAAACGGGATGACAACCCGGTGAAAGTCCGGGCACAACTGGCAATTTATGAATATCTGAAAAACAAAATATAGACGGTATGGATCTTCCTTCTTCCTGGACATTCGCATTATTTACCTTATGTTTTGTCGCCCTGATCGCAGGAGCCTTGCTCGGATTTGCGGTCGGGTTTCGTACGGGGGGCAGACAAGAACGCTTTCGGTTGGTGAAGGAGAAGTTGAAACGGAATAAAGCGGCCATCTGCCGTTGGCAAAAGGAACGTTACGAATATGCCAGGCAGGTGAAGCAGTTGGAAGAAGACTTGTTGCATTCGGCATCCGAATCCGAACACTATAAGGAACGGATGTCTGACCTTGAGTTCTACCAGCAGAAACTCCGGGAGAGCGAGCGGATAATTTCCTCCTTATCGGTTGAAAACGAATGCCAGTCCGATTCCCTTTCGATGCTGGTCCAGTTGAAAGAGGATCCGCTTCGCACGAACCTTACCCGCGAGGAATGGAATGGGCTGTTCCATCTGACCGATATCCTTTTCCACCATGTCTTGTCCGACTTGAAGGAGAAGCGAGGGATTACCCGCCATGAACAGGAAATCTGCTGTCTGGTCAAATGGAACTTCTCGCGGAAGGAACAATTAGCTGTTTTCAATAATACTTCGGAAGCACTGACCAAATCGAAAAACCGGTTGAAGAAGAAGCTCCGGCTGGATGAGAAGGTCGATTTGGATCAATTTATTCGTCTTTATTAAGGACCGGAAAGAGGCGGATTGTCCGCCAAATTGGATATTTGTTACTTTTTGATTGGTTTATATGGTTGTATCTTAGTTTGTTATCCGGTGTTTCACTTGTCCGGCATCGTCTCTTTTCTTTCTTTTTCTTCCTCTCTATCTTTGTTTCGTGTAAATTTAGTTTTTTAAGATAATCTAATGGAGGAATGATATGAGAACGCGATTTCTATTAACTTTGATTCTGATCGCCCTGATAGGGGGGACCGCTTGTAATCGGTCATCCAAACCGGCTAAACAGTCTATCTTTATGAAGCGGGCAACTGGTTTTGCTTATGAAGTATTGGTGGTAATGGACAAAGATGCGTGGAAAGGGGAAGCGGGCCGGTCACTGTACGACCAACTGACTGCTCCTATTCCGGGACTGCCGCAGAATGAGCCGGCCATGCGGGTGACGTATGCCGAGCCTTCCCAGTTTAACGGTCTGCTGCATTATGTCCGCAACATTATCCATGTCCGGATCGATGAAGCCCTTTATACAAAGGTGTCTGTACATAAGGAAAAAGACCGGTGGGCTACGGGGCAGGAAGTGATTACGCTCAACGCTCCTTCTTCCCGGCTTTTGGCTGAATACTTGGAAAAACAAGGCACATCATTGGTTGCTTGGTTGGGAGAGAAAGAACGGGAACGGCAGGCCGATTATCTGGAAAGTTCGCATAGCGTCTGGGTGAATGACAAAGTGAGGGCACGTTTCAATGCGCAGCTGTATGCTCCGGAAGAGATGTGTTCTTACAAAGATACGGCAGACTTCTTTTGGGTGACTGATCATGGCACGAGAGGACGGATCGATATGGTCGTGTATAGTTTTCCTTATGTCAGCGGACGCACGTTTACGTTGGATTATCTGGTCGCCATGCGTGATTCCGTTTTGGGAGAACATATACAGGGTGCGTTTCCCGGTTCTTATATGACGACCGAAAAGCGTTTTACTCCCTCTTACGAAGCAATCTCGAAGAACGGGGAATACTGTGGAGTCGTGCGAGGCTTATGGGAGATGGAAGGCGATATGATGGGCGGTCCGTTTGTCAGCCATGCTCATCTCGATGAAAAGAACCAGCGGGTTGTCGTGACGGAAACCTTCGTCTATGCCCCCAACACGAAAAAAGCAAAACTGCTCCGACGTGGCGAAGCTTCGCTTTATACGTTTTGCATGGATTAAAATGTTTATACTTTAAATGTGATAGTATTATGTTGGCGCTTTATCTGAAAATCACTTTTCGCAATATGTGGAAATACAAGACACAGTCGCTGACCGGTATTTTCGGTTTGGCATTCGGGCTTGCTTGTTTTGTCCCGGCCCTTTATTGGCTGCATTACGAAACGTCTTACGACAGTTTCTATCCGGAAGCGGAGGATATTTATCGTGTTTATGCCATAGATAAACAGTCCGGAAATGTGAACAAAAGCCTTTCGAAAGTTTATGAGAAGGCATTGCACGAACAGTTTCCGGCAGTAGAAGCTTCTGCTGTTTGCATAACCGGGCAGGAGGAGAACTGTCGTACTGATCATGTTCCGTATGTCCGGTTGCGCATGCTTTATGCCGAGAATGCTTTCTTCAATGTTTTCCCGCAGAAGTTTGTTTGTGGTGATGCCGAACATCCGCTACAAGTCATAGATAATATCGTGCTTACGGAAACAATGGCTATCCGCTTGTTCGGTGATCCGGAAAAAGCGGTCGGGCAGCAGGTGCAGAATACGATAAGGGCGGATTGGCCTCCCTATACGGTCACGGCTGTGGTGAAAGACCCGCCGGCCAACTCGAATTTCTCATTCGATGCGATTATTTACAGCGATATGGTCAAACACTTTGCCGGAATAGATGAAAAACAACAATGGGGCTTTTTTATCTTTGATTTGTATGTGAAGTTGAATCCTCATGCGGATGCTGGGGCACTGGCAGAGCAAGTGCGTGATTTGGCTTCCCGTTCTGGGAGTAACCCCGATGTTGAGTTGCGGATATTACCTGTTGGCGATATCCGTCACCATCTGAACTCGGATGCTCCTTTTACACTGAATTTCATAGGTCTGTTTGTCGCCTCCGGGATATTGTTGCTGTTGTCAACGGTATTCAATTTCTTAAACTTGCATCTCGACTTTTTCCGCCAGCGCCTCCGAGAGTTGCATTTACGCATAGTGAACGGGGCGACGGGAGGCCAGTTGATCCGGCAGATGCTTTTTGAACTGGCTTGTTCGACTCTGATTGCCTTTCTGCTGTCCTATTTCCTGATAATACTTGTCCGTCCTGCTTTTTCTGGCTTGTTGGGTATTGAAATAGGGGTGTCGCAATTGATTCTGTTCTTTCTGGCTTGCAGTGCCGTATTATGGAGCTCGATACTGCTTGTCGGTGTTGTTGCTTTTTGGCGCTTAAGCCGTTTGGCTATGCTGTCTCTGTCGGAAAGGGAGAGTAGGAGGCAGCCGGTGCTGAGGCGGATGGCTGTGACCTTACAACTTGCTGTCAGTGTCGTGTTTATTCTTGCCGCATCCGTCGTAATGATGCAGATGCGTTTTGTCAATCACAAAGATTTGGGGTTTGACCGTAACGGAATCGTACAGTTGTCCGGATTTCAGGATTATTCGGGAAAAGTGGAAGCTGCTTTGATAGACAGGTTGAAAACTGTTCCCCAAATCGAAATTCTGACCGATGCTTATTTCGAACCTCGCCATGAAGTACTGCCTTATTGTCTGTCGAATCGGGTGGAATGGCCGGGAGAGCAATTTTCTGCGAACAGCTCTTTTTATCTGCTTCCTGTAGACGAGTGTTTTGCCTCGACGTTCCGTTTGGAACTGCTTCATGGGAAGTGGTGGGAGGAAGGAGAGATGCAAAAGGTGGTCCTCAACGAGGAGGCGGTCCGTGTAATGGGGCTTCGTGACCCGGTGGGGACGGTTATCCGTATGCCGGTGTTCGAAGAGGATTCTGTAGCCGATTATGAAGTGGCGGGTGTGGTGAAAGATTTCCATTTGTTGTCACTTCGCAACCGTATCCAGCCTGCGCTTTTCTTTCCTTCACCACAGTTGTTCAATATTTTGTATTTACGCATTGTTCCCGGAAAGGAGATGGAGGCGATCCGTCGGATTATGGAGATTCTTCCCGAAGTCGACGTTACGTTGACTGATGCCCATTTGACACCGATAGGTGATTTGTATGACCGCCTTAACCGTTCGGAACAGGTCGGTCTGAAAATGTTTTCCGTTTTGGCGGTTGTTTGCCTGTTGATTTCATTGTTTGGTATCTATGCTGTGGCCTCTGCCGCTTCTCGCCGTCGTCGAAAAGAGATTGCCATCCGTAAGGTAGTTGGTGCTGAAGCCGAAACGATCGTTCGTATGTTCTTCCGCGAATATACGCTGCAAGTGGTCATCGCCGGTGTCTTTGCACTTCCGCTGGCTTACTTTACCATGAACAACTGGCTACAAGGATATGCCTATCGCACGGATATCCCTGGATGGCTACTTGCAGGAGTACTCACGGGGGTGATCGCAGTGGTGCTACTTACCGTACTGGGACAGGTGTTGAGGGCGGCTAACAGTAATCCGGCAGAGGTTGTGAAAAGTGAATAATATTATTGAAAGATGCTATGTGTTAATTCAACATCCTGTCTTTTAGATCGGCCTGTGTAGAGGGGGACCCTTTCTCTATAAGAGAGATAGCATAGTCTTCACCTGCTCCGGTACATACCCCGTGCGGATGCGCCATTCCTGTGGATAAAGGTTGTTGGCACGGTTGCCGAGATGTTTGGTGAAACCGAGCGGAAACTTTTTGTAACGGACCAATACGTAGCCTTTCTCTGTGCCGGCAGGCAGGAGGAGAGCTTCTTTTTTCAGATACCGGATCGCATCGTCCCAATCTAAATCAGCCGTGGGGAAAGCATCCGGGCACAGAGCCGTGCTGAGTGCCAGTTCTTCGGCAGGGATGAAATCTTTTCCTTTCGTCTCGCCGATACAGATACCGGCCGAAAGAATGCGCAGGTACTCGCGAAGCAGGGGGGATGCGTCCCGAGTGGATTCGGGGAGCATCCTCAGGATATTACCGCTCCATTCGGGTGAAAAAGAAGACGTGTCCGACAGATAGGATTGGACAGCTTTCGGGATGGCAGGAGCAGTTTTCCCCTTTTCTTTTTTATTTTTGTTTTTGAACCGGATCTCTTCCGTCTCGCCATCCGCTTTGCGCAGGGCGGCGAGGAAGAAACCTTCTCCCTTGGTCTTGTGCGGGAAAAAACGGTAGACCGGATGGTTATATTTCAATGGGCCGGTGATTTGCCATTCGTCCTTTATGGGGATGGGCAGTGCTTCGGCTCCCAATTCTTCCGTTATATAATGGATATTCTCTTCATCCTCCTCCGTGTTGTAGGTACAGGTGCTATAGATCAGCAGACCACCGGGCTTCAGTGCGTTCCAGACATCGTGGATGATGCGGCGTCCGCGTCCGGCACAGAGTTCGACGTTCGCGATACTCCATTCGCCTGTACTATCGGTATCTTTGCGGAACATACCTTCGCCGGAACAGGGCACGTCGGCGATGATCACATCAAAGAAATGCGTAAGGCAGCCGATCTCTTTCGGATCATTGTTTGTCACGATGCAATTCGGATTTCCCCACTTGGCAATATTTTCCGCAAGTATATGACTCCGGCTACGGATCACTTCATTGCTGACCAGCAGGCTCCCTTCCGGCAGGCACGCCGCCAGATGAGTTGATTTACCTCCCGGAGCGGCACATAGGTCGAGACATCGGACAGGCGTTTTTACATGACTGCGGACCGCCTGTTCGAGAAACATGGACGACGCTTCCTGTACGTAGTAGGCGCCGGCATGGAAGAGCGGATCGAAGGTAAACGAAAGCCTTTCAGGCAGGTAATAGCCTGTATCGCACCAAGCCACCCGGTTATCAGGAATATTGGCTACCGGAGCAGGAGTGCCTTTCTTTTCGTTAATACGGATGCTGACGGGGACATCGGCCTGCAACGCCGCTTCGAAACTGTCGAACTCATTTCCCAGCAATGCGCGGGTACGTGTGATAAAATCTATCGGAAGTGCCATCTCTTTTCGCTTGTTTTCGGCAAAAATACTACTTTTGCGTAAGATTTAAGATTTATGATTTATGATTTATGGCCATGTCGCCTTTTTTATCATGGTCATAAATCATAAATCATAAATCATAAATCATAAATCATAAATTCATGTCCGCTCTTTACCTCATTCCCGTCACGCTTGGCGACGTTGAACATCGCCGGGTGCTTCCCGAATATAACCGGGATGTCATCCTTTCCATCCGTCATTTCATTGTTGAAAATGTGCGTACGGCACGCCGTTTCCTGAAAAAGACAGAACCCTCTATCGTGATAGACGATCTTGTCTTTTATGAACTGAACAAGCATACGTCGCCTGAAGAGGTTACCGGCTATCTGGCCCCTTTGGCCAAAGGCGAGTCGGTCGGTGTGATCTCTGAGGCCGGTTGTCCGGCTGTTGCCGATCCGGGTGCGGATGTGGTGGCGATTGCACAGCGTAAAGGTTACAAGGTGGTTCCGCTGGTCGGCCCTTCTTCGATCCTGATGTCGGTGATGGGTTCCGGTTTTAACGGGCAGAGCTTTGCTTTTCATGGCTATCTGCCGATCGATGCTTCACAGCGTACGAATGCGATCAAGAAGCTGGAAGGGCGCATTTATTCGGAGAACCAGACGCAGTTGTTCATCGAAACGCCTTACCGCAATAATAAATTGGCGGAGGAGTTGATCCGTACGTGCCGCCCTTCGACCAAATTGTGTATTGCTTCGAATATCACTTGCGAAGATGAATATATCCATACGCGTCCTGTTAAAGAATGGGCCGGAAAAGTTCCTGATCTGAGCAAGAAACCGACAATCTTCTTAATATATAAGTAAATGGAAACTTACAAGGCACATGACACAGCCGTTATCGATCCCGGATGCACGATCGGAGACGGCACACACATCTGGCATTTTTCTCATATTATGCCGGGATGCTCAATCGGCCGGAATTGTAATATCGGGCAGAATGTCGTGATCTCTCCTCTGGTGGTTTTAGGGAATAATGTGAAGGTGCAAAACAATGTCTCCGTCTATACCGGCGTGACTTGCGGGGATGATGTTTTTTTAGGACCCAGCTGCGTTTTTACAAATGTGATCAATCCCCGCAGTGCCGTTTCCCGTAAAGACCAATATTTGAAAACGTATGTCGGCAAAGGTGCTTCTATCGGTGCGAACGCAACGATCGTTTGCGGCCATACGATCGGCGAATATGCCATGATCGGTGCTGGAGCCGTAGTGACCAAAGATATTCCGCCATACGCTTTGGTAGTAGGCAACCCTTCCCGCCGGATCGGTTGGGTGAGCGAATACGGGCATCGCCTCTCCTTCAATGAAAAAGGTATCGCCACATGCCCGGAGAGCAATCAGCAATACCAATTACGGGGTGACGTCGTAACGCGTATTTCGTAGGGGCGAGGTCGCTCGCCCCCCAACTAAAGTTTTTCAGCAAGCCTTGAAGCTCATATCCAGCCCCTTGACAGAGTGTGTCAGTGCTCCGACCGAGATGTAATCCACACCACATTCGGCATAATCGCGAAGCGTGGCGAATGTGATACCACCGGAAGATTCCAGTTCATAACGTCCGGCAACCATTTCGACAGCTTTTTTTGTATTCTCGATATTGAAGTTGTCCAGCATGATACGGTCGATACCGCCGACGCGCATCGCTTCCTGCAATTCGTCGAAGTTACGAACTTCGATTTCGATCTTCAAATCCTTGTTTTTCTCTTTCAAATACTGATGGCAACGTGTAATGGCCGCTTCAATACCGCCGGCGAAGTCTACATGGTTGTCTTTCAGCAAAATCATATCGAACAACCCGATACGATGATTGACGCCGCCACCAATTTTAACCGCTTCTTTTTCGACCATGCGCAGGCCCGGAGTCGTCTTACGCGTATCCAGTACGCGTGTTTTCGTTCCTTCCAATGCTTTGACATATTTGCGTGTCGTGGTTGCAATACCACTCATGCGTTGCATGACATTGAGCATCAGGCGTTCCGTTTGCAGCAAAGACTGTACCTTACCTTCGACTACGAAAGCGATATCGCCTTTCTTCACTTCGGCTCCGTCGTGGATGAATGTCGTCATTTTCAGATCCGGATCGAATGTGTGGAAAATACGTTCAGCCATTTCGACCCCGGCCAATACGCCGTCTTCCTTCACGATCAGTTGGCTCTTACCCATTTCCGTAGCCGGAATACAACATAAAGTCGTATGGTCGCCATCACCTATATCTTCTGCAAATGCCAGGCGGATCAGTTCTGCAATCAGTTGTTCTTTTGTTTCTTGTACGTTCATGTTATTGTTTGTAAGATCTTTTTATTCAATTCTGATAGACTGTATTATCGCTTTGTTTCCTTCTGCACGGTATGTCACGTTTACGCGATATTCACCGGATGAAGTAGGCAGTTTGGCAACAAAGAAGCCATTTTCTTTTTTATCAGCATGGTGGACGACTGTGAATCCTGTCGGCTTGTTCCCTCCGAAGAAGGTGTTCAGCATTGAAACAGCGTCGTTTGCGTTGCACTTTTTGGATGAACCCGGTAGGGCCATATCGACTTCTTTGTCCATTGATCCGCTGAGCGACGAGGCGTTGCCTCCTTTAAAAGCATTCGATATAGGAAGTATATCGCCAGCCATTACGCTCAGAACCGAGAGAACCAATGCCAACGTCAGAAATAATCGTTTCATAAGCTTTCTCCTCTTTTTGTGAGTATTATCGTGCAAAGGTATGTATTTTTTCCTGTAATTTAGCGTCCTCAATCTCTAAAATGTAAACGAATGAAAATTGCACTGATTGTGATCGGCAAGACGGATGCCGGCTATTTTGTGGAAGCGATCAATGAGTATAAGAACCGTCTGGTTCATTATATCCCTTTTGAAATGGAAGTGATCCCTGATATTAAGAACGTCAGGAATCTTTCCGAATCCCAACAGAAAGAGAAAGAAGGTGAATTGATTCTGAAAACATTACAGCCGGGAGATTATTTGGTTTTGTTGGATGAAAAAGGAAAAGAATTTACCTCAATGCAGTTTTCTGCCTATATAGAAAGAAAGACGCATACGGTTCCGAAGCGTCTGGTTTTTGTTGTCGGTGGTCCGTATGGTTTCAGTGATGCCGTTTATAAAGCTGCTGCCGAGAAAATATCCTTAAGCAAGATGACTTTCTCCCACCAAATGATCCGTCTGATCTTTATCGAGCAGATCTATCGGGCGATGACGATTCTGAATAATGAACCGTATCACCATGAATAATGGACAATTGACAATTGAAATGTGTATCAAATAATTGTCAGTTGTCCATTGTCCATTTAAAAGCGTTTCGCTTGTTGTATCAGTAGATAATCCAACAGTGTCATTGCCGTCATTGATTCGACGATGGGGACAGCCCGGGGTAAGACGCATGGATCATGGCGTCCGCGAGCTTTCAGGATCGTGTCTTCACCTTCCATATTGACGGTTTCCTGTCCCATCAGGATAGTGGCAACCGATTTAAAAGCGACACGGAAATAAATATCCTGCCCGTTCGAGATACCTCCCTGTATGCCGCCGGAATGGTTTGTATGAGTGTTGATGTGCCCGTTGTCATTGAAGAAACGGTCGTTCCGTTCAGAGCCACGATATAAAGCCGCTTCGAAGCCGTCGCCATATTCGAAACCTTTTACGGCATTGATTGTCAACATCGCATGTCCCAATGCCGCATGCAGCTTTCCGAATACCGGTTCGCCCAAACCAATGGGAACTCCTTGTGCCACGCAGGTGATCACGCCGCCGATCGTATCTCCTTTGGATTTCACTTCAGCGATCAAAGCTTCCATTTCTTCAGCAGTCGCCAGATCAGGACAACGTACGGCTGTGTCTTCCGCCTTGTTAAGGTCGTAATCCGTATACGAGCCGTTTAATTTGATGTTTCCGACCTGCGAGGTAAATGCCTGTATCCGGATACCTTTTTGGCGGAGAGCCAGTTTGGCTATTGCTCCGGCTACGCAACGGGCGATCGTTTCACGTGCAGACGAACGTCCACCTCCACGCGGGTCGCGGATTCCGTATTTGGTCTGGTAGGTGTAGTCTGCATGGGAAGGACGATAGACACTCTTCATATTGTCGTAGTCCGCCGAGTGTTGGTTCTTGTTCCAGATGATGAAACCGATCGGAGTACCTGTCGTTTTCCCTTCGTAAATGCCGGAAAGGAACTGTACTTCATCCTCCTCTTTGCGTGGGGTTGTGATTTTGGATTGTCCCGGTTTGCGGCGATTCAGTTCACTTTGGATAAATGCCGTATCCAATTCGATACCGGCAGGGCATCCGTCTATTACGCCTCCGATCCCGGGGCCATGCGACTCTCCGAAAGAGGTCAGCCTGTATATGTTTCCGAATGTATTCACCCTTACTAAAATTGACAATTAACATTACCGGACGCGGATGACGCAGAATACGCAGACAGACGCAGATTTATTTTGTTGATAATTAATATATCTGCGTCTGTCTGCGCTCGTCTGCGTTGTCAGCGTCCCATGAATACCGATATTTTTTAGTGGCATCCGCCACATCCGCATCCACCCTCGTGGTCATGGTCGCCACAACCGCTTCCGCAGTCGTCACATCCGCAACCGCATCCACCTGCCGGAGCTGTGAGGGCTGCGATTTCTTCAGCTGTCGGTTCGTGTACATCAATAACTTCACCGCTGAAATGCAATGTTTCACCGGCCAGAGGATGGTTGAAGTCCATAACGACTACATCTTCTTTTACTTCCAAGACAGAGCCGTTCATGCGGTTGCCATTTGAATCCATCATCGGGACCGTGTTACCTTCTTTGATCATTTCCGAGTCGAACTTGCCGTCTACTTCGAAAATATTCTTCGGAAGATCCAGTACGTGTTCTTCCACATACTCGCCGTATGCATCAGCCGGAGCTATAGAGAAGTTAAATTTGTCGCCAACTTCGAGTCCTTTCAGAGCGTCTTCAAAAGCGGGGAGCATAGCGCCTGTTCCAAAGACGAATTTCAGAGGAACTTCGGATGTTGCTCTTTCCATCAATTCGCGTTCTTCGCCTTCGCCTACGTTCAGGTCGTAAGTAACTGCAACGAACTTATTTGCTGTAATTTTCATTTGTAATTGTATTTGTGATAAATAAAACGATGACAAATTTACGCATAATTTCCGACTTGTCTGCTTAATCTCGATATTTAAATAGGCAAACGTTTTTATTTCTTATCTATAGCTTTCTTCAAAGCGTCCAGTGCGGAAGACAGGACGGAACGCGGACAACCGATGTTCAAACGCATATATCCTTCACCTCCGGGACCGAACATGCTTCCGTCATTTAGTAATAAACCGGCTTTATCCTGGAACAAGCTTACCAGCTCAGTCTGGTTGAGTTTCAGGTCACGGCAATCCAGCCATACAAGGAAAGAAGCCTGTGGTGGATAGACCTTGATCTTCGGGAGTTTGGATTTGCAATATTCATCTACGAAGCGGACATTTTCCGTGATATACATCCGCATTTGTTGCAACCATTCGGCTCCGTATGTGTAAGCAGCTTCTGTCGCCGTATAGGCAAAGATCGTTCCGGCATTGAATTCTCCCGCTTCCATGAAGGAATAGAATTTTTCGCGTATTTCCGCATTGGGGATGATCGAGTAGGAGGTGACGATTCCGGCAATGTTGAAGGTCTTGCTCGGAGCCATGAACGTTATACCGCAGTTGGCCGCTGTTTCTGAAACAGTCGCAAACGGATGATGCGTATATTGCGGATAGGCCATCTCTGCATGTATTTCATCGGAGATAACGAGTATGTTGTGCTGGGCACAAACCTCTGCCAACTTAGCCAGTGTGTCTTTTTTCCAGACGACACCGCCCGGATTATGAGGGTTACAAAGAATCAGAACTTTACAATGTTCATCGATAACCGATTCAAGTTGCTCGAAATCCATTTCGTAAACGCCGTCTACCATTTTAAGCGGATTGTAAACAACCTTACGGTTCATATTTTCGGGGACGATGCGGAAAGGATGGTAAACCGGTGGCTGGATAATCACTTTGTCGCCCGGCTGGGTGAAGCATTGCAAAACGAAACCGATTCCCTTTACAATGCCTGGGATATAACTGATCCATTCACGTTGGATTTTCCAGTTATGCTTATAATGTACCCATTCGATGATACTGTTATAATAAGAATCCGAATCGAATGTGTACCCGAAAATCTCATGTTCACAACGTTTCCTGATTGCATTCACAATAAAATCCGGTGTCCGGAAATCCATGTCGGCTACCCAAAGAGGGGTCAGGTGCTCATTTCCGAAACGTTCTTTCAGGTTGTCGAACTTGACACAGTTCGTACCCTTGCGCTCGATGATCTCGTCAAAGTTGTATTGTTTCATTATCTATAAGTTCTGTCTGTTGATAGGGGCCAAAGATACGAATTATATTTAGAAACTGTTTCGATTTCCTCTGGGTAGCACAGGTAGAGTCAACCGCAGCAAGTCCAGCCACATATTGATCGGTGTCAAGAGGCTGTATCCGGGCGGATGTTCAATGGGGATAATCCATATCCGGATATATGCGAAATTGTTGCTTTTGGATAGGGGTGCAAAGTTGTAGCGGTTTACAATAACCCCCTCTAAAAAAGCAAATATTTATATATTGCTTGTATTCAGTGTTTTGTTTAAAATCATGTTTCTTAAAAAATATTACCCCTGCAGGAAAATTTTGTTTCATGGGTATGAAAATCGATTTTCATGAGCATGAGTTTCGATTTGGACCAGCGGGCATTTGGAGGAATTATACAATAAGTGGAGAATCTGACAGTAAGGTGTGGGATTATTACCAAACAAATATGCTTATTGTCGAAGTCGGGCAGTTCGTCTATCCGAGCTTTCTTTTTGAAACCTCCGTTGAAGTATTAAACTGCAATCCTATCTCCTTTCTTTGCTTGAGAAATGTAAGATAAATTGATATTTTTCTTTTAATTTCTTTGGTGATATGAATTATTGTTCTACATTTGCAGCGTCAAACAATAATAAAGACGTAAGAAAAGATGATGAACAATGTATTGCATATTATTCTCGTGGTGGTCCTTCTAGTCATTAGCAGGTAAGGAGAAAGGTGTGCAAGAAGTTGTGAAGTCGTATAAAGATATTTCTTAAGCCTTTCTCCATACAGAGAAGGGCTTTTTTAATATATAATAGGATAAGAAAATAGGGACGGTTCGTGAGCCGTTCGAAAATAACAAATAATATGATGAAGAATCCGTTAAGAAGTTCATACAGCACAGAGGGCAGACGCATGGCCGGAGCCCGTGCTTTGTGGCGTGCCAACGGCCTGAAAGAAGAGCAGTTCGGCAAACCGATTATAGCCATTGTGAATTCATTTACTCAGTTTGTACCCGGCCATGTCCATCTGCATGAGATCGGGCAGCAGGTAAAAGCGGAGATCGAAAAGCTGGGTTGCTTTGCAGCCGAATTCAATACGATTGCTATTGACGACGGTATCGCTATGGGGCACGACGGAATGCTCTATTCGCTTCCTTCACGTGATATTATTGCGGACAGCGTCGAGTATATGGTGAATGCCCACAAAGCCGATGCAATGGTTTGCATCAGCAATTGCGACAAGATCACTCCGGGTATGCTGATGGCATCCATGCGGCTCAATATCCCGACTATCTTTGTATCCGGTGGCCCGATGGAAGCCGGTGAGTTGGATAACCGCCATCTGGATTTGATCGATGCTATGATCGAATCGGCTGACACTTCGGTCAGCGATGAACGGATCGCACAGGTGGAACGGAATGCCTGTCCGGGATGCGGTTGTTGTTCCGGTATGTTTACGGCCAACTCGATGAACTGTCTGAACGAAGCGATCGGCCTGGCACTTCCGGGCAACGGGACGATCGTCGCTACGCATGTGGGCCGTACGCAGTTGTTCCGCGATGCTGCCCGGCAGATTGTAGAAAATGCCTATAAATACTATCGTGACGGCGATGAATCGGTTCTTCCCCGCAGTATCGCCACCCGTCAGGCTTTCCTGAATGCCATGTCATTGGATATTGCAATGGGTGGTTCCACCAATACGGTTCTCCACCTGCTCGCAGTTGCGCAGGAAGCAGAAGCGGACTTCACGATGGACGATATCGATATGCTCTCCCGCAAGACCCCCTGCCTTTGCAAGGTAGCTCCCAACACACACACCTATCATGTCCAGGATGTAAACCGCGCCGGTGGCATCATGGGGATCATGAACGAACTGCTGAAAGGCGGCCTGGTGGACGGAAATGTGAAACGTGTGGACGGCATGACACTTGCCGAAGCTGTAGATAAATTTGCTATCACCTCCCCGAATGTAACGGATGAGGCGGTTAAGAAATATAAGAGTGCCCCCGCCCATCGTTTCAGTATTCAGATGGGATCGCAGGAAACCTATTATAAAGAGCTGGATGCCGACCGTGCCGCCGGATGTATCCGTGACATCGAACATGCCTATTCCAAAGACGGCGGCCTGGCCGTCCTGAAAGGAAATATCGCACTGGATGGCTGCGTGGTCAAGACTGCCGGTGTGGATGAAAGCATCTGGAAGTTTGCCGGCCCTGCAAAAGTATTCGATTCACAGGATGCGGCTTGCGAAGGCATTCTCGGTGGAAAAGTCGTCTCAGGCGATGTGGTGGTGATCACACACGAAGGGCCGAAGGGTGGTCCGGGTATGCAGGAAATGCTTTATCCTACTTCTTATATAAAAAGCCGCCATTTAGGCAAGGAGTGTGCGCTGATCACAGACGGCCGTTTCAGTGGCGGTACTTCCGGCCTTTCCATCGGCCATATCTCTCCTGAAGCAGCGGCAGGCGGAGCAATCGGTCTGGTGAAAGACGGAGATATAATCGAAATCGATATCCCCGAACGTACGATTAACGTGAAGGTCAGCGATGAAGAATTGGCAGA
>ENA-ORNB01001288-ORNB01001288.1-human-gut-metagenome-genome-assembly--contig:-NODE-1288-length-18900-cov-8.369806_pt1 | contig 18900 bp, 21 predicted proteins | sample MGYA00242112_ERZ509016 | MGnify/ENA primary metagenome ERZ509016 (study PRJEB26280, sample SAMEA2338705) | human gut metagenome | biome: human gut; feature: human-associated habitat; material: faeces...
GCATCAACTACTCTTTTTCAGATGATACAGTCAAAAGTATTCATTTCTGATTGTGTGGTATTCATTGATACAATCGTAACTTTCATACAGAACATTGCAGGGTGGATTATACTGACAGGAAAGAATGTGGCACAGATTAGTAACGGAATATCCAATCCGGTCATTTCCAGAATCATATACTGGCTGATAAGAATACTGATCTGCGGTGGATGTCTGGTGGGTGCGGGAATACTTTTGGCATTCATCGGAATAAAGATTGCAGGGTTATATCAGAAGTGTTGTTTGGATATGATTACCATACTGGTAACACTTATAAGCATGGCAATATCAATCTATTTCGGGGATTGGATAAAGACAGTATTGCCAATCAATCTGCTATTTTTCTTATTATTCGTGCAACTGGTATATGTTGGAATTAGGTGGTATGTAAAAGGATGTCGGGAAGCAAGAGGATATTATTAAGAATAAGTGGATTGCCAATAATAAAAAGCAGTCTATTTTATAATGGATAGCCTTGTATATTCCAGCGGTTCATTAATAGCAAGTACGTTTAATGTGGAGCAAATAAGCGATACTTGTATAAACATCAATGTTATTTTATCATGGTTAGGCATTATAATATATTTTTTGAGAAAGATTACGATATTGTCATTTTCTGTAATCTTTCTCAATTTTTATGTTGGTAGGGGCTTATTACTTGTTATGTTAAGGAATACTGTTTATACAGATTCGCAAATCGGACGCAGAAACCATACAGAAACGAGTAAGGTAAGAACTTCTGCCGCAGGAACGGCGAGCCATATTCCTGTCAGACCAAATATACGAGGAAGCACCGTCAGAAATAAAAGCAATAATGCAAATGAACGCAAAAAAGTGATCAGACCAGAGAAATATCCCTTTCCATATGCCATCATCCGAACGGCAGCGTAAATGTTGATTCCTGAAAACAGAAAACCAAGCCCATAAATCCTCATTCCAGATACAGCAAGAGGAAATACGGGACTGGATTTATCTGTAAAACAGGATACACCTGCCGGAGTGAGAAAGTAGGTAAGTGCATAAATGATGATCGGAGCTGCTATAAAAAAGCGATGAGCATACCCCTCCAATTTTCGGCATATACTGATTTTTCGATCTCCATATGCATAACTCAGCACAGGCGCCATGCCCATAGAAAAACCAAAGTAGACTCCGACAAATAAAAATTGCAGATACATGATAATGGAAACAGCTGCAACACCATCTTCACCGGCAAAGGAGAGTGCAGTGCGGTTAAATACGATGGTTATGATTGCAATGGCAAGCTGATCGACAAATTCAGACGCGCCATTTACCATACAGTGTATTGCTTCATGCAGGGATAAGTTATGCAAGGTAAAGGAAAGACATTTATGTTTACAGATAAAGTAATAAATTCCCATCGTAAATGATAATACCAGTCCAAGAATCGTTGCCAGTGCAGCTCCATAGATCCCCATGTGCATACGTCCGACCAGAAAATAGTCCAGAACGATATTCAAAATACCACCGGATAAAGCTGTCAGAAAACTGTATGTGGGAGCACCGTCCACCCGGATAAAATATGTAAACAGTTCTTTTCCGATTACAACAGGAGCAGCAAGAAGCCACCAACGTGCGTATGTTTTACAGCCTGCTATCGTTACGTCAGTCGCACCGAGCAGGGACAGGATTGCAGACAGGTTTGCAAGAACCAGCAAGGAAATAAGACACCCAAGCAGGATGGCTGCAACCGTACTGACAGAAAAGGAACGGTCTGCTTCTGCTTTTCTGTTACTGCCAATGTGCAAAGCTGCAACGGCACTGCCTCCAGTTGCAAATACAAGTGCGATTCCGGTTAATACGTTCACAATAGGGTAAATGATGTTGATAGAAGCTAAAGCATCGGTACCAACATATGCAGACACAAAAATTCCGTCAATAATGGTATAAACTGTGTTAAAGAGTGAAGTAAGATATGTCGGAATAATAAATTTTAATAGTTTTCCGAAGCGGACATCTTTTTCCGAAGTAAAAATTAAAGTATTTTCCATGATAATTTCCTCCTGACTGTAGCATAAACCTTCAAGTAGATTGAAGGTCAATAGAAAAAATGCTATAGTAGGGAAATAACAGTAAGTATGTTTTAAATAACGGAAGGGGAAATTTATGGACAGAAAATTTCAAATTGGAGAAATAGCCAGTTTTTTTGATATACCTGCATCTACTCTTAGATATTGGGAGGACAAGGGTGTTTTACATCCAGGAAAAAAATGTGAAAACCAATATCGGGAATACACGATTGAAGATTTAATGACAATTTCCGATGTGATTTTTTATAAAAATCTTGGATTACAGTTGAAAGAAATCCGTGGTATGGAAGCTTCTACACCGAAGCAGCATCATGAATTGTTTGCCGAAAAAATAGTAGAACTAAAACGACAGCAGGAAATGCTTACAAGACGTATGAAGAAGCTGTGCTACCATATGCAGGCAGTGGAAATGCAGGAAATGCTGAATGCACAGCCATATCAGGAAACAGATATTGATACAGACTGTGTTGTTTCCTTTGACTTGATTGAAAAAGATAAGCTGCGCCAGTATATTGAAAATCCTTATCTGTATACAAGGGTGCAGGACTCACAATCACTGCCGAAGGAACAACGCGGGATCACCATCCCAGCTGACATGAGTTCATCCTTTCCGGAATCCAGTATTCTTTGGCAAAAACAATCTGCCAGATATATGACTTTTTTGATGAAAGAAGAAGTGACAACCGGTTTTCCTAACGATCTGTCCGAACACTTAGCCCACATTCAGAAATCGTACCGTACTGGTGCGATCATCAGCCGCTTTCTGCTTTGTGCACAGGAAAACGGAAAGACATATGATTTTTATAAGACGTTTGTGGAAATCCTGCCAGATTTGAAGAAGTAAAAACAGAAGTAAAAAAATTAGTAATAATGCAACCTTTAAAATAACTTTTACATCTATTATGTAGAAGCGCTTTTAAAAAATTAGAAAAGGAGTTGATAGGAATGGGTAAGGATTGTTATGAAATACTAGTTCAATTTATTGTGGAAAATCAAAATCATTTTTACCGTATAGCGTATTCTTATCTGAGAAATAAAGAAGATGCATTGGATGCAGTTCAAAATACAGCATGTAAAGCTTTAGAAAATTATCAGAAACTTCGTACGGATACAGCATTGAAAATGTGGGTTTACCGGATTCTTGTAAATGAGAGTATGCAGTTAATCCGGGATAAGAAAAAAGTTGTTTTATTTGATAACACAGAAGATAAAATATCAGATAGAGTTTATGAGGATAAGTATTTGTTATTCTCGGATAATTTTTTTGAACAGATTAAATTGTTGGATGATGAAACACAGAAAATATTTATACTCCGGTATTTTGAGGAAATGTCGTTGAAAGAGATTGCTGAAATTCTAGAAATGAATCTCAATACAGTGAAATCAAAGATTTATAGAGGACTGTCAAAATTAAGAATTGAATTAAAGGAGGAAATGATATGAATGTATTTGAAAATGAAAAAGCCTTGTATGACCAAATTGAAATTCCTATCGAACTGTCAGATCGTGTAAATTGTGAAATAGCAAAAGCGAATGCAAAACATGCAAAGAATGTTAGAAAACATGTTCGAATTTATAAGAGAAGTATTGCGATAGCTGCAAGTTTTGCAGTACTGTTTACAGTAGGATTGAATAGCAATAAAGTGTTTGCTCAAGAGATGGCAAGTCTGCCTGTTATTGGAAAGATTGCAAAGGTGCTTACATTTAGAGCTTATGAGGAAAGTACCGAAGATTTTGATATTTCAGTGGAGATTCCAAGCGTGGAAATGATAGCAAAAGAGCATAAGGAACTGGAAAAAGCACTAAATGAAGAAATTTATGAAAAATGTGAGGAATATGCAGAAGGAGCAATAGAACGTGCCAAAGAGTACAGAGAGGCTTTTCTTGAAACAGGAGGAACAAAGGAAGAATGGACAGACCATAATATACAAATTAAGGTTCAATATGAAGTGAAGACGTTAACAGACAGATATTTGTCCTTTGTGGTATCCGGAACAGAAAATTGGACTTCTGCTTATGCGCGGGAGCTTTATTATAATATTGATCTTGCGACGGGAAAGCAAATAAGTCTAAAGGATTTACTCGGAGATAATTATAAAGAAATTGTGGATCAGGACATTTTGACTGATATAGCGGAAAGAGAGAAGAATTCAGAATTTGAATATTGGTTAGACGAGTGGCAGGGAATCAATGACAATACCGGATTTTATATAAATCAAAATGGAAATATTGTTGTGGTTCTTGAAAAGTATGAAATTGCTCCGGGAGCTGCAGGACGACAGGAGTTTGAAATAAAATAGAAACAGGAGAAAATAAGGGAATGAAAAAGTATTTGCTTTTAGTAGCAACGATAGTGGTTTTGAGTGGTTGTGGTGCAACAGGTATGGAGAATTTTGGTAATGAAGAAACAAAAGCGGAAAGAGAGATTAGTACATCTATAGATTTTACAGAGCAGGAAACTGCGTCAGAAGTATCAAGTGAAGAATATTATGAAGACAATTTTGCAGTGAGTGTGGAAGTTGTACAGGGGTATGCAAAAAAAATCCAGCAAGCGGTAGAGGAAAAAGATATGGATAAACTATCAGACTTGATAGTTTATCCGGTATATATTGGTTTAGGAGAGAACGGACAGATTATTGAAAGTAAGGACGATTTGTTGAACCTTGAGCCAAAAGAGATTTTTACAGATGAATTGATTGAGTCTGTAAAAGAGGCTGATGAGAGTGGATTAGAACCGTGCATGGCAGGTTTTGCTTTGTATAATGGGGAAGGAACTCCTAGTATAATTTTTGGTGTGCAGGAGGGTAAATTGGGTATTACTGGAATCAATTATTAAAAAAAGATATTGAGACGACTATGAGAAAATCTCTGTAAATTAGCTTCCTCTATGATAATGAAGGGTGAGAAGCTTATAAATCAGGCTTTTCACCCTCCCCTTGCACGGTAAAATGACTATTCTCAAAAATGATATTGAAAAAAAGTAACCTTAGTGCTGTTGAAAAATCACCATAATTCTAATGAATCTTCTGCATCTACCCATATCTGTATTGTTCCATCAAGATATAATTTTGCATATTCCAGCGGTTTATCAATGGCGAGTGCGTTTAATGCACAGTCTGATCCAGGTGTAGTCTTTAAATTCTTTTCAGCTTCCCAGCAGTCAATGCGAAGCATATAGCCGGCACTGGTATAAACATCAATACTGTTGCACTGTGGATTGTATTCTGCAAATATTGTTCTCATCGTATCCCATCTCCTTATGGTTCAATCGATCATTAATTGTAAAAATTAAGAAGCATTCCAATCAGTTCACCATGTCAGTTTTATTTTGTGTTATACTATTTTATATAATTTTTTTGCCCTTGTATTTTCCCTTATCAGAGTTCGTAAACACTGGTGGGACGATATAACACAAGGGAAACAATAAGGGAAAGCTCACCTGTGATAAATTCAGTGTTTTCAAGGGTTTGCGGAGAATTTAACAACAAGATATAACAGTTATTAAATTTCTTAAAACAGGTGAAATCTCAATCGGAATTTAATTTATACATTTGGAGGTGGTAAACAATGAGAAAATGTGCAAAATGCGGAAAAGTTATGATGTCAGATTTAAGACTTAAAGTAAATGGTGGGGGCTATGGGATTGTTGTTCATGTAGATGAAAAACAAAAGGCAAAAATTATAGATGATGTAAAAGTTGCGGTCTGTCCAGAGTGTGGTAATATAGAAATGTATTTAGAGGATTTAACTAATTTGAAAGATTAAGCGATAACTTCCAGATGATAAAGCAGAAGTATAGGGTTTGATTCATATGATTTCAGTAAAAAAACAGAGAATTGCTGCTATTATGGTTTTAAGTTCCATCATGCTGATTTTACTTTTGTCGCTAAATTTCCGAATCTGGAGTGGATATTATGCCGAAGGGGATTTGGAAAGTATAGTCATACAGCAGATGGAATGCTTGGAAAAGTCAAATAGTGAAAACGATATAAGCGAAAGTATATGTTTGCATTTCTATGAGTGTATATGTTTCGGTGGAATAGAAATAATGGTGATCTGGGTATATGATGGCTTTAAAGACCTCGGACAAGGTGAGTTTTCTTTCAGACCGGGAGTTACCCTTTGCAGTCTATCGGTTCGGATGGATGATTAAATACTTCTGATAATCAAATTTTAAATTTATTATCAGGAGGAACTTCGATGTATGTATTAAATGCAAATCATATTTCAAAAAGTTATAAAACTGCAGGAGAAACTATGCGGATTTTGCAGAATGTGAATCTGCAAGTTATGAAAGGAGAAATGGTTGCTATTATGGGACCATCCGGCAGTGGAAAGACTACTCTGCTCCATGTGCTGACCGGGGTTGACACACCGGACGATGGAGAAATCGTAATAGGAGGAGAAACGTTTTCACAGCTTACGGAAGAAGAGAAGGCATTTTTTCGCAGAAAGCATATGGGAATGATTTTTCAGGATTTCCAGCTTTTGGAGAGTTTGACAGTAAAAGAAAATATATTGTTACCACTCATTCTTGAACGAAAAGAAGCAGACATCCAGCAAGAGCGTTTTTCAAAAATAGCGGATGTGCTCGGCATTGAAAAATTAGCTGACAAAGGAATTACGGAAATATCGGGAGGTCAGAAACAGAGAGTTGCGATTGGCAGGGCGCTGATCAATGAACCGGATATTATTTTTGGAGATGAGCCAACAGGAAGCCTTGACCGAAAGACCACCGGGGATGTGATGCGATGTATGAAACAGATGAATCAACGGTCTGGCATCAGCTTTCTGCTTGTAACACATGATGCTTATACGGCATCCTTTTGTGACCGGGTACTTTTTCTACAGGATGGGAATCTGGCAAAAGAAGTAAAGAAAGAGAACACTGCCGATAATTTCAGAGAAGATATATGGAAAACGCTGTGCGGTTTGGGAGGTGGAAAAGATGACCTTTTTTGATATTTCCCGAAAGATGCTGAAAGCTGGTTTTTACAAATTCCGATTTGCAGGGAACAATTCCTTGTCCCCTACACCATAATTACTATGTATTTGCATCTACAAACTAGAATTTATCTATTAACTCTCTTAACTTTCCCCTATTTTCAAGGCTTCCCGCCATTGAAAATTCTATATATGTATCCTTTTCCCTTGTTTTTGCCCTTATGGGATAATTACAAGGGAAAATTCATTATTCAGTTGTTTAATCGTTGCCTGCCACTTTATCAAGAAGTCTTGCGGAAGTCCGCTTTGCTTCCCTTGTAGCATGGGCATAGACATTCATGGTGGTACTCACGTCTGAGTGTCCTAACAGTTCCTGCACATCCTTAGGCTGAGCCCCGTTGGATAAGAGGTTTGTCGTGTAGGTATGCCTCAGTGTGTGGAAATGGAAACCTTCAAGCTCCGGTACTTTTCTTCCTGCTGTCCGGCAGGCTGTTTCTATGGTTGCCGGAAGTTCCAGACAACCATCCTCCCTTAAGCATACAAAGAAGATTTCGGTGTAATCTTCCGGCACATTCTCTGTCATTCCCAAATGATAATACTCGTAATGCACCCGATTCTTTTCCATTACTTCTCTGTAAAAATTCCGCTGGTAGAGTTCCCCATACTGAAAACGGTTTTTGTGCTGTTCCTTTTTTGCATTCCTCAAAATATCTGCGAGGGTATCGCCAAAGTCAACAACCCTGATCTTTTTCCACTTTGTCGGACCGATTTCGTGCTTATGGGTAGCACCATTGTAGCGGATGCTCCTGCGTACAGTGAGATACTGTTCTTCAAGGTTGATATCCTGCCATGTCAGACCTGCTACCTCTCCAAGTCTGAGACCTGTAAAGTATGCTATCTGAACCGGAAGAATCGCATCCCCACTTCGTTTTCCAAGCTGTTCAATCAGTTTCCGGTACATTTCAAAGGAAAGCGGTTTAACCTTGTCTCTGTCTGTGGCTGTTTCATCCGCAAACAAATCTGTTTCTTCCTTTTTATGCCTCATCACCACATACTGCATTGGATTGAAGGTAATAAACTGTTTCGGAAATACCGCAAACCGGAATGACTGTTGCAATACTGCTGAAAATGACCTTACATAATCAATGGAATATCCTTTTGATATAAAATCTCCCACAGTGCCTCCAAATGAGAGCAAATCCATAAACTCCTGCAGGTGTACCGAAGTCACCGTTTTCAGTTTCCTTTTGCTGATAGGGTGTTGTTTGATTCTCCCAATTGTCTGAAGATAATTGCCAACCGTTCCATTACTCAATGTGCCTGTCTTTAATTCTTCCTCAGCCCACAGGTCAAGCAACTCTCCGAGTGTGATGTTTTCAGCCTTTGCAACAAACCGCTTGGCTTCATAATCCTCCATTGCCTGCCTCAACAGCTTTTCCGTCTCGCTTTTGTTTTCCGTACCTGCAAATTCCTTCTGCACCAGATTACCGCTTGCATCTTCCACATAGAAGCGGTAGTACCATTTCTTGCCTTTCTTTCTTACAGAACCTTTTGCCATAATCGTTACTCCTTTCGATATCGACAATCGGAACTGATGAAATGCTTTCTGCGTGTAAGTATATCATAACTCCGGTTGTCTAATCTATACCGGTTCGGAGTCTTTCTCTGAAAGAAGATTTGCAAGCCTTACGGCTGCCGTTTCGGGATTCTTGGAATAGAGCCTTACAATGTCGCCCATGTCGTTCAGTGCGTTTACCGTATGGGTGATTTCCCTAAGGAACATAATCTCATTATATTCCTGATTGGATTCAAACCCCATTACTTTTGCAATTGTGGCATCTTCCGTATTCCCTTTAAAATTCTTACAGGCATATTGAAAGGAATCAACGAATAATTCGTATTCCTTCAACATCAGCAGCAGTAAATCTTTGGAAAAATCCGCTTCGTCTGCCTTCATATCATAAGGCAGTTTGGAGAGAATGGAAGTCATGGTATCACGAATCTGTAATTCCCTTTTATCCGTAACATCACTTGTCATTTCTTCCGTCTCGCCCTTCAGCCACTCCACTGATACATGAAGTGCTTCCGACAGACCATCCAGAACAAGCTTCTTGGTGTTGTCAATCGTTCCTGCCTCATACCGCTGTATGGTGGAAGCGGTAACTCCCATCTTTTCTGCTATATAAGGCTGGTTGACACCTAATTCCAGTCTGCGTTGTTTTGCCCTGCTACCGATTAACTTGCGTAATTCTTTATCTTTCATTCTGATACGCCTCCTTTTTCGGTATGGCTAAAGTATAACACAGTAAAAGTAGCATTGCAATATGCAAGTTAATAATTACTTTTAAAATTCCGTAATGCTTGACAAGAAGATATAAAAGTTATATAGTAGGCATAGTTACAAAATTGCATTATGCAATTCAAGAGGAGGTGTTTTAATGACAGAAGTGAAGATTGCACTGTCCATTGAGGAAGCTGCCGACTATACGGGTATCGGCAGAAATACCCTGCGGAAACTGGTAGAATGGAAAAAGCTTCCGGTATTGAAGGTAGGACGGAAAGTCCTTATCAAAACGGATATGCTTGAAAAGTTCATGACCGCCAATGAAGGCAGGGACTTAAGGGACAAAGGAAATGTCAGAGCTGTCACAAGAAATGTGACAAATTAAATAGGGACAGTCCTAAGACCATCCCTAAGGTATGTATCTGACCGAAGCCATGATATACCTACACGCAAATAGATTATACCATGTGCTTCCTCTAAGATACAACCGGAAATTTAAGAAGTGGGGAAGAAACTTTTTTATACAAGCCCTCGGCGTTTGAGAGCGAAATACACCCCTCGCACAAATCTTACGATTTGTACTCTGTGTATTTCGCCCTGCTGGGAGCTTTTCGCCGACAGGCGGATATGTTCGTAGACAGGCTACCTATGTAGCCTACTCACTTTCACATTAGAAAGTTTCCCATCCTCATTTCTTGCAGCTTCGTACTTGGCAGATACGGAAAGGAGGAAGCACATGCCAAGAAATTCATTTATTCAGATGACGAAGCTCCACAATGTCCGGGGAAGAATTTATTATATTTCAAGCCCAAAGAAGCAGGAAAATCTGTATGCGGTATATGAAACCACAGACCGTAATTTTTGGACTGACCTTGCAAAATATAATCAGGCAGAATTTAAAAAAAACGGTACGGAGGGGAAATGTATTGAGGCAAGGAAATTGATCATAGCCCTGCCGGAATCTTTTACGGAGTATCCTCCAGACAGACTGTTGCAGATATTTACAGACCATTTCAGACAGACTTACGGAACGGACTGTATCGCAGCCCTGCATCACAATAAGCGGAAAACCAACTATCACATCCATCTCATTTTTTCGGAGCGTACACTCTTGGAACAGCCCATAGAAAAGGTTGCCACCCGCAATATGTTCTATGACGAAAAGGGAAATCATGTACGCACCAAGAAAGAGATACTTGATGAAGAAGGAAATATCCGTAAAAGGTGTAAGGTGATTCACAAAGGTGAGGTATACGAAAGACAGATTTTCTCCATTAAGGATAAACACTTCAAGGCTGAAAATTTCCTTGATACCGTCAAGCAGGATTATACCAATCTTATCAATCAGTATGTGTGGGATAAAAGCCAGCGGTTAGAAGTTTTTGAGCGTGGCGGTATGTATCTTGCCACCAAAAAGATTGGTAAGAACAATCCGAAAGCCACCGAGATTGAGGCAGACAACAGTAAACGCACCTTGTGGAATCAGACTGTTGACAGAGCGATTGTAACGGGTGTTTCCAAGTCAGAAATCATGCAGATAAAAAAGGAACGGATAACGGACAAGATTGTGGAATCCGTATGGCTTTACGGAAACAGACCGAATCTGTTATCTTCCATTATCGGTACTGCCATTGCAGTATTAGAACTGTTAATCTCCAAAGTATTTCTCAAAACTCTGGAGCTTGCAGATAAAGTAATTTCCAAAGAGCTTGAAGCAAGACCGGAGAACACAGATTTCAAAGAGCAGAAAGCTGTACCAGAAGAAAGCAGAAAGCAGACAGATACACCAAAGCCTGCCATACCGCCAAGACCACAGCCATCACCGGAAGCAGTTTCTTACAAGCACTTATGCGAAATTTATCAAAAGCTGCAAGAACAGAATAAAGCAATTTTTGCACTCGAGAAACAGCGAAGTGACCTTGAAATTGAACTGTCCGACAGCAAAGGTATCTTCAAAGCAAAAAGGCGTTCCGAACTTTCAACAGAGATAGCCGGATTGGAGGAACGTATTTCCCGAATGAAAGCCCGATTATCCCATATCGTAAAGGAATACGGGTATCAGAATGCGGAAGCCTTCTACAAAGCATTTCATAAGTCAGAGACAGCTTATGGGGATTATCAGGACAGCCTTAAGAATTGGAAACAACGGTATGGAGAAAAGCCACAGTCTCTACACGATAGGCTTATATCTAAGAAACAGGACATAAAGGAGCGAGAGTTAACAAGACCATATTCTCCACCAAACCGTGGAAGGAGTAGATAACAAACGAAGGGAGGCAATTGCCTCCCTTCGTTTGTTATCTCTCCGTAAAAGACTGGAATTTCACCCTCTCGCATAAAGATACAAATTATTTTTTTATTTCCTTATCATATATCTTTTTTGAGTATACCACAGTTACAATTGTTGCTAATAATAAATAAATCAACATAAAGATTGTGCCAGTCATCCCACTTGTAAATACGGTTGTAATGATAGTCAATAACCCCGTAATAATAATACATATTGCACCAAAGCGGTTACTCTTTCTCCATGTATTATCATTGTGCATACTCCAAACGGTTCGAACTCCCACTACTGCATTTCGTTTTGCCTTTGTCATAAAATTTCCTAATACAATAAATATAATACCACACAAAATACATGAAACTTTTGCAATGTCAATAACCGCATGTTCACCACCTGCATTTGCCTGTATCCAAGAAGAATAAAGAATAAAATAATGCATAATCCCGAACATGATTGCTTGCGAAATTCCTACAACACATAATACCTTTGCAGAAGATTTTGCTTCCATCTGTTCCTTTTCTGTATTTGCATTTTTTGATTTTTTCTCAAACACATAGATTAGCAAGTGCCAAAACAGTGTAATAAACAAAATAATTACCGGAAAAATAAAGCTTTCTGTTTTACTTCCCCATCTGTCAGTGTTTCCCTCCAAGTCATGATGCATAGGTATAATATCAGGCATAAACTGTAGTACAACACTTGTAACTACAACTGGTATCATTGCTACTATCCACATTATTTTTTTCATACTTTTTTTCCTCCAAACTGGTTAACCCATATAATTAATTCATCGAAAACCGTAGTGTTGATTTCATAATAAACAAAGTTTTTCTCTTTATATTCAGATATCAAGTCTGCGTTTTTAAGTAATTTTAAATGATAAGAAAGAGCAGCCGGTGTAATCTGTAATTTTTCAGCAATCTCTCCGGCATTTAATCGTTCATTTCTCAACATAATAAGAATGTCTCTTCGCTGGCTATCTGCCAATACTTTAAAAATGTTAGTTTCTCCCATATCTTTTACCTATTTAAAACTTTCTTTAAATAGATTTTAGCATGCTATTTGTTTTTGTGCAAGAACTATTTAAAAATAATTTTAAATAGAGGGGATACACTGAAAAATCAATGTGTCCTCTCTATTTACCTTAAGGCAAAATTCAAACATCTAGAAACTTAAGATTCCTGCCTCTTATTATGGAATAACCGTACGTTCTATATATTTTTCTGGAATTTTTAGTACTAGACCTCTATCATGATATTATATTAGCAAAATCACCACGTATCTAAACGATCCTCTGCATCAACCCATACTTGCATTTCTCCATCCAAGTATAATCTTGCATATTCTAATGGATTATCAATAGCCAAAGCATTCAACGAACACTGGGAACCGGGAGTAGTTCTCAATCCTTCCTCTGCCTTATTGCAATCAATTCTAAGCACTACATTTTCAAACGTGGTTACATCTATGCTATTACATTGCGGATTATATCTTGCATAAATCAATCTCATATCTTATCTGTCCTTTCCTTAATTTTCTAAAAGTTTTGAAAGCATTTCAATCCGTTCTTCCTGCCATTTTCATTTCATGTTATAATTTGTTACTGGATTTTCTTTCCCTTAATTTTGCCCTTGTGAGCATTCGTAACATGAGGGAAAAGGATATAACACAAGGGAAAGCGTAAGGGCAAACTCACTCGCTACAAATTTAGCATTTTCAAGGGGTTGCGGACTTCACGAGGATAAGATATAACAGTTAATAAATGTTATGAATTAAGTCAAATCAAAACTGAAAGTTGTTTGTACAATGTTCAAGATATAACTGTTATTATGTCTTGATTAGAGTACAAACTCATATAAGAGGAACTCCCTCGGTACTCCAATATCAACATATGTGATTTCAACTTTATCCACATACTTAAATCCAAACGACATATACATTTTCTGTGGAATATCATTTCCCTCTATGCAATCAAGACGAATTGATTTAAGGTTTCTTTCCCTTGCTGTGTCTATTGCGTGTTGAACTAACTGCTTCGAGTATCCACGACCTCCATATTCCGGAAGGACACGCAAGGCATGAAGAACTACTGTCTCGTTATCATTTGCATCAATAAGCCATTTAACTGCGTGATACGCCTCATCACGATCATGATTCATAATATACGCCGCAACAATTCGACCATCTTCAATACCGATAAACTGATTTCTCTCTTTGATTGCATCTTTGATCATTTCATCTGGAGGGAAACCACCTTTATCTCCCTCCGGCAGAAAATCTTTTCCGCTCAAAACTTTACACATACCGTCATAAAACTGTCGCAATTCTATAAAATTTTTCTCTTCTGCATATCTGATAATCATAGAAATCTATCCCTCCAGGAAGTTTGGTAATTTTTACAGACAGAGTACTCTTGCAATCTGTCTATTTTTCTCATTTAATATTCATGTATAATATATGTATCTCCTTTTTCATGCAACTCCATATACGTTTTAGGTGATTTACCACCATAATTACTCTATCGTTAATTGATTTCATTGTCTATATACAGACAACTAACATGCACAAAAACGGTACCAAGATGCATAATTATGAAAACTTCTTATCAAATTCTTCTGCATCCTGCTCATCCACAAGATAGCCTTCCGGTGTTGCATACTCTCCAGTAATCTCATCAAGATAACCAAGCATGCAACTAATAATCCCTGATATCCATAGCGCAGGATGTATTTTTCGAGTCTTTCGTGTAATAATAGAAATCACGATACCAATAAACGAGCATAATGGTCCCCAAAATATGACATCAATATAGGTATACGGTGCATGATTTGCGCTGTAAAAGTAAAGCACAAATGAAAATAATGAGAGTATACCAAACACAAGTACTGCTGCTTTCATGATGGTGTCTTTTCTTGAAGTCCCTTTTGTTCATCTTCTTCCCACTTCAAGATCAATGTTGTCCACCCCATCTGACATACTCACATGTTATACCACAAGCAAAACTTTTATCTCAATAATGAAATCATTCCCCTGTATTCTTGCACTTATATCTCCATTCATACGCTCCACAAGCTCTTTTGCAATAGATAAACCCAGTCCGGTTGAGGCTCTGCCTCTTGCCACATCTGCTTTATAAAAACGCTCGAACACATGGCTTAAGTCAATATTTTCAGGATGTTCCGTATAATTACTAATTTTAAGCAAGGCGTGATTGTCCTCACGGGTAAGCTTGATACTTATATTCTTTTCCCCATGATCAAGACCATTTTTTATGACATTCTGTATAACTCTCCTTAAGCCCTGCTTATTACCTGATATATACAGCATTTCCTCAGTAATACTAATATCCGGGCAGATGCCCTGCTTCTTCCATTCATCATAATAAGAAAATACAGCTTCTTTTAATATTCTGTTCATACAACAATCCGTAAGCTCCAGCTTATATGAATCATTTTTCAGCTTAGTGAATGTAAAAAGCTCCTCCAGCATTTCATTAAGGCTGTTAAGCCTTTCTCTGATTATATCAAGATATCTCCTCTGGTCATCTATATTGTCACATTCCTCTATAAGCTGGAAATACCCATCCAGCGATGTAAGCGGTGTCCTTATATCGTGTGAAAGATTAGTATATGTATCTGCAATCAGCTCTTCTTTTTTTCTGTACTCATTTCTTTCTTTTTTACGCAGGTCAAGAAGCTCATTCAATTTATCTGAAAGCTCACCTATTCCCCCCATATCTATTTCACGTTGAATCAGCTTGTTACTATCGTGTTCCATAAGAAACGACAACTGGCGGCAGATGTCCTTAATCTGCCGCTGGTATTTCCACATAATAAATGCCTGTATAATAATTATTACTGCTAATATTCCAATAATAATCCTCATTCTCTAAATATCCCTTTTCTGAAAAATATAACTGCTTAATGACAGCATTATTATAATAAATACAGCTGCCACACACATTGAACTAACAACATCCTCCCTGCCTGCATTCATAGGAAGCATTGCCATCCTTCCAGTTACTGTATACCTATATACATTGAAATTATGAAGTCCACTTCTATTAACTACATAATCTATAAAGGCATACACAATACTCATTATATTCATGGTAAGACATACCGACAAGGTCATGCTTATGACATTATTCTTAATTATAACTGCTATCGCCATACATATTAACACAAATGCATAATGAAGCGTAAGTTCCGTTAAGAAATAAGGTATAATCTCCTTCCAGTTACCCCACATCACACATTTAAACGCAAGCATATTCGCTGCTGCCTGGAATACAAATATCCCTGCAAAGGTAATTGCTGTAAATAAGGCAAGCGCAACTGCCCTTGAAACAATAAGCATACCCCTTTGTGACACCTGTCCACCAATATTCTTAATATAACCGCTCTTAATATCTGCTGTTGCAAACATAACCGCAAATATTACAAGAAAAAGTGCATAAAACTTCCCCTGTGCATTAGAAAAGAAAACATCCATTACCGTAACCTTCTTCCCTGGCTCCGTAGGTAATTCCACACTCATACCAATATTGACATTATCTGTATTCTGCTGCGAAAGCTGTTCCTTGTTGCTGTCATCTGCCTGTTGTTGCTCCCATTCCTTATTAACTGCATCATAATCTATTTTTGAAAGAAATGAGGTAAGCAGTGCTGATGCCAGCAATATAATCCATATTACATACATACTCTTTGTACGAAACATTCTGTATACATCCATCTTTATCATATTAAGCACGATTGTCACCCCCTGTAAGCCTTAAGAAATAATTCTCAAGTTCTTCACTTGTAATAGATATTCCTTTAACTGGAATTCCCGCCTTTGCAAGCTCCATGTTCAGTCTGGCACTTTCTCCCAGTCTTTCAAATATATGAATATGTTCTTTATCTATAACCTGATAGCTGCTAAAGCCCATATCATCAAGCACAGCAATAGCCTGCTTAGGATTATCAAGTGTAAGCTCTATGCGCTCACTGCATTTTTTCATAAGCTCTTCTCTTGTAAGCTCCTGCACAAGGCATCCATTATGAATAATGCCATAATCTGTAGCAAGCTTTGATAATTCCTCCAGAATATGACTTGAAATACATATTGTCATGCCACGCTCCTTTGCAAGCTTCTGGATAGTTTCACGCACCTCCACTATTCCCTGTGGATCAAGTCCATTAATCGGCTCATCAAGAATAAGCAGGTCAGGCTCGCCTACAAGTGCAAGAGCAATCCCTAAGCGCTGCTTCATTCCAAGCGAATAATGCTTTGTTTTCTTTTCTCCAACAGTATCAAGGCCCACTGTTTTTAACAGCTCTTCTATATATCCTTTTTTCTTAATCCCCGTAAGCTTACATTTAATGTTCAGATTGTCATATGCCGACATATTGCCATAAAGTCCTGGAGCTTCTATAAGACACCCAACTCTTGAACGTACCTTTTGTAAGTCCTTTCCCTTATACCCAAACATTTCTATTTCGCCATAAGACGGTGTTGACAGTCCGCTAATCATCTTAAGACAGGTCGTTTTACCGGCTCCGTTTCTTCCAATAAAGCCATATATCGCACCCTTTTTAATGTGCATATTTACATCATCAACCGCCCTGTGTCTGCCATACTGCTTAGTCAGATTCCTTGTCTGCAATAATAATTCACTCAAAGCTTTTTCCTCCTTTTCTTAACTGCTATTATCATAAAAAATAAATCCTAATCAATCGCAAATAAATAGTAAAAAAAGAGTAAATTATTCATGCAGGCGATATCCAATCCCCCATATTGTTTCTATATATTCATCAGGTGTAACGGTCTTTATTTTCTTTCTGATATTGCTTATATGCACATCCAGTGTCTTTGTTTCACCCATATATGGCTCATCCCACGCATATTCAAATATATCCTCCTTGCTAAACACCTGCTTCGGGTTTTTAAGCAGCAATTCCAGTATTGCAAATTCCTGTTTGCCGAAATATATTTCTAACTTTCCCTATTTTACAGGCTTTCCAGCCTGTGCATTAGCGAAACGATATGTATTTTCCCTTATTTTTGCCCTTATGAGATAATCGTAAGGGAAATAAGGGAAAGTTTTATTTAGTCATTGCCTGCCACTTTATCAAGTAACCTTGCAGATTCCCGCTTGGCTTTTCTTGTAGAGTGTGCATAGACATTCATGGTGGTACTGACATCTGAGTGCCCTAACAGTTCCTGCACATCCTTTGGTGCTGCTCCATTTGCCAGAAGGTTGCTTGTGTAGGTGTGTCGCAACTGGTGAAAATGAAATCCTTCAAATCCATCCAGTTTCTGAGCAATCTTCCTGCAAACAATTCCTAACGTGCTTGGCAGTTCCAAACTTCCATCCGGTCTTAAGCAGACAAAGGATATTTCCTTATAATCTTCTGGAACATTCTCTGTTCCGTCCAGATGATAGAACTCATAGTAAACTCTGTTTTTGTCTTTTACTTCTCTGTAGTAGTTTTTATGGTAAAGTTCTCCGTACTGCATTCGGTTTTTAAGTTGTTCCTTTCGGGCATTGCGAAGAATCTCTGCCAGTGTATCTCCAAAATCAACAATCCTTACCTTTTTTCGTTTGGTTGGTCCGATGATATTCTTGTGCCTTGAACCATCATATCGGATACTGCGTCTGATCGTAAGGCACTGTTCTTCAAGATTTACATCCTGCCATGCCAGACCACAGGCTTCACCGATACGAAGTCCTGCATAATAAGCTATCTGGATTGGAAGTATTGCCGGTGGATTGTAATCCTGTAGAAATTCAATCAGTCTTTCATAATCCTCTCGTGGAATTGGCTGTATATCGCCATCCATGTCATCATCAGAAAACAGGTCAACCTCATCCGTCTGGTATTTCAGCTTAATATACTGCATCGGATTGAAAGTGATATATTGCTTTGGTGATACTGCAAATCGGAATGACTGCTGTAATACTGCCGAGAAAGAACGAATGTAATCTTTGCTATAACCTTTTCTTTCTGAACCATCTGGATAAGTGCCACCAAAGGAAAGCAGATCGAAGAAGGCTTGTAAATGCTCAGATGTTACATTTTTCAACTTTCTCTCTGAAATTGGATGCTTCTTGATGTTGGTAATAGCACCAAGGTAATTCTGGACTGTCCCATTACTGAGAGTACCGGTCTTTAATTCTTCCTCTGCCCATATATCAAGTAATTCTCCAACTGTAATATTTTCCGACTTTGCAATGAATTTCTTGCTTTCGTAATCGTCCATTGCCTGACGGAGCAGTTTTTCCGTTTCACTTTTACTTTCTGTTCCAGCGT
>ENA-ORNB01001300-ORNB01001300.1-human-gut-metagenome-genome-assembly--contig:-NODE-1300-length-18713-cov-3.453371_pt1 | contig 18713 bp, 8 predicted proteins | sample MGYA00242112_ERZ509016 | MGnify/ENA primary metagenome ERZ509016 (study PRJEB26280, sample SAMEA2338705) | human gut metagenome | biome: human gut; feature: human-associated habitat; material: faeces...
ATAATCATGCTGCCAATGGTCGAAGTTCCAGAAGTTTTATCAGTGAAGGCCGCTGGGAAAAAGTCATTTCTAAGGTGAAAAAGGGAGATTATGTCTTTATCCAGTTCGGGCACAATGATGAAAAAGCTGATCCCACCCGCCATACCGATCCCGGAACCACCTTCGATGATCATCTCCGTCGCTACGTGAACGAGACTCGAGCCAAAGGGGGAATCCCCGTATTGTTCAATTCCATTGTCCGCCGTAACTTTGTTCAGCCTAAGGACACTTCCATTTCAAAAGATGTCCGCCGGACACCGGGGGAAAGTGAACCGCCCAAAGAAGGAACCGTTTTATTCGATACTCACGGAGCTTATCTGGATTCTCCGCGTAATGTGGCGAAAGAACTCGGAGTTGCATTTATTGATATGAATAAGATAACACACGACTTGGTGGAAGGACTCGGCCCGGTAGAGTCAAAGAAACTGTTCATGTTCGTCGAACCGGATCAGGTTCCCGCCTTCCCGAAAGGCCGCGAAGACAATACTCATCTGAATGTATATGGCGCACGTGTGATTGCCGGGTTGGCAGTAGAGGCAATCGGCAAAGCAGTTCCGGAACTGGCACCATATATCCGCCACTATGATTACGTGGTGGCACAAGACGGAAGCGGTGATTTCTTCACCGTTCAGGAAGCGATTAATGCGGTTCCCGATTTCCGTAAGAACATCCGCACCACGATTCTGATACGTAAAGGTACTTATAAAGAAAAGATTATCATCCCCGAAAGCAAGATTAATGTCTCCTTGATCGGAGAAGAAGGCGCGACGTTGACCAATGACGACTTCGCCAACAAGAAAAATGTATTTGGCGAGAACATGGGAACTTCCGGTTCATCGAGCTGCTACATTTATGCACCGGACTTTTATGCAGAGAATATCACTTTTGAGAACTCCGCCGGTCCCGTCGGGCAGGCAGTTGCCTGCTTTGTCTCCGCCGACCGTGCCTTCTTCAAGAACTGCCGCCTTTTAGGTTTTCAGGATACCCTCTATACTTACGGCAAGCAAAGTCGTCAATATTATGAGGACTGTTACATCGAAGGAACAGTTGATTTCATTTTCGGTTGGTCTACGGCTGTCTTTAACCGTTGCCACATTCACAGCAAACGGGACGGCTATGTGACCGCACCTTCTACCGACCAAGGGAAAAAGTATGGCTACGTCTTCTATGATTGTAAGCTCACCGCATCACCTGAAGCGAAGAAAGTATATCTCTCCCGTCCCTGGCGTCCGTATGCCCAAGCCGTATTTGTCCGTTGCGAACTGGGACAGCACGTCCTTCCCGAAGGCTGGAACAACTGGGGGAAGAAGGAAAACGAGAAAACTGCTTTTTATGCAGAGTATGACAGTCGTGGCGAAGGTGCCAATCCGAAGGCACGTGCCGCTTTCTCCCATCAGTTGAAAACTCTTAAAGGATATGAGATAGAAACAGTGCTGGCCGGTGATGACGGGTGGAATCCGGTAAAAAACGGAAATCATCTGTTAGATGTAAAACGTTGAACTCTTATGCCTGAAACTGAAAACTTGTTTTATTGAATAACCTGTTTCTGCTAAATAGCTGGTAAAGATAGTATTAAAATCCTGTTATTTTTCTATCTTTACGCCACAGAACCGAGTGATATGATGAAGAAAACTTTACTTTCAGTGATTCTCCTGCTAGCTATTGTGTTCACGGCACATACACAGCAGCATTGCTTTTTCACCCATTACTCTACTGAGGACGGACTGTCGCAAAATACAGTCATGAGCATTCTTCAGGACCATAAAGACAATCTTTGGTTTGCCACCTGGGATGGTATTAACCGTTTTAATGGGTACACTTTCAAAACTTACAAGGCACGACAGGGAAATTACATTAGTCTGACCAATAATCGGGCGGACCGTATGTATGAAGACCGTTACGGTTTTCTCTGGCTGTTGACCTATGACAACCGCGTTCATCGCTTTGATCCGAAAACGGAAACTTTCGAGCAAGTGCCCGCAGCCGGTGAGGAGGGGAGTGCATTCAATGTACATACCATTGAAGTAATGCCGAACGGAACTGTCTGGCTGCTGACTGAAAACGACGGTGCGATTCGCATTCTGACTCATCCCGACGAGAATCATCGGCTGACATGGGATATTTATTCCAATAAGACGGAATTGTTTCCCTCTTTACACGTGTTTAAAGTACATCAGGACAAAGCCGGTAATGACTGGCTGCTGACAGACAACGGGTTGGGCATGATTCGTCCAGGAGACAAAGAACCTGTTTCTTATTTTACGGAAACCAAAGGAAAGCTTAGCGGAATGAACCAGGCTTTCTATGCCGTGCAGGAACGTGATGAGGATATTTGCTTTGCTTCGGACCACGGACGTGTCTGGGTATATCAGAAAGGAAGCGGAGAATTTGTATTGCTCGAACTTCCGACCAAAGGGCGGATCACCTCCATTCATACGGTTGCACCGGATATGTCGGTCATCACTACGGATTCGGACGGTTTCTTTACCTGTAATCTGAAAACGAAAGCATCGGTACACTATTCATTTCTGACTTGCAAGGAGTTACCTGCCAAACCCATTCTATCGGCTTATGTAGACCGTTCTTCGGAAGTCTGGTTCGAACAGGAAGAACCGGGTGTGGTAGCTCATTTCAATCCGTTTACCGGAGTAGTGACGCGTGAGCAGATTCTTATTGAATATAGTAATCCTGAACGTTCGCGTCCTGCTTTTCATATCCATGAGGATGTGAACGGCTATCTGTGGGTACACCCGTATGGAGGTGGTTTCTCATATTTTGATCCTCAGAAGAAGCGGCTGGTTCCTTTTTATAACGGACTGGGCAGCCGTGACTGGCGTTTCTCCAATAAGATTCACTCGGCTTTCTCCGACAAACAAGGGAATTTGTGGATGTGTACCCATTCCAAGGGATTGGAAAAGGTGACTTACCGTAATGTTCCTTTTTCGATGATGACTCCCGTACCGCAGGAATATGAATCACTGCATAATGAGATACGTGCCCTCTGTGAAGACAAACAGGGGAATCTCTGGGTCGGTGTGAAGGACGGTATACTTCGTATATATGACGCCGATCGAACTTATAAGGGATATCTGACGGAAAACGGCATAATTTCCACTGTCGGCACTCCCGTGAAGGGAACAGCCTATTTTATCATTCAGGATTCGAAAGGAGTGATTTGGATTGCGACAAAAGGTGACGGGCTGATCCGTGCCGAGGCAACCTCTCCTTCGGGAATGTCGTACAAGCTGACCCGTTATCTTCACCAAGAGGATGATATGTATAGCTTGAGCGATAACAATGTGTATTGTGTGTACGAAGATCATAACGGGAGAATCTGGGCGGCTACCTTTGCCGGTGGTATCAATTATCTCACGGAGAATGAGGACGGAAAGGTTTTGTTTATCAATCACCGTAACCATTTGAAAGGTTATCCTATTGATCCCTGCTACAAGGCTCGTTTTATCACTTCCGACAATAACGGCCGTTTGTGGGTGGGAACGACGACGGGTGCCGTAGCCTTTGACGAGAATTTCGAGAAACCGGAAGATGTACAGTTCTATCACTTCTCCCGTATGCCGAACGATACACAAAGTTTGAGTAACAATGATGTGCACTGGATTATCCCCACTACGGATAAGGAACTTTATCTGGCTACCTTTGGTGGCGGACTCAACAAACTGATCTCTATCAGTGAAGACGGACATGGGGCGTTTAAGTCTTACTCGGTGCAGGACGGGCTTCCTTCGGATGTACTGCTTTCCATTCGCGAGGACGATAAACAGAACTTATGGATTAGTACGGAGAATGGAATCTGTAAATTCATCCCCTCCGAAGAACGGTTTGAAAGTTATGATGAGCGTAGTATAACTTTCCCAGTACGTTTTAGTGAGGCGGCTTCCACATTGACCGCGAAAGGCAATATGCTGTTCGGTGCCAGTGGAGGGGTTTTTATCTTCAACCCGGATTCTATCCGTAAGAGTAGTTATGTGCCTCCGATCGTGTTTTCTAAATTAACAGTAGCCAATGAGGATGTTGTGCCCGGGGAACAATCGTTGTTGCAGGCAGATATTGATGATACGGAGCAGCTGGTGCTTTCGCACGATGAGAATATCTTCTCTGTACAGTTTGCAGCGCTCGATTATACCAATCCGCAGAATGTGCAGTATGCCTACATTTTGGACGGATTTGAAAAACAATGGACCTTTGCCGACAAGCAACGTAGTGTGACTTATACGAATCTTCCGAAAGGGGAGTATGTGCTTCGTGTCCGTTCTACAAACAGTGATGGTGTGTGGGTAGAGAATGAACGTGTGCTGGATATTGTCATTCTTCCCTCGTTTTGGGAAACTCCGGTGGCATACGTACTCTATGTGCTGTTGATTCTAGTTATCATTCTTGTGGCAGTTTATATCCTGTTTACTATTTATCGGTTGAAGCATGAGGTATCCATAGAACAGCAGATTTCGGATATAAAGCTGCGTTTCTTCACTAATATTTCCCATGAACTTCGTACGCCGCTGACGCTGATTGCGGGTCCCGTTGAACAAGTCTTGAAGAATGATAAGTTACCGGAGGACGTCCGTGAACAGTTGGTGGTGGTAGAGAGGAATACTAACCGTATGCTTCGTCTTGTCAATCAGATTCTGGACTTCCGCAAGATTCAGAACAAGAAGATGAAGATGCAGGTGCAACGTGTGGATGTCGTGTCCTTTGTCCGTAAGGTCATGGATAATTTCGAAGCCGTAGCCGAGGAACATCGGATTGATTTCCTGTTTGAGACGGAGAAACAGCATTTGTTTCTTTGGGTGGATGTGGATAAGTTGGAAAAGATTGTGTTTAACCTGCTTTCCAATGCTTTCAAATATACGCCGAACGGCAAGATGATTACGATTTTTATTCGTGAAGATGAGAATACCGTTTCGATCGGTGTACAGGACCAGGGAATCGGTATTGCGGAAAACAAGAAGAAGTCGTTGTTTGTCCGCTTCGAGAATCTGGTGGATAAGAATCTTTTCAATCAGGCTAGTACGGGCATCGGGCTTTCGTTGGTAAAGGAACTTGTGGAGATGCATAAGGCTACAATTTCCGTTGACAGCCGTTTGGGAGAAGGGAGTTGTTTCAAGGTTGACTTCCTGAAAGGGAAAGAACATTATGACGAAGAAGTCGAATTTATCCTTGACGATGCGGAAGCTCCGGTAAGAATGGGGCAGGTGGTGGACATTGCCAATGCATCGCTTCAATCTGAAACTCTTGTAACGGCAGCTGGTCCGGAGTTTGAGAAATCGTCTTCGGAGGAAGAACCGTTAGCGGAAGATACTTCTAAAGAGTTAATGTTGTTAGTCGAAGATAATCAGGAGTTGCGTGAGTTTCTGCGCAGCATCTTTACTCCGGTATACAGGGTGGTGGAGGCGGCCGACGGAATGGAAGGCTGGAGTAAAGCGTTGAAGTATTTGCCGGATATTATTATCAGTGATGTGATGATGCCTGAAAAGGATGGCATCGAAATGACACGTGAACTGCGTGCGGATATGATGACCAGCCATATACCTATTATTCTGCTTACTGCCAAGACTACTATCGAAAGCAAATTAGAAGGACTGGAGTACGGTGCAGATGACTATATCACGAAACCTTTCAGTGCCACCTATCTGCAAGCCCGTGTAGAAAACTTGTTGATACAGCGCAAGAAACTGCAAAGTTTCTATCGCGATAGCCTGATGCATATCAACATGGCTGCTGTTCCTGAAGATCTGCCTGTATCGGCAGAGGGGGAATCAAGAGAAGAAAACAGGACTGAACCGGAGCAGGAAGCACAACCTACTGTTCCCGATATGTCTCCCAACGATCGTAAGTTTATGGATAAATTGGTGGAACTAATGGAGCAGAACATGGATAATGGCGAGTTGGTGGTGGATGATTTGGTACGCGAACTGGCTGTCAGTCGTTCGGTATTCTTCAAGAAACTGAAAACGCTTACCGGATTAGCGCCTATCGAGTTTATCAAAGAAATCCGTATTAAACGTGCTACACAATTGATTGAAACCGGAGAGTTTAATATGACGCAGATTTCATATATGGTCGGGATCAATGACCCGCGTTATTTCAGCAAATGTTTCAAGGCGCAGGTGGGGATGACGCCGACGGAGTATAAAGAGAAAGTGGGGAGATAATACGAGTTTAGGCACAGAGTTCTTCCTTCATGTGAAGATACTAAAAAGAGAGGTCACTTCATTCCGATGAAGTGACCTCTCTTTTTAGTATCTATGTTGTTCGTGATTTATGGCAGCCAGCGCGGGTCACCAAAACCATAACTCTGATAAAGTTCATCAGTGATAGTGAAATCAGCCTTATCCGGGTTGGCGAACGGATTGTTCTCAAGAACATTTCCTTCTGTGTCGAAGCACGTTACTGTTGTGTCCGTATTGCCTTCAGCCAATGAGATCAAGTTCTTACAGTTGTAGTAATAATTGTTCGAGTAGGTTGGCTTTCCTACGGCACTTGAGTTGGCAAAGCCGCGTTTGTTGTTGAAGTTGGCAATTACGTTGTTGGTAAACGTGTTGGTGTTACCTTTGAATCGAAGATAGAAGAAGCGATAGTTGGCTTCACCGTTACCTATATTATAGAATGTACATTTATCAATCGAAGTTACCATGTTTGCAGTTACGCTGTTTGATACGTCATCGGCACGTAGTACGTCCCGCTTGGAGGCGGAGTTATAGATTGTGGAACTTGAAATGGTGAGATTGTTCCAACCACCTTTACGGCTATCAATAAGGTCACCACCGTCACACACGATATCATGAATGAGGGAGTTTTCTATCTTGATAGTATTTGGTACTGCTGCAACATTGATGTAAATAAGTCCTTTAATATAGTTTCTTATTTCACACCCGTTAATGGTAAGGTCACCGAATCCTCCTTCCTTTTTGTATTCAATAGCCTGACTGCCATCAGTATTCGTTCCATCTAACACAACCTGATAGAGATAGAGTGAAGCGCCGTTATAGATATGGATACAAGTGTTGATTACCGGTGGCTCGGCAGAATTCTTAGCAGCAATGACTACATTATTATTAATTTGTAATTTGGCTGCTGTCAGCACATATTCACCGGGTGCAAGAGCAAATTTACTGCCTGGTGTTGCATCTTGAATAGCAGAAATCCAATCGTCAGCAGGAGTAAGTTCGATAGCATCACTCAAATCCAGATTAGTGGTGAAAGTAGAATAACCACGAGTCTTTTCACCTAACTTCAATGTAGCTCTGTAATTGGTTTCCGGTGTAAGACCTGTGATAGTGGCGGAGCCGGAAGATATGTCGGTTGAATTCAGCGTATACGTCACAGTATTGGCACTGGAGTTTGCGGTAGTAGGAGCACAGATGACAGCATCGACCTCAATACCCGGTGTCCATGTTACTTTTACAGAAGTGCTCTGAATGTCGCCGGCTTTTACCTTTTTCATGTTCTGTTCGGGGTTGGTTGTACGCTTGATGTCAACCCATTTGGATGTGCGGGAAGAATTGTTTTCATCAATGGCTCTTACGCGGATGTAATAATCAGTCTCTCCGATAAGATTGGTTAAAGTCTTTTCGGTTAAAGTTGTGGTATATGAGGCATCCGGTGTACGTTGGTCATAGTCGGGACTGTCCGCATAAACTTCAAGTTCGTAAGAGGTAGCTCCTGACATTTCATTCCAACTGACAATGATGTTTACTTCCTGTGAAATACGTGCAGTGATGCCGGTTGGCGACAAGACACGATTAAGAACTAAATCATTGATATCATCTGGTTCACTACATGATGTCACTGCAACACTACCCAGGCAAACGGCAGCTAATGTACAAATTGATAGTATATATTTTTTCATTGTTGTTTAATCATTTAGTTAGTTAATACCACTCGTAATTAGAAAGATTAGGATTATCATTCAAGTTGACGTTAAAGATAGGCCAGTATTGATATTTGTCCGGGTCGCGAACATAGAGATAGTCAATAACATCTTCCAGGGCATTATCTTTGATCCAAGTGGATGCTTCGCCCTTACTGTCTGAAAATTCGGTATAGCCTTCCGGATTAATATCCATTTCACCATAGTTCAGACCGTAAAGGTTCAGTTTTGCATCCTTTTCGGTAGTCTCTATACCATTACGAGTCCAGGTATATGCGCTCATTTTATAATATGCATGGCCTGATAGCTGGCTGTAAGGATGTTTAGAATCATAATCGGTCAAACTCACAATAGCTTTCATCTTGTTTTTTGTCTCGTCCATTTTACTTTTCAACATTCCCCAACGGATAAGATCAGCTTTACGGATCAGTTCTCCGGCAAACTCATAAGCTCTCTCGTCAACAATTGCCTGGAACATCTTTTCTTTACTGAGAGCTGCTTCTGCAACATAAGCTGTAACTTCTGTTGCACGGTCGGAGGTCGCAAAAGCGCGGTTGCGAATCTTAGTCAGGTAAGGAACGGCAGCAGATGCACCATTCAATTCGTTTTCCAGTTCGGCGCGCATCAGTACGATGTCGGCATAACGCATATATTGTCTGTTGATACCGTCATCGTTTCCGGTAGGAATCATACGGTTCGTCCATTCATAACGCAACTTTCCGAAACTCCAGCTTTTGAAAGACTGAAGAGTTTGTACACCTTTTGTCCATTGGAATGGGCAGCAAGTTATATCACGGCGCAAGTCCTTTACTGAATAGTCAAAGAAGAAAGTTGGTGTAGGACCAACCTGGCTTCCCTGAAGCATGGTTGTCATATTGTCGGCAGTGGTATGCTTGATACCGAAAGTGTACATGATACGTCCGCGTGCGGGGTTATTGCTATAACCTATCTCGAACAATGATTCACTGCCTGCATTGATAACATCTCCTGAGATTCCGTTGTTGAAGATATCTTCAAAATTTGATTTCAAAGCCACGTAAGTGCCTTCCTGTTCCATTACATCTTTACAAGCTTGCAGTGCGATAGGGTAGAGACGTGCTTTGGATAGTTCCGGATCCGTACTTAAACGGTTTTCTCCGTCAAGACGCTGAGCGTAGCCGGATGCTTGCAGGCATACGCGGGCCAGGAGACCTTTTACGAAGACTTTGTTCACGCGTTCCACTGTTTTTGTGGCGTCTATCTCATTAGGCCACGCGCAAAGGTCTTGTGCCTCTTGCAAATCAATGATGAGCTGCTTGTAGATGACATCACGGTCTTCGCGTCCTGAATACATATTGTCGGCGTTCAATGAAGTCAGGCGTGCGGGAACATCTCCCCACATATTAATCAGGTCAATATAATGTAAGGCACGTAGCGTGAGCGCTTCCCCCAACAATTGTTTCATATTGGCATTTGTCAGGTCTGCATATTCACGAAGACCTTCAATAGCCAGATTGGCACGTTCGATAGCGGCATATATCTTAGCCCAAAGGTCGGTCCCGGTACTGGTGTTCATTTGATCGTTTCCGACTCCGGCATTGTATGTTGCCAAGTCTGCCTTTCCGTCGGCCTTGTCCGAACTGTTATAGTATTCTATATCTGTATTGTATCCATACCAAATGGCACGTGCACGATAGTTTTGCTCTCCAAATTCCTGATAGATATTGGCAATGGTGCCTTGTGCATATTCATAAGTACTGAAAATGTTCTTACCGTCTAAAGATGAAGGAGAACTTTGATCTAAGAAATCACTGCAAGAAGACAGACTAGCAAGAAGGGCGACAGCTGTCAATGATTTAATCGTTATATTTTTCATTTCTTTTTCGTTTTAGAAGTTTAAGTTAAGACCTATTACAAACTGGCGGCTCTTCGGGTATGCAGAGTAGTCTACTCCCGGAGTAAGAGCTGTTTTGTTTCGGGTGGAAACTTCAGGGTCGAAGCCTGAATAACCGGTCAGACAAAATACATTATAACATGTGGCGTAGAAACGCAAATTGTTAATACCCACTTTTCTAGTCAGGGACTGCGGTAGAGTATAACCTACTGTTAATGTAGACAGACGTAGGAAGGAGCCATCTTCAACAGCCCAGTCGGTCAATACATAACTGGTATAGGGTGACCACATGGTAGTATTGGCGTTTAATGCAGCCAACTGTGCGGGATCGTTTACCAAGTTTCCGTTGGCGTCAAGGTTTGTCCAACGTTTGCCTTCGGCCATAATGTCGATCATGTTACGGTAATAGTATTGATAGGACGAAGTATATTCAATCTTATTGGCATTATAAACGTCATTACCGATACTGTAAGTGAAGTTTACACTCAAATCAAAACCATATACGCGACCTGAAAGGGCGAAACCACCACTGGCTTTAGGATTGGTATTACCGATAACGGTACGGTCTTTTTCATCAATGACATTGTCACTGTCGTCTATATTCTTCAGTTTTAAGGCACCCGGACGGAGATAACTGGCACCGATAACACCTGCATTGTTTGCTACATCTTGTTTCAATACCCATTTTTCACCGCTGGCATAATAGTCTTCAAAGTCACTTACTTCATAACGTCCGGCAGTTACATATCCGTAGATCTCACCTACTGAATGGCCTGGTTTCACGATGAAGTCATCCTGAATCTGTGTTGAGGCCCAACCGGATGATGCCGGATATTGTGATAATGTACCCAGGTTCTTTACTTTGTTTTTATTGAAACCTACGTTACCATTGAAGCTCAGCTCATAGTTTTTCTTGCTGATGATGTTCCAGGTAAGAGATATTTCAAAACCTTTGTTCTCAGTCTTACCGAGGTTGCGGTACTGGTAGTCATAACCGGAACCGGAAACAGGGAATGCGATTAGTAAATCTTTAGTCGTATTCTTATAATATTCGATGCTACCGGTCAGCTTGCCACCGAATAAGGTATAATCCAAACCAACGTTACGGGTAACGGTCGTTTCCCATTTCAAGTCCGGATTGGATGCGTAGGAACCACTTTGACCTGAGGCAATGCCGCTTGTCCAATAAGAAGGGAATTGATTGAGCCAAGTAGTAGAACCGGAAGACCATACGGGAGAAGTCTGGTCGGCGGGAATATTGTTATTACCTGCGGTACCATAAGAAAAACGTATTTTCAAATCATCAAGCCAATTCTGGGTCTTCTCCATGAACTTTTCTGAGGAAATACGCCATGCTACGGCAGCTGAAGGGAAATATCCCCAACGATTGCCTTTAGAGAATTTGGAAGAACCATCGGCACGGAATGTACCGCTAATCAAATATTTGCTTTGGAAATCGTAATTGACACGTCCGAAGTAGGAAAGCAAGTTGTCGTCTGCGTTAGTATATTTGTCTACACTATAAGGAGTACCTTGTGAAGACAAGGCCCAAGCCTGAGAAGCAGTAAAGCTGACAGGAAAGAAGCTCAGACGGTCATCATTCAATGAACTTTTTTTATTGATAGTCTCTTCACCAACCAATACATTCAGGTTGTGGTCTTTATTCTTGATGATATCTTTGAAGTTGTAATTTACTGTATTGGTATTGCGGAAAGTCTTACGCTGCGTGTCGGCAAAATAAGCCATCGGATGAACACCTTCTGTATCGGAACTGTTGGTACGTGCATTGTAAGTACTTGGACCATAATATTTCTTATCGGTATTGTAGTACCAGTCCAGACCGAACTCTGTTTTGAACTTGAAGTTCTTGAAGATTTCCCATGAAAAGCTTCCATTCATGTTGAAAGTCTGACGGTTCTGCTTGCGGTCTGTGTCATATACTGATGTAATCGGGTTTGTCAACTGAAAATCCGGGTCATAACTGTCACTCAAATCAGGAAAGTTAAACATCGGGTAGATCATAACGTTCTTCATGCGTGAGTCGGCTGAAGATACTTCACTCTTGCTTTCATTGGCACCTGCACCGTTTACTGTGGTATTGGCATAACGCATAGAGAAGTCGAGGCTGACTTTATCATTCACCTTGTGGTTAAGTTTTAAGCTTAAATTATCACGTCGGAAAGAAGACCCCAGCATGATAGCTTTGTCATTCATGTGGGCATATCCCATGTTGAATTTAGTTTTGTCCGAACCACCGCTAATTGTCAAGCTATGATTGAAGGTATTTCCTGTACGGCCGAATACTTGGTCTTGCCAGTCATTGGTTGGGGCGTTTTCATACAAGTCTGCATCTTGCCAGTTGCCGAAAAGACTGGTAAATTTGCTTTCATTACCTCTCAACAAGGCGTATTCTCTTTGCCATTTTACATAATCAGTTGCGCTCAATGTCTCCAAGGTCTTTGCCATTTTTTTCCAGGAATAGTAGGTATTATAAGATACACTCAGTTTTCCTTCCTTTCCGCTTTTAGTCGTTACCAGAATTACACCGTTTGCACCGCGGGAACCGTAAATAGCTGTAGAAGATGCATCTTTCAGTACAGTCATATCCTCAATATCGGATGCGGGAATGTCGCTGATAGACTCTACCGGGAAACCGTCTACGATAAACAGCGGAGTATTGTCACCTGTGATAGAACCACCACCACGTACGCGAATCTTCATTTCTGCGTCAGGAGAACCTTCGGTAGTGGTGATTTGTACACCCGCCATTTTACCTTGCAAGGCTTCTGTTGCCGAAGCTACGGGAACGGCGCTCAATACTTCGGAACTAACCGTAGCAACGGAACCTGTGATATCTTTCCGTTTGGCTGTACCATAGCCGATAACAACGACTTCATCTAATGCTTTGGTGTCGTCAGACAAAGTTACGTCGATTTTGTTTTTTCCTTTGATTGCAATTTCTTGTGTCTTCATACCGATGTATGAAACAATAAGAGTGGCATTGGCAGGAACTTTGAGAGAGAAATCACCATCCAGATTGGTAATCGTACCATTGGAGGTATTTCCTTTTTCTACGATGGAAGCACCGATAATTGGATCTCCGGTTGCATCTTTCACATTACCGGTTGCGGTAATAGTCTGCGCTGATACGCTTAGCGAAAAAACTGCTAATATCATTAGCAGTAAAACTCGCATGTTTTTCATTCTTTTAGACATCATTTTTCTTTTAATATATAGATTGTTAATATTATAAACATTCGGTTACTTGTAAGGCTTTGTTTGTGCAAAAATAAGTCATCGACAGCGCTATCTATGTGCAATAATTGTTTTTATCATGGGAAATATTGTTTTTCCACCTCTGAGTAACAAAAAAGCGGAAGTATTGCTATATACTTTCCGCTTTCCTGTGTCTGTTTGGAAGTGTTATGTGTCAAAATTCTATTTCTTTGTGGGGAATAAATGATTGACCAGATTGTTCATATATACTTCCAGATTTGTGTATTCCGGACTTAAACTATACTTAGTACCATCGGCAGGGTCGTTCGGATCCAAATTATTTTTCTTTTCCCATTCATCCGGCATACCGTCACCATCGGTATCGACTAAAGTTACTTCCGATTTATATTCCGGCCATCCTCCTACATCCGATGGCTGGTCTATCATGCCGTTGGTGCTACCGTGGGAACCTTCATAAGTATAATTACCTTTGCGGGTTTCTTCTACAATGCGTTTGTCTATTATGTCACGACGATACGAAGCACCGGCATATTCGAGCACGTCTTTATATGCTTTTTTCGCAGATTGCAAGGAAGTACGTTCGGCTATATTGAAAGCTTTAGAGGACAACAACTTTTTTTCAGGTGCAAAGTCGTTCTTGATTACCAGTCCGTAGGCATTGTCTCTGTTCACTTTGTAAAGAGCTTCTTTTTGTTTATCGGTGAGTTTAGAACAAGTAGGGTCCATATAATTACCATTAAAGTAGAATATACCGTGGACACCGGCTTCATTCTTATTCGTTCCATCGTCGGCGTATGCGGTAAACAAACGTTTAAAAGAACCTTTTGTAGCGCTGAAAGGTCCCGGTTTATAATAGTTGTTAATGAAATTGTAGGAACCTCCTTCGCCGGCATAAGCTCCGTCACTACCATAATTATAGATTACATTATTGAATAAATCAACTTTTTCTTCTTCCGGTTTACCTGTATAGCGGCTTCCGCAAAGACGAGGAGTACGGTTGGTGTGATGAGCCAATAAGTTGTGATGAAAAGTTGCAGTCTGTCCTCCCCAAATGCCTCCATAGCCGTGAGCTCCTTTTTCATGAATGGAGTTGGCAAGGCTTTCGCTGATGATGCACCATTGGAGAGTGAAATTGCGATTATTATAAAAAGTGGCGCATTCATCGGTACTCCAACTCATGGAGCAGTGGTCAATGATAATATTTTGGTGGTTTTTGATGCCGTTCATAGCGTCGTCTCCTTTTTGTTTGATGTCAACTCCCATGCGTGAGCGGATAAAACGGACAATTACATTGTCGGCTTGAATGGAGAAAGTATAGTTTTTTAGGCAGATACCGTCACCTGGAGCTGTTTGTCCGGCAATGGTCAGGTCTCCATTGTTGACTCTCAGAGGTTTTTGCAGCTCTATGATTCCGTCTACTGCAAAAACGATTGTGCGAGTACCTTTTTGGTTGATAGCCCAACGGAAAGTTCCTTCGGAACCGTCATCGGCTAGTGAAGTCACTATATATACAGTACCTCCCGCACCTCCTGTTGTATACTTTCCGGCACCATCTGCTCCGGGAAAAGCTATAATTTTGTTTCGATCAGGGGTCGGATAGTCTTTCTTCTCATTATTGACACTTTTATTATCCTGTATATCAATGGATATATAGGTTGTCGCACTTACCATTATAGGAATAGTAAGTAAAATGCACAGTGCTGCCGGTAGTTTTTTATTCATGCTCTTTCTTTAGTTGATTATTGTTTTGATATGGAACTTTATTTTGATTTTCGTTTTAATGGCGTAAAGGTATGAATATTTAGGTAGCTACGTGTGTAATAATTGTTATTCGCATAGTATTTATTGTTATTTGAAACTTGTCTTTTTTTTAATTCAACCATAATTAATCAACAATAAATACAAAGTGAAAAACAAATATTGCACATGAGTATATTTCTGTTTCCATACTTTTGTGAGGTGAACTCGTTCGTAATAAAAAGGATAATCACTTTAAACTACCAGGAACATGAAAGGACTAATAAAAGGACAACTTGTTATTTGGGCTTATAAAGAAAATATATTGGGAATTATATTGTCGGCTTTCCTTTTTGGGGGAGTAGTTGCCTGTTCGGATGAACAGGCAACAGAAAAACAGTTGACAGATGAATCGGGGCTACCGGAATATCCTATCCCCGACCGTACCACCATTGTTGCTTTTCCGGGAGCTTATGGTGCCGGAAAGTATACAACAGGAGGTGCGGGAGGTACTGTATATATAGTGACTTCATTAGCTGATGATGGGGCGGTGGGTACTTTACGTCATGCTATACAGCAGAAGGGAAGACGTACAATAGTCTTTGCAGTCGGAGGAGTGATCGAATTGCAGAAACAACTAGTTATCACCAACGATGACATTACTATTGCAGGTCAAACAGCTCCGGGTAAGGGAATCTGTTTGAAGGACAACACTTTGCGGGTGAATGCCAATAATGTAATTATTCGTTTCCTCCGTTGTCGTATGGGAGATGAAAAACGAATAGAGGATGATGCGATGAATGGTTATCAGAATAATTATCCCGGAAAGCAGAATATTATTATTGACCATTGTTCCATGAGTTGGAGCACTGATGAATGTGCCTCATTTTATGGGAATACTAATTTTACAATGCAGTGGTGTATTCTCAGCGAAAGCTTGTGGCATTCGATACATGAAAAAGAGGCTCATGGTTATGGTGGAATATGGGGTGGCTCACCTGCCACATTCCATCATAATTTGTTGGCTCATCACAGTAATCGGACTCCGCGTCTTTGTGGAAGTCGTTATTCGAATCGGGCAGATGTGGAAAAGGTGGACTTATGTAATAATGTAATTTATAATTGGACTAATGAAGGTGCTTATGGAGCTCAGGGAGGTTATTACAATATTATGAATAACTATTATAAACTAGGTCCTGCTTCCGCCAAGGATAAAACCCATGCACGTTTTTTCACCGCTTATATAGATGATGGAAAGAATGCCCAAGATGCCGGAGTATTTGGTTACTTTTATGTGAATGGCAATATAATGGACAATACATGTGTGGACTTGTCAGGCGAACAGCAGAAGGAGATTGCCAGCGCCAACGCCAATAATATTTCTTCTACTGCATTCAAGGTAAAGAATGACGAAAGAACATCTTCTGACTTATTGTTGGACATGCGCATTGATATCCTTTCTGATTACAGTTTTATGCAATCTGCTACAGACGCTTACGAAACTGTGCTGGCGTATGCAGGGGCATGGACATGTGGCTGGAAGGATAATGAGTATATCATTCCGGAGCGAGATAAGATTGATAGGCGTATTGTAAGTGAAACTGCTAATGGTACTTATAGTACTAATGCATCTAAAGGTGGTGGATATGGTTTGATAGACAGTCAGGTGGATACTATAGAAAAATGGGACGAATATATAACTGCAACCTCTTCTCTTGTCGATACAGACAAGGACGGTATACCGGACGGATGGGAAATAGCAAAAGGTCTAAATCCTAATGATGCGTCTGATGGGGCGAAGTATAATTTGAGTGCTGCTTATACAAATCTAGAGGTGTATCTGAATGGCTTGGTGGAGAATACTTTTCCGGCAAGTCATCCCAAATAATTGTTTTTTAATGATTAGATTTCTTAGTTCTATTTGCTTGTGAAAGCAGGTAAAACAATGAGTATTATGATAAGTTTCATCGGTTTTTATCCGGTATTCATCGGATTATTGACCGTAAATCAGCAGAAAAGCCTGTAAAAGCATAAAGAAATGGCGTATCTTTGAACCATTAATCAATTAATAATAGAAATAATGGAAGAGAAACAAAAAACTTTGTCTGCTACAGGCTTTTCCGGTAAATATCTGGTAGCTTCACTTTTTATCCTTTCGGGGATACTACTGTTTGCCCGCAATATGGGATGGATTACTGCTGAATTGTTTAGCACGATAGTATCCTGGTATTCTCTTTTTATTATATTAGGTATATATTCGATGATACGTCGCCATTTTGTAGGAGGAATAATTCTTTTGTTGATTGGTGTCTATTTCTTATTGGGTGGGCTTTCATGGTTGCCTGAGAATTCTCAGGCAATGGTCTGGCCTCTTGCTTTGATAATAGCGGGTGTTTTGTTGATTTTCAAATCCCGAAGAAGAGGGCCTTGGTCTCATAGCCATATGGCACATCATCGCAAGGAATGGATGAAACGGAGAGGTCTGGGTATGAACTTTAAAGAAGAACAGCAACAATGCGAGTCTGTCGATGGCTTTTTGCATTCGGAAAATGTTTGGGGAGCGGCACGTCATGTCGTACTTGATGAGCTATTCAAAGGAGCTATTGTTCGTACTTCGTTCGGGGGTACAGTTATTGATTTGCGTCATACCCATATTGCGTTGGGAGAAACTTATATCGATCTGGACTGTAGCTGGGGAGGAGTTGAGATTTATGTTCCTTCCGATTGGAAAGTAGTATTCAAATGTAATACTTTCTTCGGTGGCTGTGATGATAAACGTTGGCATAACGGGGATATTAACTATGAGAGCATATTAGTAGTTCGAGGTACGCTTTCTTTTGGAGGTCTGGAGATAAAAGACTAGTGTATGAAAGCACATCCAATTATAGATTACCCTTATCGTTGGATTCCGATACTGCTGCTTTTGCTGGTGTTGGTTGCGGCTCAGGTAGCATTAGTCTGCCTATACACCGGAGCTGATTACCTTCCTGCCTTGGTAGATGGGATAGCAACGATGGGTTGGTTAGCTGCCTTAGCCTATCTGGCATGGTATGTTGTCGGGCTCGTTTCGTTGTTGCAGACAGATATTATCATGATAGTGGTAGGAAGTCTGCTTTGGCTGGCAGGTTGTTTTATGGTTTGTGATAGTATGGTACGGATAGCAGGTATATCCTATATCCCTTTTACACAGACAATCCCTTTCCGGTTATTGTTCGGGTTGCCGGTTCTGATTGCGGTAACTCTTTGGTATCGTTTGATTACCGCTAAAGAAGAAGTTTTGAATCAGGAACTTGAAAAAGAACTGATTGCGCATCAGGTAGTTGAGGCGCCGGTGGAAGTTCCGGCTGGATTAATTGATCGAATCACAGTGAAAGACGGTTCACGTATTCATTTGATTAAAGCGGATGAACTAATCTACATACAAGCTTGTGGTGATTATGTGATGTTAATCACTCCTTCAGGAGAATACCTGAAAGAACAAACTATGAAATATTTTGAAACGCATCTGCCGCCTGAAACATTTGTTCGTGTTCATCGTTCGACTATTGTCAACGTAACACAGATATCACGGGTTGAACTGTTCGGGAAAGAAACATATCAATTATTACTAAAAAACGGGGTTAAGCTCCGGGTAAGCCTTTCCGGTTACAGATTATTGAAAGAAAGACTGGGATTATAAAACTGATTTTATGACTGAAGATAAAACTTTCATTTATTAATCAAAAATAAGCATACATATACTATTGTTTAGTATCCTCATATAAAATCCTCTTTATATTCTGGTTAAAGAATACAAAGAGGATTATTTTATTGACGTGAGTTGCATGGGGTATGGTGAGATGAAATCATAATTGGGGAATAAATTGCACAATACTTTCACAAGTGTCCTCCCGTCAATGCCTAAAATCAAGACAAATCTAGTTAAATAGTTTCTCCTTT
>ENA-ORNB01001301-ORNB01001301.1-human-gut-metagenome-genome-assembly--contig:-NODE-1301-length-18710-cov-5.046583_pt1 | contig 18710 bp, 14 predicted proteins | sample MGYA00242112_ERZ509016 | MGnify/ENA primary metagenome ERZ509016 (study PRJEB26280, sample SAMEA2338705) | human gut metagenome | biome: human gut; feature: human-associated habitat; material: faeces...
CCGTCGAGGTACATCGGCGGCGAGACCGGCTCGGTCGTCAAGGACAAGTCGAAGGTCGACATCCGGTTCGCGTTCTGCTTCCCGGACACCTATGAGATCGGAATGTCCCACCTGGGCATGAAGATACTCTACGGTCTGAAAAACGCAGTCCCGAACTACTGGTGCGAGCGAGTATTCATGCCGCTCCCCGATATGGAGGAGCAGATGCGCGCCCGTGATATACCGCTGTACGCGCTGGAAAGCCTCGACCCTATAAAGGACTTCGATTTCATCGGATTTACGCTTCAATATGAAATGAGCTACACCAACGTGCTGGAAATGCTCGACCTGGCAGGCGTTCCGGTGCTCGCCTCCGAGCGCGAGGGTCTGACTCCCATCGTGATGGCAGGCGGTCCCTGCGTATGTAATCCGGAGCCGCTGGTGGATTTTTTCGACCTTTTCGCCATCGGCGAGGGCGAGGAGATGAACCTCGAGCTGATGCGCCTGATGGAGGTCTGCAAGAAGGAAGGCACGACCCGGCAGGAATTCCTGCGCCGCGCCGCCCAGATTGAGGGAATATACGTTCCGTCGCTGTACGACGTGGACTACAACGAGGACGGCACCGTAAAGTCGATAACAGCGAAGAACGGCGCCCCCGCAAAGGTCAGGAAGCGAATTATAAAGGACTTCGACAAGGTATACGCGCCGGATAATTTCGTCGTGCCGTTCACCCAGATAGTCCACGACCGCGCCGTAGTCGAGGTTCTGCGCGGTTGTATCCGCGGCTGTAGATTCTGCCAGGCGGGGTTCATCTACCGCCCCTACCGCGAGAAGCAAAAGGACACGATACTCGCCCAGACAAAGGCGCTGTGCGAGAACACCGGCTACGACGAGGTATCGCTGTCGTCGCTGTCCACCGGAGACTACAAGGATATCGTTGGTCTGCTGACCGAACTCACCGACTACACCACCGGCGAAAAAATCAACCTGTCGCTGCCGTCGCTGCGAATCGACCGATTCAGCGACGAGGTGCTGAAAAAAATCACCGACGTCCGCAAATCCGGTCTGACCTTCGCGCCGGAGGGCGGCACGCAGCGTATCCGCGACGTAATAAACAAGAACGTCACCGAGAAAAACGTGATGGACAGCGTGCGTATAGCGTTCGAAGGCGGCTACACCAACATCAAGCTGTACTTCATGATGGGGCTCCCCACCGAAACGATGGAGGACGTCGAGGGCGTATACGAGCTTGCGAAGGCGGTCATTGAGGAATTCTACGCGACCCCGAACCACGCCAAGGGGCGCCCTGGAGTTGCCGTGTCGCTGTCAACGTTCATTCCGAAGCCGTTCACGCCGTTTGAATTCGAGCCGCAGCTCGACGAGGCAGGGGTCAAGGAGCGCCAGGCGCACCTGAAATCCATCAACAACGACCGCAAGATAGTGATAAGCTGGTCGAAATACGACCTGTCGCTCATCGAAGCCGTGCTTGCCCGCGGAGACCGACGTACCTCAAAGGCGATATACGTCGCCTGGAAAAAGGGCTGCAAGCTGGACGGCTGGGACGAGCACTTCAAGTTCGACAAGTGGAAGGAAGCCTTCGAGGAATGCGGCCTTGACATGGCGTTCTACGCCAACCGCCGCCGCAGCTACGAGGAGATCGCGCCCTGGAGCCACATCGACATGCTGGTAAGCCGGGAGTTCCTCATTGAGGAGAACAAGCGCGCCCACGCCGGAGTTACAACGCCGAACTGCCGCGAGAAATGCTCCAACTGTGGCGTAGCAAAATGCGTAGGAGGTGAGATCTGCCGTGCCATCCGTTAACACAAGAGCGTTTTTCTCGAAGATGGGCAGAGCGAAATACATCTCCCATCTCGACCTCAGCAGCGTAATAATCCGCGCTATGAAGCGGACTAAGCTCCCTATCTGGCAGACTGAGGGCTACAACCCGCGCACCTACGTCACGTTCATGCTGCCGCTGTCGCTGGGACAGGAGGGCGAACACGAAGCGATGGACTTCCGCATGCTTGAGGACGTTCCCGCCGATGAGATACGGGACAGACTGAACGCCGCTCTTCCCGCAGATATCCGCGTGACCGAGGTGACGGTGCCAAAGGATAAAAACACCGACATCACCGCCGCAAGGTACCGGATAGAATCCTCCGCCGACCCGGATAAACTCCGGGCGCTGTGCGAAAAGGAGCAGATAAACATTGAAAAGCGCACGAAGAAAGGCTCCGCGATAGTCGACCTGAAGCAGCTCATGACCGATGTGGAACTTGACGGAAACGTGCTGCGCGTGACCTTCCCGGCGGGAACTACGTTCAACATCAACCCTTCCCTGCTGTTCGAGGCATACGCCGCGGAATACGGCGAAAAGGTGAAGCGACTGCGGATAGTCCGCACGAACATCTACAGCGGAAACCGTGAATTCGAATAAAAACTGCGGCGTTCCCCGAACGGAGCGCCGCTTTTAAACATTTTTTCAAAAGCACTTGAAAAATTCCAGCCGTTGAGCTATAATAGATATAACTCATTGTCAGGAGGTAATTTTATGGCAGACCGTCCTAAGCTCCCCAAAAGCATAGTTGTGCTGAATATAATAATGGCCGTTGTGTTACTGGCGATATGCGCGCTGGCTGTAGCGCTGTTCGTCCAGGCGAAGGGTCTCGGCTGGAGCCTTCCCACTCCGGACAGCTCTCCGGTATCCTCTGCCGCTTCAAACGCTGACGCCGCCGGCTCGGACACCGCCGAGGCTGACGACGGAGCTATCACCGTCCAGGCTCAGACCGCCGAGTAAGAAAGGAGCGCTATCATGGCTGTTGAATGTGCAGTTATCTCCGGAATATTCCTGCTGATGTCAGTGATCTTCTGGCGCAGGCACCGCATTCAGTGGGTGTGGGCTACACTCCCGCTCATGCTGGTTCCACTCTCTTATTTCGTGACGATATCGGTTATTTCCCACCTGATGGACATCGACGTGAACGTACTCGCCGTAGTTGTCGTGCTTATCGCCGCAGTCGGTATTTCCTGCGTGTGGCTGGGGTTCGTTTCGAACGGCTTCAAGAGCAAAAAAACACGCGTCAGCTACATCACTATCGCTAATCTGTTCAACATCGCTCTCGCTCTGATACTCAGCGTGAACGTACTTCAGCACGCCCCGGAAAACGTCACCCAGCTCGTCTGAACGCCTGACCGACGTGCGCATGGAGGATAAAATGACCGAAAAGGAAAAAATGATCTCTGGAAAAATATACGATCCCTCAGACAAGGAACTGACCCAGCTTAGGCATAACGCCCACAGGCTGTGTACTGAGTACAATGTGCTCCCCGAAACGGACGAAAAGCGCGGCGAGGTGCTGAAGTCACTCGGGATAAACGGGAGCGCGTTCTATTTACAGGGACCCGTGCAGTTTGACTACGGCTGTTTCACGACTATAGGTGTGAATTCCTACGCAAATTTCAACTTCACCTGCGTTGACTGCTGCCCTGTAACCATCGGCGACAACGTATTCATGGGGCCTAACGTATCCCTGCTTACCCCGATGCATCCTCTGCGCTGGCAGGACAGAAACCAGTACGCAAAGCCGGACGGCACAATGACCGACAAAGAGTACGCGAAACCGATAACTATAGGAAATAACTGCTGGATCGCCGGGAACGTAACGGTATGCGGAGGCGTTACCATAGGCGACGGCTGCGTTATCGGCGCAGGAAGCGTAGTCACCCGGGATATTCCCCCGAATTCCCTGGCGGTCGGAGTTCCGTGCAGAGTGATACGCGGGATAACGGAGGCCGATTCCCTCGAGAATCACCCGGAACTGTTCTGACTATAATACAAAACGATCCCCGGACAGCGCGGCTGCCCGGGGATATTCACTGCATTAAATGCACTCTACTCTATCACCCCTACCTCCTCGGTATAGGGCGAAACATCGCTGAAAAACACCGCCAGCTTGTTACCCGGCGACCGGAATGTAAGTATATCCCCGGTGGAACTGTCGGCGGTCACGGTGCAGGCGCTGCCGTCAGCCTCGGTCTTTATCGTCAGCACGCCGTCCTTTTCGGAGGCGCTCCCGGCATTCTCACCGGCGGAATCTATCCCCTCGGCTATAAGCATGGGGAGTATCGTGTTTTCACCCTCCCCCGCCGTGACGCTCAGTTCACCCAGGCTCGCTGTCAGCGTGCCGTTTTCAAGCTTCATCGTAACTCCGCAAAGCTCCTGCGGCTCTGTGAAGCCGAATTCCCAGCAGCCCGGCTCGCTTCGCGTGACCTCCGCCCTGGCGTTGTTGTCGCCGAATTTTATCTCCGCCTGAGCCGTCCACGAGCTGGAAAGCTCCGGCGTTTTCGCCGCCGCAAACGGAAGCTCTCCCTGGCAGCCGCTCATCAGGAGCACGGCAGTCAGCGCCGCCGCGCCCGATATAATACGTATCTTCATGTAAAACTCCTCCCGTGTCATTTGTGGAAGGAGCCGCGCCTTACCCGCAGTAGACCTCCGGCAGAGCCGCGATAACGTCCGTCGGCAGAATGCTCTCAGCGGGCATTCGGTGCGTCAGGATATCCGCAGCCTTCCAGTGGCAGTAGACCCCGGCGCACGCCGCCCTGAACGGCTCTATTCCCTGCGCCGCGAACGCTCCGATGATACCGGTCAGCACGTCGCCGCTGCCTCCCTTGGAAAGCCCGCGGCACGCTCCGGAGTTCACGCACATTCTGCCGTCCGGAGAGGCTATTACGGTGTCCGCGCCCTTCAGAAGCACGGTCGCGCCGTATCTCATCGCAAACTGCGAGGTCATGCCGAGCCTGTCTCGCTGTATCTCAGCCACCGGAACTCCAGTCATTCTGCTGAATTCCAGGGGGTGAGGGGTCAGAATCGTATCGCCTGTCCGCTCCTTCAGTACATCTATATTCGCGGAAATGGAATTTATGCCGTCCGCGTCGATAATTACGGGACAAGTCGCGCTGCGTATGACGAATTCGGTCAGCCTGCGGGTGTTTTCGCTGTTCCCAAGACCGCAGCCGACAAGCACCGCAGAAGCCGAATCAAGCTTCGGGCGGACAATTTTTTCGAGAGTATCTCCGGAAATGTCAGCGAAACCGTCGGAGGTCTCCGGCAGCGGAACGTACACCGCCTCGTGAAGTCCGGCAGCGATTATCCTGACCGCGCTTACCGGAGCAGCCGCGAAGTACAGACCCACGCCGCTGCGCAGCGCTGCCTGAGCGCACATGAATGCGGCTCCGTTAAAGCTGAGGCTCCCCGCGAACCCCGCCAGTCTGCCGAACGTACCCTTATGAGTATTTCTGCCGTGCGGCGGGAACGGTCTGCGGAGGGTCTCGTCAGTCAGGAACGCCACGTTGTTTGAAGCGAAGCAGTCCTCGCCTATTCCGATATCCAGCAGGTGGAGTTCCCCGAGGATATCCGACGCGGGAGCGTTCACCATTCCCTGCTTAAGCGCCGCAAGCACGAGCGTGTGCGTAGGCCGTAAGCAGCGCGTATCAAGTTCGCCGGTGTCGGAATTAACGCCGCTGGGCACGTCCACGGCAATGCGGTAATTGCATTTGTTGGCCGCCGCGATTATCTCCGGAACGTTCCCGCGAAGCTCCCCGTGAAAGCCGGTGCCGTAGATACAGTCTACCACGCATTCCCTGCCGCTGAACGCTTCGTCGAACTGCTCCGGCTGGTACACCGGAGTTCCTGCGGGAAGCCGCCTGAGATTCTCAGCCGCGTCCGCGGTCTTTGGAGCACCGGAAACCAGCAGCACCGCGGCATTACGTCCGTTCTGCCTCAGCATCCGGGTTATAACTAAGCCGTCTCCGCCGTTGTTCCCGGAACCGCACATCACGAGAATATCGGCGCTCACCGGGATAGTCCCTAGGATAAATTCGGCGCAGCAGGTTCCGGCATTCTCCATCATCTGGTAGTAGGACGTTCCTGACTCATTGCAGCGGCGCTCCGCTTCCTTCATCTGCTGATTTGAAACAACGTACTGCATAGTTATACCTCCGTTAAATTTATAGGTCTAGTATATCACATTTTCCGCCGGGAATCAACCCTGAAAACTAAAAGCCCCGCGGAACACCACGGGGCTTGGATTATTCAATTTTAAGCTATTCAGTTCATCGGAATGTACCGCCTTTAATGATAATACTTGTTGATCATCAGGTTTCCATCGGACTATGATCCTTTCGTAGATTTTCCTGCTGTAAATATGTGTTTCACGGCAATCACCTGCTTTACTGGTCTGTAAGATCTGAAGGGGTGATCTATGTAAACGCATATAGCGGTAAGATCATCTGCGGAGCCACGAGCCGAACTCTTTCGATTTGGCTAGACGCCGTGTTAAGCGAGGATTTGCACCTTCTGGGTCAGACAGCACCCGGTGCGTTCGTCGCTGGTAAAACTGTTTTCAGCTCCTGTCACGAGCCGCAGATGATGAAAACTGTGAATCGGTACTCTCCACCGGACTCGCTTCCTTTCTGCTTAAAGCTAAAATGGCGATTTCAAAAATCAGAGGTGCATCGGAACATTTCCTTTCACGATACTTATTGAATTGAGTTGTTGAACTTAATTCATGGGAACTTACCTCTTTCATAGATTAGGATCGGATATTTGGTGAGACGTCAAGCGAAATTTACATCTAAAGCGTTTGTACTGATTTCCTTTCCTTGACTATATATTACCACATTCACTGTAAAAAGTCAATAGTATTTTTCAAAAAAATGCGTATTATTTGTGATTTTTAACAAATGCACAACAACCCGTCACCTGATTTACCAGATTTCAACAAACTTTCGAGTACTGCACTGCTTTTTTTCGCAAAGTCCTTGACAAATGGCCTGCTTTCTGGTATAATACTATTGTTGTCAATTCAACGACTCATTAGCTCAGGCGGTAGAGCACCTGACTTTTAATCAGGGTGTCCCGGGTTCGATTCCCGGATGGGTCACCAGACTTAATTAAAGTCGAACACTTATTTTGAGTGTTCGGCTTTTTTCTTTATCACCGAGTTCGTCAAGGCTGATGCACTTTTCGCCGTCCTTGTAGTTGAACAGCACGATGATTTTATCATCATAAACATGAACGCTGTTTACGAAAACATCGATCAGCCTTACCGGAAAAAGAAAAGACTAGCCGTGTGGGGCGGGTAGAGCGGGGAATGGCAGTGGCAAATAAAGGAATAAAAATGCACAACTATCAGGCTGAGTTTTTGGTGAATAAAGAGAAAACGCCCTCCTGAAAGGATCAAGAGGGCGTAAACCGTGCTGTAATCAGGTCTGAGGAATACAACTGCTATAAAAACTGCTATAAAACCGTATCTAGGGCATATAAAACGAAAAGCCTTTATTCAGCGAAACCGCATGAATAAAGGCTTTACAAGTGGTTGCGGGAGCCAGATTCGAACTGACGACCTTCGGGTTATGAGTTTTTCCCTGCAAAAATTGACATTTACATTGGATAGTGATATAATTCTAAATAGCAGCTGCTATATTAATTAGTAAAGAAGGGGTTACCAAATTAATATGGACGCACCAAGCACAAACTTATATTATGTTCCAACAGAAATACCAGCAGAATATTGTTTTGATTCCAATTCCACTTTCTCAGAATATGCAGATGTGTGGATAGAAGAAAATACCAGCATACTTGCTGTTAAGACAATATCCAGGTATCGCGATTTACTGAAAAGAATCAATATGGGAATAGGACATATTCCGCTTAAAGACATACAGCCGTATCATTTGCGGCAATTCCTTGGGAAGATATCCCAATACGGTGTAAATAAACGCACCGGAAAATGCTTATCCGAAAAAACCATATTACACCATTACCGACTTATTTCTGTTATTTTACAGCAGGCAGTTAGAGATCGGTTAATTTCATACAATCCAGCTTGCAAGGACAGAATGAAAGCTCCAAGAGTAACAAGAAATGAGATCACTGTTTTGCAGTGCAACGAGTATCAGAAACTTATATCAATACTTACGCTTGACCGAGAGATTGATATAAGAATGAAAACTGCTATACTACTCATGGCTTTAACCGGATTACGGCGTGGTGAAGCTGCTGGGCTTGAATTTGGAGATTTACAAGAGGGAAATGACCTTCTTACAATACGAAGAGCCATTCTCTATACCCCAGAAAAAGGTGTCTTTCAGAAAGAACCTAAAACTAAATCTTCATATAGAACCTTTCTTATTAGTCCTTGGGTAAAAAGTATAATAGAGGATTATAAAGTGTGGTATCAAGATACGTATAGTGTGAGAGGTAATCTCCTACGAAAGAGGAAACTTTTCTGCCAAGAAGATGGCAAACCAATTCACCCGGATACACTTACAATATGGTGCCGTAAATTCTGTAACAGAAATCCCTCAATACCTAGGTTTACTCCGCACATACTGCGACATACATATGCTTCAATGCTGATTAGTCTAGGAATTTCAATGAAGGAGGTATCAAGTCGGCTTGGTCATAGTAAATTAACAACGACATGCAACACATATACACACTCAATGCAGTTTGCAGACCGAAAAGCTGCTGAAGCATTAGATCAGTTCAATATAATCTAAATACAAAAAGGCAGGATTTTTATATTCTGCCTTTTTTCAATCCTCAAGTTTTAATATCCACTTATCATAAATATGAAAGGAAAATAAAAATGTTTGGAAATCGTACAGAATCCGGAAGAAATAATATTGCTGGCATTGCAATTTATAACCGGCGCAAGGCACTGGGAATAAGCCAGCGTGAAGTAGCCGACAGGCTCCGCAGTCATGGGCTTGTCATTGACAAGAATGCAGTGCAGCGAATGGAAAGCGGCGAACGATTCATAATCGACACCGAACTTCATGCAATAGCTAAAGTATTCGGAATTTCCATAAATGAGCTGCTTGAAGAAGCAAAATAGTAATTACATATGGAGGTTATGTCATGAAAGAAAACTTATATGAATTTGGTCTCATTGGAAACAACAAAATTAAGACAATCAACATATATACCGAACCAATCGCTGCAGGCTCTAAAAGAGATACACTTACATACCGGCAGGCGTTTGATTTCTTGAACACATATCTTGAAAGTATCTATATGATACCTGATAATTTTAAGTTTGATGCTGAAAAACCGAATGATAAAATTCCATCTCAATGGGAGTTTCATTACGATGTGAGTATTCAAGGAGAAGCTGGTGTTGAACCACCCCCATATAGCGGAACCTTCCTCGATATATACGTTGACGATAATGACGGAAACCACTTTATTCCTTTTGCAAGTGCTTATTCTCCTAAAACGGACATAAACGAATACTTAAAGATGTCACGGATAGGTGCAGAGTGCTATCTTATGCTTTCTGGAGAGGGTAGAATATTTGATATAGCTGACGATATTGTGATGAAGCTAACCAACTGATAAGCTATTTTATCAAAGAACTATTACAGGTACATTGATTTTGGCAATGTGCCTGTTTTTATATGCTGTTTAACGGGTAACTCCCTGCGAACGGCACCAACGGCATAGCGGGAACCGCGAACCCTCGGGACGGTAGCGTTCTCCACCGTCCCTTGCTATGCTTGTATTCCATCGGAGAACAGAAAACGGAGGACACCATGAAATATAACTCTCCGAAGCAAAGGAGGTAGCGCATGAAAGCTATCTTCAAGCTTCTTAACCCTGACAACACAATGTCGATAAATCGTCAGCTTGCCCATGCAATCGGACTGGCGGAAGCCGTAGTATACGGAGCGTTGCTTTCCAAGTATGCTTATTATGATCAGCATGGACTGCTTACTGACGGTGACTGGTTCTATTCAACCGTGGAGGACCTGGAAGAATCCACCGCTCTGTCAGCCAGACAGCAGCGCCGCTGCATCGAAACGCTTATCAAATCCGGGCTTATTCAGTGCAAGGTACAGGGTATGCCTGCAAAGCGTTACTTCTGTATCAATGATGACACGGAGCTGCTTGCTGGGATCCTTTCAAACGGTAGTAAATCCAGTTGTGACAAAAGCGCACAACTGGACGGAACAGTAAAGCAAAGCGAACCAGTGACAAATGGCATAACAGAGCCAAGCAGCACATCGGATGGCAGCGCTCCAGTTATGACAAAAGCGCACAACTTGTTTTCCCCAAACGTTACAACTTGTTCTAACGAAAAGGAAGAACAAGATTTCACAAAACCGCCGAACTGCTCTATATATAAAACTAAAGAAATAAAACCTAAGTTAATCAATCCTATCAATCAATCCGAAGATATCGACAAACGTTCGGACTACTCTCGGATTATCCGTGATAACACCGAATGTGATTTTCTTATTCAGCAGAATCCCGAAAAGAAAGAAACCATTCTCGAATTGATAGACATTATCGTTGATACAGTGTGCTCCACAAAACCAACAATACGGGTAAACGGAGAGGACATACCACATGACATTGTGAAAAGCGTGTTTCTGAAACTCAACAGCAGTCACATTGAATATATTCTTGAAGCAATGGACAACAACATCAGTGATGTCCGGAATATCCGCAGTTACCTGATAACGGCGCTGTACAATTCCCGGCTGACGCTCAACAGCTACTGGAAGTCCCGGGTCAATCACGATATGAACAAGCGTTGACCTCCGAAAGGAGTTGACGGGCATAGCGGGGTAGCTCCCCGATGGGCGGTAAGTCCTTCCGCCCTGCCTATGCCTTATATATTCAAGGACGGAAATAAAATGTTGCCGAAATGGCAGGAGGACTACATTATGACAAGAAAAATCATCGCAATCGCAAACCAGAAAGGTGGCGTAGGTAAGACCACGACCGTTGTAAACATTGCCGCCGGACTTGCTGAACAGGGCAAAAAGGTACTCTGTATCGATCTTGACCCGCAGGGCAATCTTAGCGACTATCTTGGCTATGACTTCACCGGCTCCAAGACGATGGTAGACGTACTCAAGGGGCAGGCAAAAATCTCAGAGTGTATTGTGACCGCGAAAAGCGAGAGCATAGATTACATACCGGCTGATATTTCTCTTGCGACTGCTGATATGTTCCTGGCTCAGACAATGTGCAGGGAGCAGATACTCCGCAAAGCGCTGTTATCTGATGAAAAGACAGCCGAGTATGACTACATACTTATTGACTGCCTCCCTTCGCTGGGAATACTGGTAACGAATGCGCTTGCAGCAGCGGACGGCGTAATCATTCCGGTGCAGGTGCAGAAATTTGCGCTCAATGGCATAGTCCAGTTTGAGGATATCTTCAATCTGGTAAAGGACAACATAAATCCCAGTCTTGAAATATGCGGCATACTTGAAACTATGACCGACAACACTCAGATGGGACAGGCTGTTGACGTTGCTCTGAAAGAACGTTATGGAAATCTCGTATTTACTACTTCTATCAGCAAGCGTATCGAAGCCGCAAACAGCACCGCTGAGCAGAAATCGCTTATATCCAAGAAAAACAGCGTACTTGGCGGACAGTACAGAGAGCTTGTTACCGAGATACTCGGCAAGGAGGCTATATAATGGGCTTTAATTTAGGAACATCAAGCAACACCGGCAAACTTCACATGACAGACTTCCTCAAAACTGACAATGCTGTTCAGAATACCGAAAAAGAAATACCTATAAATCAGCTCGTCCCATGGGAAAATCAGCCGTTCAAAATGTACAGCGAATTCAAACTGCATGAACTGGCTGAGTCCATAAAGGAAAACGGACTGCTTGCTCCTATAATCGTATGCCCCCTTGATAATGGTAAATACCGCATTATTGCCGGTCACAATCGAGTGGAAGCCTGCCGGATCGCCGGTATCACCGCCATTCCCAGCGTTGTCAAGGACGTTGATGAGAATCGAGCCAAGCTCATGATGGCTGATACGAATCTTTGTCAGAGGACCGAACTGCTCCCTTCCGAACGGGCATATGCCTATAAGGCACAACGCGAAGCCCTTATAGCTTTAGGCAGTCCCCGTTCAACGGCTGCCATTGCCGAGAAGTATGGCGAAGGACGTGCGACAGTTCAACGATACATTGCCTGCTCAAGGCTTGTCCCGGAACTTATGGATTTGCTGGATTCCGGCAGGATCAATCTCCTGCCGGCTGTTTCTTTTTCGGGAATGCCTGACGAAAGTCAGAGAGGCATAGCGTCGTATCTCAATCGCTTTCCTGATCGGAAAATAACCGCTGAGCAGGCAGAAGAGCTTGCATATCTCAAATTTGTATCTGAAAGCGATATCATCGAACTATACGATGAAACTCCTAAACCTGCTGAAAAGAGTGATAAAAAATCTACGCAGGAGTCGGTTAAGCAGAATACCGAAAAGAAGAAATCCTCGCCTAATCAGTATGCGAAGAAAATCACGCTGCAGCGTAAGGAAGTCACTGAGATAATCGGCGATGAACTTACCAATGACGAAATATCCGAGTTCTTCTACTTCTGCCTGCAGAAATCTGATTTCCTATCTGAATGGCGTAAGATGTATCTTGAAAGTCAGGACGAAATAAACGCGGGAACGGCTGACGGCGAGGAATATTCAGAATAAGCAATACAGACGCTTGATTTTTCAGCAATAATATGTTATAATTCAAGAAAGGACGGTGATCCCGATGGCAGACGAAAATAAGCTGCTTGACGACCGCAAAGTCAAGGAAGAAGCGATAAAGCAGTTCCGGCTTATGGACGACACATTCATGAGCAAGGTTTTCGAAGACAAGGAGTGCGCCGAACTGCTGCTCCGGGTAATACTGAACAAGAACGACCTTACAGTCCAGAACACGCAGACGCAGTTTGAAATAAAGAATTTGCAGGGACGTTCCGCTAGACTGGATATCTACGCTGTTGATTCCGATGGAGTGAAATACGATGTCGAGGTTCAGCGCCGTGACAGCGGTGCGGTTCCGAAACGAGGACGATACAACAGCAGCCTGCTGGACGTTAATGCGACCGATCCCGGCGATGATTTCGAAAACCTCCCCAGAACTTATGTCATATTTATTACCGAGAGGGATTATTTCAGAGGCGGACAGGAACTGTACGAAATAACCCGATGTGTAAAAAACATGGGACACATTGATTATGGGGACGAATCCTGCATAATCTATGTAAACGGGCAGAATCGTGATGATACGGCGATAGGTCATCTTATGCACGACTTCTTCTGCACGAATCCGCATGAAATGTACTACGACATTCTGTCTGAACGGACACAGTATTTCAAGGAAAGCAAGGAGGGTGTTGATACTATGTGCAAGATTATGGAAGATTACGCTGAGAAAAGGGCTAAGATAGCGGCTGATGAACGTTCAATAAGCATGGCTAATAAACTCTGGAACAGCGGAATAAAAGATTTACAGCAGATTTCAGACCTGACTGAGCTTCCTCTGGATGAGGTTAAAAAGCTCTTTGAGGGAAAGACAGCCTGATTTCACAATCACAATTGAATAATTCAGAAAAGCGGAGATGCAATATTCTCCGCTTTTTATTTTAAAACTCTCCCTAGCCACAGGGATTTATATACACTTCTCCTTACGGGGCATGGCTGACAGCTGTGCCCCACACTATGCGCATAGGCGGTAAACCACGCGGCTGCGCTCCAAAATCAATAATGAGGTAGTTCAAAAATGATAGACATACAGTGTAGTCCTCTTGAAGATGATAGCCTGAGTCTGAATGCACAGTATGTGTTCTGCTGCTTGGTCCTCAACGATGGAAGTCTTGTTGTAGATCACCCAATTATTGCAGCTGGACTGGATGAGCTTATAAGACACGGATACTTATCAAATGAAGGGGACATAGATGCTGCTAAAGATATTCAGCAAACGTTTAGCCGATTCAATGGAACTGAATGGCAAGAAACAGATTGATGTTGCTCGTGAACTTGGGATACCCAAAAGTACACTGAGCAGATATCTGAAAGGAAGTTATGAACCTAAAACAGAGAGAGTCTATCAGCTTTCGGAATATTTTGGGGTTACTCCCGAATGGTTGATGGGTTACACAAATGACCCACAGGGTCATGTTATGGTAAATAATACCGATATGGGTAAACAAGTTTATTCCAGCGACGATGACACGTTTCTCATTACTGAAAAAGAAATCATGCTCGTGCAAGCATACCGCCAGCATGAACAATTGCAGCGTGTTATTGATAAGATTCTTGATTTATCAGGCGAAACAAGGAAAGGCTTTAAGGTGGCTAGAGTTGAGAAGAAGTAAATATGTAACGGAGGATATCACATGGACCTGAACGCACTTAGAAAAATGGCAAGGAAACAGCGCGAAGCAGAAGAAACGGAAGATAACACCGCACCGGAACCCACAGTCAAGCGTGTTATTCCTGTTGAAGAACCAACCGCTGACACTGCAATTTATGTTCCTCTTGAAGATGATGTAGTGGATCCGCTGCCGTTGCCTGATGACGGCTACTCCGTTTCCTCCTCAGTTGCCGAAGATGAACCGAAAGAAGAAATGGCAGAGGAACGTCACGGTGAAACGCTCGACGAAATAATCCAAAAGTGCTTTACTGATGAAAAGGCGTACAATATTGAACTGGAAAGGCTTCTTCCTTTCCGCAGCCCGATATTCACCAATACCGGCGATTTAACAGAGCTCAAATCTGATATTTCAAGAATGGGGATTACCGAGCCGCTGCTCGTTCGCTCTGCTGGCAACGGAGAATACGAAATTCTCTCTGGTAGCCGGCGAAGAGCCGCCGCTGAGCAGCTCATGTGGACTAAGGTACCCTGCCGAATCGGAAGCAACGACCTGATAACCGATGAATACGCTGAGCGTATCGTTGTCGAAAGTAATCGCAGCCGGTTTTCATCACTTCTTTTGTCAGAGCAGATAAGAACGGCTGCAGTTCTCGGAGAAAAAGCTGAAGCGGAGCTTAACCTGTCACATGAACAGACTCAGAAATACGCACATCTCAACTCACTTCAGCAGGATTTCCTGGTCATGCTCGATAATGCCGTAATTAATATAGCTGCGGCTGAAATGCTTGCTGACCTTAGCACAGACGTGCAGGGTGCGATCATAAATGTTTTGGCTCAGCACCCGGAGATGAAGCTCACCGGAGCCAATGTAAAAGAACTGCATGACGAATCCAACTTAACTACTACAGCAATCACCAAGATTCTTAAGCCCAAGCCGCCCGTTAAAATTGCTGTGCCGGCTGAAATCGTATCGGAATTTATGGAAGGTAAAACGCCTGAAGAACTTACAGAAATAGTGTCTGCTGCTATCCGCAGATATTTCACGGAGGAACATGATGTCAAGATTTAACGATATCGCACAGATATACGATTACAAGCTCTCACAGCTTCGCGACCCACAGGTGTGGCAGAACACACTGCGGCTTACTTCAAATTTCTGGCGTCTGAACTTCTGCGCTGCCATGCTTCTTACTGAACAGAACCCTAAAGCTGTTATGTGCGGAACTCTTACCCAGTGGAACAATGTGGGTAGATATGTAAGACACGGAGAACGGTCCACTGCAATTTTCATGGACCGTAATAATACCGAGCTGATGTATCTTTTTGACGTCAGCCAGACCTATGGAAAAACATATAATGCCAAGTGGAAGCTCTCTGAACGCATGGCTGACGGCATTGTTGGAAAGTACAACACCGAAAATGCAGAAAACGCTATATCTTTTGAAGATTTTTTGCAGAAAAGTCTTGACAAAAACATAGATACGGTGTATAATTATGATAGCAAACTAATTAGCGCAATGGCAAATGACCCTCGCATCACCCATTTCATTCGCCAGAGTGCAGAATGCATATGCATGACAAGATGTGGACTTGAAGCTGAGTATGACTTTTCAGCAGCCGCTAAACTTGACAGCGATCTGTCCATAGTCGAAATCGGCAATGCAGCTACTGCGCTGGCGCAGGAAGTGCTGCGAGACGTTGACCGGACTGTAAGGAGGAAAGAATATGAGCGTTATGAAGCTGGAGTATGCGGAAGACATTTACGATATCCCCTACGAGGAAGACAGGAACGGACTGCTGAACCCGAAATTCCGGAATTACGGAAGGAAGGACATGACGCCGCTGGAGCGCAAGGCGGTCGATATGATGAACGAAATGGATCCGACAGCGCTCGACCTGGTGAACATGAGTGGGCTGTATCTGAGAATCTGGAAGGAGATCGGACGGAAAGCAGAGAGCGCCAGGAATCGCACGACACGTACTCTGATGAAGAAGGCGCAGCTCAGCCAGACTTACACGGAGAGCGCACAGCAGAGGACGGAAATAGATATAGCGGCTCAGGAAGCAGCGTGGGATTCGATCCGGACGAGCGTGACATGGCTGGCGGAGGAAGTCCGGAGCCGTGGGCAGCTGATGAAGATCAAGGATATTCGGCTGAGTATGATGACGAAGAGTTAAATGAAGATAACGAGATGGTATCTGATGAAACAGATGCCATTTCTGTTTTTTCAGACAGACCCGAAGAAATCGACTCAAAAAGTGAATATGCGCAGAAGCTGCTTGAAGATGAGATCCTGCACGGAAATCACTCAGCAGGAGGAAAATTTCGCATAACAGAGTACATTTCGGATAACTCCCCTACCAATGACGAGCTTGCGAAGTTTCTGAAAAATGAATACGGAATCGGCGGCGGTTCTCGCAGCGGAATCGTCAAGTTCTCAAACCATGACGGTAAGGGACTTGCGTTGATCCTCGGAAATAACGGCAATGAACAAACTGTCAGATTTGGCTGGAAGGTCGTTGCAAAGGCAATCCGAAAGGCTGTTGACGAGGGGCGATACATTACCGAAAAGGATATTGAATCAGCCCGCCGTTATACGCAGTTTGACGCAGAGCATTTTGCAATTCACTATGAGTATCCGCACTGTTTTGAAAATAGCCGGCTTCAATCTATCCGCAAGGATATTAAGCGCACCGGACTGGATATTCAGATCAGGCTCACACCTGAACTGTTCGCCACTTATGCGGAAGAGTATATTCGTGCTCAGCCGCACGTCAAGGAGGAATATCAGAAAATCGAGCGCAGTTCCGTGAATGCTCCCTATTGTTTCAACGACTGGAGCACCGCAGCGGAAGCCGCACGAACTCTCACAGCTGAATCCGGCTATCCGAAGTTTCGCAGCCTCTGCCGGGATTCAGCTTCGGAACTGGTAACTCAGCTTACGAACCATATCGGGCATAACCCCGGACTGGGATTCCCGGAAGAAGAAATCACGGAGTTTCTCAATTCTGGTGAAATCTCCGAGGATAAGTGGACGGACGAAATCACGGCGCAGGTTTTCGGGTATCTTTTCAATATAGAACAACGTGATCACCTATATGACAATAATGTAGCAGCTTTTTCAGAAGAAACCAGCGCTCAGCTGACCTTTGATAATTTTGAAGAAGAAAAATCTGATATGTCAATAGGAATAGTTGAACCTACAGAAAAGGACATCTCGGAAAAGCAGCCTACTATCACCTGCGAGTGGAGCGAAAGTCCAGCATTTGAGGAAGGTAAAACTTACTCCGTCCTCGAATTTGATACTATAATGAAGCGCGAGGATACAGATTGGGTGTCCAAACGTCAGCAGGAACTTGAAGCATATGGTGGTAACTCTGATAAACTATACGCTGCCATTGACAGCGGAGAACTGAAAGACGATCATCAGGGATATGCTAAAACAAAATTCACTATAAATATGCCGGACGGCACAACTTACAGTGAACGTCAGGATATCGGCGATGGATACGGCGGCGTGGTTGACTATCTCTCCAGTTTCAAAGCCTATCATTCTGTTGCCGAGAAACTAAAGAAGGCTATCTCAGATGAACTTGAACAGCATACCGATGAACTGCCTCATGATGAGGCAGCTTCTTCTGGAGCATTGGAAGCAGCCATTGAATATATCAATGATTTCTGCGAAACAGAATACGGCAGCACTGCCGATTTCGACGACCTGACCCACGTTGATCTTGCATATACTACTGATGAGGATACTGACACTATTATCGGTGTATATGCGGATCTTGTGAATTACCGCATAATAACTGAGTACGGCAATGCAAATGCCCGTGAGGAACAGTATGATTCTTTAGATGAGATGAATGAGGTTGCCTTGAAAAATCTCGCTTTTGACGATCTGGTATATCTCTCTGAAGAAGAAAAGGCACTGCCTCACGATGAGGCAGCTGATTTTTCAGTCAATGATAATTCAGACATTCCCGATTTCTTTATTCGGGATATTGAAGAACACAAGGAAATAAGAATTTCTGAAAAAGAAAAGACTGCGCTGCTCTACCCGGTAGATAATGCGTCTGACCTAAAACTCGGCAATTACAGATTATCGTATATTGGTGACGAAAGTGCTTATGCACTCATCGCAGACAGTGAAAAAGCCGGCGCTGATATTTTCGTCCATCAGTTTTCACATAACGATGGTGCCAGCGAAATATACTCACATCTTCGCGAAAAAGATATGCAGCCGTATCACGATGACACAGAGGTGCCTCACCGTGATGCACCTGTTTCACGGGATAAGATTGACCGGAATTTTGTCTTTCAGAAATTACCGCCGGTTGGCAATTACCGTTTCCCCGAAAATTTCGCATACCCCACCGGTCCGAAAGCAAAATACACCGCCAATGTTACAGCCATAAAAACACTGAAGCAAATCGAATCCGAACACCGCCATGCGACCGCCGAGGAGCAGGACATACTTGCTCATTACAGCGGCTGGGGCGGCATTGCGGACGCATTCGACAGCTCCAAAGAAAAC
>ENA-ORNB01001305-ORNB01001305.1-human-gut-metagenome-genome-assembly--contig:-NODE-1305-length-18683-cov-5.717415_pt1 | contig 18683 bp, 10 predicted proteins | sample MGYA00242112_ERZ509016 | MGnify/ENA primary metagenome ERZ509016 (study PRJEB26280, sample SAMEA2338705) | human gut metagenome | biome: human gut; feature: human-associated habitat; material: faeces...
AACAACTAAAAAATTTTACCTTTATGGATGAAAAGATCAAGGCGAGGTACATCGATCCGATGGTGGATTGGTCCTTCAAACGGCTCTTCGGCAGCGAAGTGAACAAAGACATTCTCATTGAATTTCTGAAAGTCATCTTTCCGGAACACGAGATTGAGGATATCACCTATATTCCTGCCGAGCAGTTGGGAATAATGGAGGATGACCGGAAGGCAGTGTTCGATGTGATTTGCAGAACGAAGGAGGGGAAGGATTTCCTTGTTGAAATGCAGTACGCGCCGCAGGAACACTTTTTCGAGAGGGCATTGTACTACACTTCCTTCCCGATAATGAAACAGGGCAAGAAGGCGCAGAGGGATGAGGAGACCGGCATCAAGAAGGAGTGGAACTACGAACTGGACGGGGTATATTTCCTCGGAGTGCTGAACTTCAGGTACGAGGATGACGACCTCATCGAGCACAGGTATCTGCTGCGTGAGGCGACCACCGGCAAGACGATGACGGACAAGCTGAAGTTCGTCTTCATCGAGGTCGAGAAGTTCAGCAAGGGAGTGGATGAATTGACTACTGATTTCGACAAGTGGCTCTACATCCTGAAGAACCTGTCGAAGCTCCTGGAAAGACCGGCAGCACTGAGGGACAGGATCTTCAGCCGCCTCTTCGACGTCGCCGAGTACGCCAGCCTTGACAACATTGACAAACAAAATTACGTAAAGGCCATGACAACAGCACGTGACACCCACAATCAAATCGAGTACGCAAAGAAAACAGGACTTGAGGAAGGCCTTGTGAAAGGGTTTGAAAAAGGACGTGCTGAAGGCCTTGAGGAAGGACTCGAAAAAGGTCGCGAAGATGCTAAACAACTAATCGCGATTAACTTTCTTAAGTTAGGGACCCCTTGTGAGGTCGTGGCGAAGGCTACCGGCTTGTCTTTAGAGGAGGTTACAAAGATTAAAGAAAGTTCAGGACGCTGATGTCGTCAGTTTAGTTGGTCCTTCAAAATAGTGTCAAGACGAACTGCGATAACACAACCGAACTTCGCGCAGTCAACTGTTATCAGACAGTTTTCAATTAAGATAATACAGGTTATTATCGGAAAGTCGCTATATTTGCGGCGCATAGATGTTTTTTTTGCGTTATGACACTGGACGAAGACCTGTTGGAATCCTTATTCTACCGATACAGTCAGCGGATGGAGAATTTTGCTGCGCACATCCTCGGGGATGCTGCGGCGGCAGAGGATGTCGTGCAGGATTCTTTCGTCAAGTTATACAGCAAATATCGCGGAAAGGACGAGAAAAACTTCGTTCCGCTCCTTTTTACCGTGCTTAGGAATTCCTGCAAAGATACCCTCAGAAGACGTCTTTCCAAGGGCAATGTCATTACTACGGATTTCTCCGACATAACCGAAAGCGAAAAGCTTTACTCTTCGATCATGCTCAACGGCAATGGCGATGCCCTCATTTATGATGAACTGGTAAAGGAGGTGGAAATCGCGCTTTCATCACTTCCGGACCGCTGCCGGGAAATCTTTGTCATGAGCCGCATTGACGGCCTGAAAAACAAGGAGATAGCTTTCAGGTTGGGCATTACGGAGCAGGCTGTCAAGAATCAGATTTCAAAAGCCCTCAAGATACTTAGAGCTGCCATTAGGCTCATTGGCCTGCTCTTTTTCATAGGCTTGTTCTAAAAATTCACATTTCGGAAGTGTACTATATCAGGTGGTTTGCGTTATATATTATGGAATGCGTCTGCGGACGTCTGCGTAGTAACACTGTACTGATATGGACAAATCAATGCAAAGGCTGTATATGAGATTCCTTGAGGGAGAGACAACCATCGAGGAGGAAAAGACTCTATACGAAGCCCTGACAAACAATCCTGCACTTAAAGAGGAAATGGAGGCACTCGACGACCTCCGTTCCCAGTTCTACAACCCTTCTGCTGATAGAGTCCGCTCTTTCAGAGCAGTAAGACGTCGGATCAATAAGGGACGCATATTATGGGGAAGCGTCGCTGCCGCCTGTGTTGCCGCTTGTTTACTTTTGATGTTCTTCATTTCCGGAAACGACAAGGAAGCCGCTCCTTCGCCGGATATCATCAGGCTTTGCACGGCCCGTGGAGAAATTCGTACAGAAACACTCCCTGACGGCAGTATAGTGCGTCTCAATTCCTCATCCACAATATCTTATGCGGACAATTTCGTGTCCAAGAGGGAACTGAAACTCTCGGGTGAGGCTTATTTTGTTGTAACTGCAGATCCGGAGCATCCTTTCAGCGTGCATGTGGGAGAGAGTACAGTTACAGCCAAAGGTACCAAGTTCAATGTCTCAGCCTATCACTCGGACCCGGAGATAAAGACCGTGCTCGTGGAAGGCAAAGTCGAGTTCTCAAACAGCAACATGTCCCTTACCATGCGGCCGGGTGAGGTCCTTTCCTATGGGACTGTCACCGGAAACGTCTCCACGTGGAGCGAGAACGTGAACCAGTATCTGAGCTGGATGAACGGACATCTGAATTATGACAGGATATCGCTGGAAAGACTTCTTGTGAGACTTTCCTCCATATATGACATGGACATCAGGTACAGTCCTGTAAAATATGCGGATTCATCATTCCGCATCAGCCTGAACACAAGAGAACCTATCGAAAACGTCCTTCAGGCGGTAGCCACCATCACTCCTATTTCATGGAAAATCGACGGAAACATAATATCCATTAAAGAAAAATAACATTTAAACTGATTGCAAATGAAGCGACTGATCAAATTTGGGGTATCCCTGTTGTCAGCGCTGTTGCTGTCGCTCCCGCTTGGGGCGCAGATGGTGACAGCCTCTTTTGACGGGACTCCACTCCCTGACGTGATTGCCAAGCTGAAGGAGCAGACAGGCTGTTCAGTGATTTCGAGCGACAAGATTGACCTCGAATCTTATACAGTTACAGCCTCGCTGAACAAAACTCCGCTTTCTGAGGCACTCTCAAAGATTTTCAAGGCCCCGCTGTCGGCAGAACTCAAGGGCAATGTCATTGCCATTTCTCTTACAGGAACAGGCAAGGATGGCCAGACTGCCCGCAAACTGAAGATTTCCGGTTTTGTCCGGGATGAAAACGGAGATCCTCTCCCGGGTGCAGGAGTCGTTACCGATGACGGAAAAACCGGAACAATGACTTCTTCCAACGGACGTTACGAGATTACCGTTTCGGACATGCAGCATATTCTCAAGTTCTCTTTCTTGGGATACACCACGCAGGAAATACTTATCAGCGGGCGGACTACCATCAATGTGGACCTTGCACCTGACATGAGCAATGAACTCAATGAACTGGTGGTCATCGGATACGGCACTGCCCGCAAGAGCGACCTGACCGGTTCCGTGTCCACCGTGAAGATGTCAGATATTGCCCAGGCACCTAATACATCACTTGACCAGGCTCTTCAGGGACGTCTTGCCGGTGTGGACATCATGTCCACCAGCGGTGCGCCGGGGGCCAATACTTCCATCCGAATCAGGGGAACCCGTTCCATCAACGCTTCCAATGAGCCGCTCATAATCGTGGATGGCGTGATTGACGCAGTGCATGATATCGGAGATGTGACCCCTGCCGATGTGGAGTCCATATCCATCATGAAGGATGCCTCCTCTACTGCCATTTATGGTTCCAGGGGTGCCAACGGAGTAGTCCTCATCACTACCCGCAGAGGTGTCACCTCCCGTCCGAGCATAGTCGCCAAGGCGGAGTTCGGTGTATCACAGATAGCCAAGACTTTGGACGTGATGAACAAGGATGAGTTCATACGTTATATGAATGACCGTTATTATTTCATGTACGGCCCGAATAAAGCTCCGGTTTACGATCCGGCAGATTATACCAATGACACCAACTGGATCAAGGAGATAACCAGAATCGCCCCTTACCAGAATTACAGCCTCTCTGCAAGCGGCAAGGTGACGGACAAACTTTCATATTTCGGCTCCGTTTCGTGGAACGATACCAAGGGTATCATCAAAGCCAGCGGAATCCGCAAGATGACAGGCCGTTTCAATATCAGTTACGACTTCGCCAAGTGGCTCAATGTAGCCCTGAAAATGTCCTACTCTTTCCAGGACAGGGACTTGAACAAGGCCAATATCGGCGGAACCGCCTTCTGGGACGGTGCCATCTACCTGTCTCCTATCATTGGTCCGAATGACAGGTACAATCCTTTGTATGAGAACGGCAATGCCATCAATACTCCTATCGCGAACATCAACATGGTGTCCAACGAGAGGGAGATGATCACCAAGAACGACGTGGTGGAGGTGACACTGCGTCCGGTGAAAGGCCTTACCATCAAGAGCCAGAATTCCCTGATGGTATATCAGAGACATGACTATCAGTTCTGGCCGAGCTATCTTCCAAACAGGATAGAAGGCGAGGGCGCTGACGGATACCGCTACGAGGGTGATGCCCGCAAATGGAGTACGGAAAATACTGCCATGTATGCACGCAAGGGCCGTGGACATGCCTTCGATGCACTGCTCGGTTTCTCGGCTTCTGCCAATGATATGAACTATTTCTCTCTCAAGGCGGAAGGCCTCCTGACTGACGAACTCAAGTGGAACAATCTTCAGGGAGTCACCAATAAGGAGAATCTCACCCCGTACACCACCAATGAACATGTGGTGAAGGAATCTGTTTTCGCGAGAGTGAACTACAACTACCGCCAGAAATATTACCTTACAATGACTGGCCGTTTCGATGCATCTTCCAACTTTGCAGCCAACAACAAATGGGGTTTCTTCCCGTCCGCTGCCCTCAAGTGGGCCATCAAGAAGGAGAACTTCATGAAGGGCGTAAGATGGGTGGATGACTTGTCTCTCAGGGTGAGTGCAGGCCGCACCGGTAACGATGCCATTTCCTATTACCGCTCACTGGACGCATACTCCATTGTCAATAAGGCGTGGCTTACTGACGGCAAGGTCGCAACCGGCATGGTGCCGTCAAGAGTGGCCAATCCGGACCTTACTTGGGAGAAGACGAACCTTTACAACGTGGCATTGGAAGCATCCCTGTTCAAGGGCAGGCTAAACGTGGCCCTGGAAGGTTACCATTCATTGACAAGTGATCTGCTCCTGAATCTCCAGACCATACAGACGACCGGATATACTTCACGTCTCACCAACCTGGGAAAGACTTCCAATACAGGTGTTGAACTTACCCTGAACGGTAGGATTATTGAAAAGAAGAAGTTCGGCTGGGAATCTCAGCTTACCATTTCGCACAACAGGCAGATGGTGAACGACATTGGTCAGGAAGATTATGTGGCGTCTCTGATGAGCCCGGGCAACAACTCTTTCATGATGTACGGCTACAAGAAGGGCTATCCGCTCAACTCTCTCTGGGGCTTCCAGTATGCAGGAGTATGGCACAATGTAGATGAGTTTGAACGCAATAAGTTCACGCACAGCTATATATCGAACACTACCACGAACAATGCCACTTCCATTCTCGGTTATCCGAGATATGTGGACCAGAACCATGACGGAATCATGTCTGATGCCGACCTGATCTATCTCGGCAATTCGGATCCGATACTGTATGGAGGTTTCCAGAATACCTTCACTATCGGAAACTGGAGCATCGGTGCGTATCTTACCTATTCGCTCGGCGGAAAACTCTATAACTACGCTGAATTGTCAATGTCAGGAACCTATTCGGCCAACCAGTACCGCTATATGCTGGACAGCTGGCATCCTGTAAGGAATCCAGAGTCCGACATTCCGCGTGCCGGAACGGAGATGAGAATGTCTCCTTCCAGTTTCCAGGTTCACGATGCTTCCTACATCAGGCTCAAGAATGTCAATATCACATACCGCTGGGATTTGAGCAAGAAGAGCAAGTTCCTCAGGGACGTGACTTTCGGCCTGTCAGGACAGAACCTCTTCCTCATTGCTGACTACAACGGATTTGATCCTGACGTTTCCACCAACAGCGGCGACAGCACCCTGCGACGCGTGGACATGGGCGCATATCCGCAGTCAAGGATGGCAGTTTTCAGCATTCAGGTACGTTATTAAACAGGAAAAGCCATGAAAAAGACTTATATCGCAATATTGGCAGCGCTTTTTGCAGCCGTATCTTGTTCCCTCAAGGAAGTTCCTTCTTCCTTTGTCAACAGGGACCATTACTATGGAAATGTAACCCAGTGCGAATCAGCGCTGTATGGTGTATATACCCCTCTTACCGCCATCTATCAAGCCAACTTCATGCTCATGACAGAGGCCTGCAGTGACATCTGGTATTCCCGTTCCACCACTGTGGACGCCTGTTTGGACGTCACTCCTGCCAAGCCTCAGTTCGGCGCGACTGTATGGCGTCAGGGATATCTCGGTGTGATGAGAGCCAACGAGTGCATCGAAGGCATTCTCGCATCGGAACTTGACGAAAAGGAAAAGATGCCGTTGGTGGCGGAAGCCAGAGTGCTCCGTGCAATGTACTACTACGTGCTTACCTGCACGTTCAACGGTGTCCCGTTCTACAAGAATATGGTCGCCGATGACAAGACATTGCAGGAAATCCGCAAACTTCCACGCACAGATGCGCGGGATATCCGCGAGGACCTCTACTATGACCTTAAGGACAATGCTCTTCCTTATTTCACCGAGGAGAACGGCCTCAAGGTCAGGACATCTGAGGTTCCTCATTATCGTGCGGGATATGCCCTTGCGCTTATGCTCATGAGCAAGTTCGCCATGTGGAACGAGGATTGGGCGCTTGCAATGGAACCGCTTATGGCATTGAAAGACATATACGGCGAACTCACGGAGGAAAATTATCCTTTGGAGCAGACTATGTGGCGTTACAAGAACACGCCTGAAAGCATTTTCGAAATTCAGCATGACTGGAGCCGTACAGATGTGCAGTTTGCCGGGAACGTGGCGGCCATCATGACACCGCAGCATGGCATAAACAAGGAAACCGGAGAGTATCTCTTTGACGGAGTGAACCTTCCGTTCATGGGTGAAGACCAGACCTCATGGTCGGCGCTGGTAGCCACCAACACCTATGGCATCTTCCGTCCGGCTCAGGGCGGTACCAAGACGGAAAACGCGAATTATCAGAACTCATTGTTCGATCCGATGCCTCTCACCTATGATGACGAGTATGACAATGTTGATGGACGTTATTATACCAGGCTCGACTTGGACGCAATCGCAAAAGGCGAAATCCGCGGCAAGAAAATAGACCGCAGAGTGCTTCTTACGTTGGGACTCGGCAACCTCGAGACCGGAAGCACATTCACCTATGCCAGACGTTATGGAATCGGTTGGGCAGGTCCCAAGTTCTGGTGCCCGGGCATGACACTCGCACAGGATTCGAACAACTACAAGGTTTTCCGTTATGCGGATGCCGTCCTTATGCTTGCGGAATGCTGCTGTAACCTGGAGGACGCTGACGGCGCCATGCAGTATCTCAACATTGTCAGGAAAAGGGCTGGCGTGGATCCTATTGACAACTTCACCGGATTCGAGTCATTGACCACAGTCATACGCGCAGAGAGAGCGCGTGAGCTCGGAGGCGAGTTCCAGAGGAAATTCGACCTCGTGCGCTGGGGAATCTGGTATGAACAGACTCTTGCAAATACTCAGAATCCGGCTCTGCGTGAGAGAATCAAGCCTTGCCACAGGTTCTATCCTATCCCTGACACGCAATGTGCCCTGTCGGGAGGAATACTTACCAATGACGAATACGTCGCAGAAGGGATGTAGGACCTTAAGAATAGATATGACATGAAAAAGATTTTATACATATTCATTGCAATATTTGCCGCCTGCGGCTGCAATCAGCTGTATAAGGAGAGTTGGGAGCTCGCTATTGACTCGGACCTTTACAAAGTCAGCAACACGGTGACCAAACTGCCTATAACAGTTTATTGTACATCACCTTGGAATGCCGAACTGGTTTCCGGACAGGACTGGGCTGAACTCGACTGCACTTCAGGCTCGGATGTGACCACTATCCATCTTCTGTTTTCAGAGAATGACGCTCTTAGCCGCCAGGCAGTCGTGAAGATCACTTCAGCCTCCGGCGAGAAGACTATTACTGTAATCCAGAATCCCGGAATCAAACTCCCGCAAATAGTGTTTGAGGAGGAATCAATAGATTATCCTTCAGGAACTTACAATGTTGAGGCGTCTGTCGATACCAATATCCCGGAGAAATATTTCCAGGGCGTCGCTCCGTCTGTCGTCTATGCTGACAGCGGATCAGGATGGATTGGTGACATTGCCCTCGGCTCTGAATCGGAGGCTCTTCCGGAAGATTCGGAAATCCCTGGCGGCGTAAGGAGAAAGGTCAGTTTCCGTGTTTCCGCAAACGACAGCGGGAAAACAAGAAGTGCCAAGATTTTCCTTTCAGTGGAAGACGGCACAGGTGAAGTCTATAAGGACAGCATCACCGTATCACAGTCAGGAGATGCGGTTTATCTTCGTCTCCCGGAAAAGGAAATTGTCTCCATCGAAGGCGGAGAACGCCGTCTGGCCATAGAGACCAATCTTGGTGCCGAACTCAAGAACGCCGAACTCAAGATAGAAGGAGGCGACTTCGTTTCATACGGTCGCTTCGACGAGTCCGCCGTATATGTTACGGTATCCCCGAATGAAGGGATTGAAAGACGTCATGCCACCGTTTCGCTCACTTATACTGATGCTGCGTCCGTGATCACGAGCGCCTCCACTGACCTCGAACAGAAGATGAAGGTGCAGCCGAGAGAAGTCACATTCGCAAATGTAAGGGAAACCATGGCCTCAGGCGGAACCTGGCTTGACGGCGAAGATTACGAAGACTATATAGAAGGCATAGTGATCGGCGGAGCAGGAAATCCGAATATGGACCAGAATATCAACTATGGTGTCACTGTGGACGGCCTTTCAGCATCCCGCGACGGCTCCAATGCGAACAATATGTACACAACCGAGAATGACAGGACCTCTTATATTGAGTCTCTGGACGGCAGCCTCGGCTTCCGCCTCAAGTTTGCCGAGCCTTCACTCAATACTCTTTCAAGAGGTGACAGAGTCAGGATATTCCTCGGCGGAGTAAAGGTTTACAAGGAGGAATCACCTCTGCGTTACACACTTGCAAACTTCGACAGAATCAATGTGGTTTCATCCGGCAATGCGCTTCCTGTGAAGAACCGCACCATCGCTACATTGACACCTGAAGACGTATATACACATACTACGCTTACGGACATGGAATTCTTCGTCAAGGACGGTTCATTCTCCAATATCCGCGAGCATAACGCCATCGTGAACCCATACACTCCTTCAGCCTGGTGGAATGGAACGACATACAATGCCAATGTATCTTCAGCGCAGAACAGGCGGGCTATGGACGGTGCGGCAAATCTTCTGTACGATGCCGCAGGAGACGGTATCTATATGCTGGTCAATGTAGGGTGCGAATGGAGACGTAACGGAAGCGGTGTCCCTAAGGGTGTCGGTCCGGTAAGCGGAATCATTGTCCATCAGGAAATGCCTCGTTGGGGCGGCAATGTGGGAGAGTATTCAATCCGTCCGTTTGACAGGGATGACATTGCCATAGCAGAGGCGGAAAACTCTTCGTGGAAGACACTCGCACAGTGGAAACTTACTGCAAAGCATGTGAGCGTCGGACGCTACAAGTGGGTAGGCGGAGCCTATGTTCCTGGAAAGAATGCTGATACCCAACTGGTTCAGAACAAGATGATTGCGACATCATCAGATCCTGATGCGGGAACGCCGGTGTTCTACAGCGAGAACCGCACCCCGGTGGGCGCGATCGGCGACAACCAGTATCCGATATCCATCATACACGGATACCGCGGAACTGACGTAACATCATACAAGTCCGGATATGCAGCTGCGGCAGACCCTCCTTTCTTCAGTGCTTCCAGCTATACTGTGCTCGCCATCTACGGTTCCGCCCATGCGTGGTTCCAGTGGAGCGGAAATGCATGGAACGGCAAGACCAACGGTCTCGTGTGGGAATTCTCCACTAAGGGAATGTCCGGCAGCGCGGCAGCCATGGAATTCAGCATCGCTTCAGGCCGTCATACTGCGAGTGAAGCTTTCTGTTCATGGACCAACAATACCTCTTATCCGGTTTACTGGAAAGTTGAAGTCTATACTTCCGATGACGGCGGCACTACCTGGAGCACGGCTCTTAACTGTGTCAATGCAGCAACCGGAAAGACCGGCTTCGAGATGAGGTCTATTCCTTTCGCTCTCTCAGGAGGAGTGAAACCTTACTACGGTCAGGCCTCCGCTACCTGCTATACGGGAATGGACTTCGGCTTCGGACTTGTCCCTTACCGCTTTACTCTGCCGTCCTCAGTGTTCGGCCATTCATTGGTAAGAGTAAGGATTACCCCGGCCTCTGACATTATAGCAGCGCTCAACCCTGGCGGATCCGGCTGGACCAAGCCTCAGACGGCGACAGGCGCCAAGATGCCTTCGAAAATGTCCGGACACACAGCCTCACTCTACATTGAAGATGTCACCTTCCAATACAAGTAAAATATGGATACAAGACGATATATACTTATGGCAGCAGCTTTTTTCGCTGCAATGTCCTGCAATGTTTTTGACGATGCCGAATATGCCGACATCCGGGAACTCGCTCCGTCACAAGGAGAAATACTAATCCCGAAAGAAGGCGGAAAAGCCGACATAAAAGTGTATTCCAACGGTAAAGTCACTGTCAATGTCCTGGGCGACGAGTCCGGAGAATGGTCTGAAGTCACGCCTTTGGAATTCGAAGGTGATGGCGAGATAAACGTGTCGTTCAATGAAAATCCGTCATTCCGCAGAATGGTGAAACTTGCACTTGAACTGGATGGCGGAGCCAAGAAAGACACCATTTACGTCCGTCAGAGCGGCGTGATGCCATATTTGGAGTGTGCCGCGCCATACAAGAACGTAAGCGGCGTTTCCCCTGGCTTTGCCGAATTCTCCATTGACACGAATATTCCTCTTTCCGATCTTTCTTCGACGGTAGAATATATCTCGGGAGGGACTGACTGGATAACCGGCGTGTCTCCTGAACTCGGGAACTTCGTGGCAGAGACAGCTGCAAGTTCTGTGGAACATACCTCGAAAGCAAGAATCACTGTTTCCTATGTGGACGGTTGGGACGAGACCCTTTCTGTAAACCTGTATGTGACCAGCTCCAACAAGGACGGGAAGTTCGGCTCCAAGATAAGCCTGGCAGACGTGCGGAATTATGCCGGCAAAGGCGTGATCGAGGATGATGTCTATTTCGACGGAGTGGTGATCAGCGACTTCCACAGTATGAACATGGCTCTGAATCCGAGCACTACCTATAAGGACGTGGACGTGACGGAAAATCTCCGCACCGCCTATGTGCAGGCAGAGGACGGTTCCGTCGGCTTCTGTCTGAAATTCGACAATGAAAAGGACAACATACTTGTTGCCGGAACAATGATATCCATAGCTCTTCCTGGTCTTGAAGTGGTCAAGGAGGAGGATCCTGTCCGCTATGTCATAAAGGGCGTAGGCGGAGAGAATATGGTGGCAAGTTCCGCCGGTTCAGTGCCTCAGCCTAAGGTCAAGAAATTATCAGCCCTTACTGATGACGACCTCTACACATGGGTGAGCATTCCGGAAACCGAATTCGTTTACAAAAGCGGCTCATACGCAAACGTTTATGAAAACTATACCCTCGTGTCCGGCGTGAACAGCATGAACACCAAGAACAACAACCGTCTGGACGGCTGGGCCAGCCTGCTGATGGATTCGGAAGGAAAGGGTATCTACGCTCCGGTAAACATGCTTTGTGAATGGAGACGTTCAGGAAACGGAGTCCCGCAGGGCGTGGGCTCAGTTACCGGTATTCTCGTTCATGAAGATATGCTCCGGTACGGAAATCTCGGCCGATATCAGATCCGTGTAGTGGATGAGTCCGGATTCGGTCAGGAATGGAAAGGGAAATCCCCATATCGCGACCTTGCAGAATGGGATGGCGCGCCTTACCAGTATCGTTACGGCCTCTGGGCGCAGATTGACCCGAAACTCGCTGATCCGGGAAACAAGGAAGCAAGGATGAATTCAAGAATCCCGTCAGACGACCTGTCCATTTCCAACCCTGTTCCTCGCGCATATATGACCGTTGAGAACAAGGTTCCGGGACTGATAGATTATCCGATAAGCAGTTCCGCTTCTTATGCGGCCCTGACAGCAGACGACAAGGGAATAGTCCCTTCCTCACCTCAGGACCAGTACAGGAAGAGCCTTACCATAACGGCGGAAATCAAGGGCTGGTTCCAGTGGGAAGACAATAAGATAACCGGCTACAACGGCCTCAGGATGGCTCTCTCCACTGAGGATATTACCGGTACATCCATGTATGTGCACTATGCCTTCAGTGTCGGAGCAATTTCTGCAGTGACTTCCCAGTTCTTCCCGGCCCATTGGTGTCTGGAATACTCCATTGACGGCGGAAAGACATACAAAATCTGTCCGGACATTGTTACGGGCGAGGAATATGTGCATCTGAGGACTCTGCCTTGGTGGGATGTGAACATATCCGGCGTGAAGTACTTCACCTGCTCTACCTGCGGACTGGGCTCCACCGACCATGTGGCCATGATTCCGTCGGATGTGTTCGGAAAGAAGGATGTGGCCATCAGAATCCGCCCTTACGACAACAGGATGGCCGTGTTCCCGATCGAATGGGACGGGGCCAATGAGACTGGAATCGTGATGCACAATACCAATGTGAACAGTACAAGGATCAACTTTGAATGTATAGAAATAAGATACAAATAGTCCTTTTCGCCATGATGCTGTTGTTCCTGCCTTCGTGCAGGGACAATGGCCCTGGCGATAATCCTGTTGCAGGTGAAACTGTTCTTCAACTGAAGACTCCTTCCGGAGTAGATTTCGACTGGAAAGCTGCTCCCAATGCACTTGTGAACGGAGCTTCCTGTAAGATTACATTGCCGGAAGGCTCTCCTGCAATCGGAGTTGAGGCCTCATCGGCTGGAGAATATGAAATCATTATTCCTGCTGAAGCCTATTCCAGGGCAAGGAAGTGTTTCGTGCTTCCTCCGGCGCAGATTCCATCTGCATCCGGCGCAGCTGACCCTCGTTTTTTCCCTATGCATGCACGGACAGACGCTTCCGGAGAAGTGTGCTTGGAACTGCTTGTCGGAATAGTGAAAATCAATGTGAAGGGTTCAGGAAGGCTGATGAGCGCATATCTGTCTGCTCCATCGCTGAGCGGCACATTCGGCTTTGACGGAGAAAGCCTTTCGGCTGACTCTTCATATCCTCTCTGCCCATTCACTGTGGTCAATGCGGCAGGGAACGGTTCAGGACTGGAAACATCCGGACTCTATGCCGCTGTTCCTCCGGGAAACTACTCTGACGGAATCACCGTAATGGTGACTGACAATAATCATCATGTAGGCTATGCTTCAGTCGGAGCAAGAGAAATCAAGGCTGGAGATGTGGTCGAAGTGAATGTGGATTTCGCGGCGAGTGCAGATATCCTCTTTGCTGAACATTTCGACAACTGTGCCTGGGGAGGAGACTGTCTTGAAGGGAATGGAGGCTATGGCCCTTCATCCGGTACAACGACAGTGTGTGATGCCGCCTGCACTGGAACGGAACCTGCATATTTTCCGAAAGATCCCGGTGCTGCCGGAACTCCTTTCTTCGAGCTGACTGACTGGAACACAGCACCTTCCGTAAGCTCATCCCTACAGGTATCCAAGACTCTTCTTGCCAATATGGGCCTTTTGGACTGGTCCAAACTTTTCTATGTGAGGGCTTATCAGGGTTATATCGGTTGTGATCCGTCATTGTCTTATTCCAATCGTCCGATAGTGTTCTTCCCTCCGATGAAGTTCCATCCGTCCAAGTGCGACGTGTCGCTGCGTTTCCGTGCGGAGAAGGGCTGCGGGACGGATTTCGGAATGCAGGCGTTCCAGAGTGTTCTGGAATCTCTCATCGTGGACGGCAATCCGGTGGATGTGGACCTGTCCACAAGCACGATCGTCAGCCACGCCGCTTCCATGTTCCATCCGGTGGTGAATGTCCCGTCCGCCATGGTGTCTGACGGGGAGTGGCATACATTGACATTCCGTTATGCCGCATTCGGCTCGGACGCCAACTTCAGAATCACTCCGACAATGGTGCGGAACGTGAAGAACTGCTTCTGGATTGACGACATTGTGGTCAGGGAAGTGTCGTGCGATGGCAATGATTTCGTTAAGAACTGCAAGATGGTCTCTCCTGTCACTCAGAAGGGCAATCCGTCCGAAGATGTCTCAAACATCAGGCTGCAGCCTTCTTTCTGCACGTCCATCAAAAACTCCAGCATCTATTCAGTCTGCCCTTCGTTCGGCATGGACTGGATGTGCGGCGGCCTTCCGAGTGATGAGTCGCAGTGGAAAAGTCATGTGGCGGAAGCGCTCAGTTACCGTGAAACTTACGGGCCTGCGGCCAAGATCTGGTGTTCTCATCTGCCGTATGGCGCCAGGGGAGCCATCCGTAACCGGGACCTCTGTGTTCCGGACGAAGCGCTCCGCCGACAGAGCGTCGAATTCTTCAAGCGTGCCATTCGCGCAATCGCCCCGATGCGTCCTGCCAATGTCCTGGTTCATTGTAACCAGACTCTTCTTTTCAATGACGGGAGTTCGGTGGAGAGCCTGGTCAAATCCCTTGCCGAGATAGTTCCGGTGGCGGATTCCATCGGTGCACACCTGGTAGTTGAGAATATGGCTTACGGAGTGGGCGCAGATGCCCGGGAACTTTCGGATGCCATTGACAGGGCCAATGCTCTTGCGAAGCCGAAGCTCGACATCAGGATCTGTATGGATACAGGCCATGCCAACCTCTATCTGCATACCGTGACGGGCAAGGGAACAATCGTGGACTGGCTCAGAACTGCCGGAACTCGTGTGGGCCATCTCCATATAGCAGGCAACCGCGGAAAGGCCAATGTGGTAAGGCCAGGCTCGATAACAGCATACGACGACCATCTTTTCCCGGGATATGAAGGCTATATGTCCGGCATGTATGACCTGATCGGGAGGGACAAACTTTGGGGCGAGTTTTACAGGGTGCTCCTCAAGGACTGTCTTTACAGAGGACCGTTCAACTATGAAGTGTCGTCCTACGACCCGTTCGCAACAGTTGCCGGTGATCCGAGATATGACCATATATGTGCGGCTTGGACCGTATTGGACAACTACGACAATTACATTTATCCTCAATATAGAAAACAGAAATGAAACGGATATTTTTGGTTATCAGTATAATGGCATCCATAGTCGGATTGCCGGTCGGGGCCGGGGCTGAAGGCGTTGAAGCGCTGCGCAGGATGTGTGCTCCGGGAAGTACACTCGTGCTTGAGGGGCCTCTGACTGTTTCTGGAGTCGTGGTCAGCGACTGCCGCAGCAAGAATATGGAACTGAATCCCAATATCACTTATGCCAAGGTGGACCTTTCCCTGAGTGACAGGACGGCTTATATACAGTCACCTGACGGAAGCGCAGGCATAAGGCTTGTATTCGACGATGCTTCTGCAAATACTCTCCACTTTGCGGACAAGGTCACGCTTGATCTGGCAGGTTGTCTGCTCGAGCATGAAGTGAATCCGGACAGGGTGACCGTACGCCATCTTGGAAGTACATCAGTCTTGGATCGCTCGCCAGGAGGTGATGTGCCGGCAAAGGAAAAATCTGTCAAAGACCTGACGGATTCGGACATTTATACGTTCGTCACATTGACCGGTATGGAAATGGTGTTCAAAGATGGCTGTTACACAGATATTTATGAACCTTACGGCCAATATGTGGAGTCCATCCATCATGATTATTATGATGTGAGCGGGAGGATGGACGGCTGGGCCTCATTGCTCCGTAACCAGCAGGGACAGACCATCTACATGCTGGTGAACACTTCCTGCCCGTGGAGAAGAACAGGGAAACCTCTCGTAAGGGGAACTGGTCCCGTAAGCGGAATCATAGTACATACGCCTATGCGCCGCTATGGCGGAAACATGGGGCGTTACAGCATACGTCCGTTGGACGAGAGCGGACTCGGCTTCAGCAAAAAAGGGAAATCTGTTTGGAAAACCCTTTCCGGATGGTGCCTTGACGGAAGCAATGGGCAGGTCCTCGAGTTCGAGATGCTGGGAGAACAGACAGGCGTCTGGAAGGACGGGCGTAAAGGAGACCGCCTGGTTTCTGACCGCGGCAGGGCAAAGTCCTTCTTCTGGACCGACAGTGATTCGTTCATCCACATTGACTCGGATGTCAATGCCCTCGACGGGCAGGGAAAAGGATATGCCATCAACGGCGCCATCTTCTTCAAAGGCCCTTCGTGGAAGTGGTTTGATTTTGCTCCGGACGGTTCAGCCGAAGGAAAATCCTTCTTTGTGGAGGTTGATGCCACCAAGGCACAGGGCGAGGAGATGACACTGAACTTCGCTTGGTATGCCGGAACTCAGGACGGGAACGATGACTGGGGCTATCCTGCCCAGTGGAAAGTCATGTACAGAATTGACGGAGGAGCGTGGAAACTCATTCGGGAGACAGCTACCGGTGCAGAATCCATATTCTTGAGGTCGCTCCCGTGGTGGGACAAGCAGATCTGGCTCGGCAACGGAACAACGCCGTATCTCAAGACCAGTTACGACTGTGGTCTGGGCTCTCAGCAGAGAAGCTATTCGGTTCCTGCCGAGGCATTTGGTCATAAAGTGACCTTCAGGATTACACCTGCCTCCAATCTCCGGTCCCTGATCAGGTCAAATCCTGCTGATGACTGCATATTGGAGACAAACCGTATAAAAAACAGGGACGACGGTCTGAGAACCCTAGTGCGTTTTGGAGATATATTTATAGATTACAGATAGTATGAAAAAGTTGATTATCATTGTTTTAACTATACTATGCGTTACATTCGCCATCGATGCTAAGCATTGGAAACCTCAGCCTACCGAGGAAGTCTATGCGGGAATGATTGCAAAGGCGAGGGAATTTGCCGAGTTCGCCAAGGGGACGCCGGCAGGGGAGATTGTGGAGAAATTCCTCTACAAGGTCGAGCCGGCTCATCTGGACAATCCTTACAGATGGATAGGCGATACCTATGCGCTCGTGAAAAATCTCGAAAAACTGCAAGGCCCGGTTGTGGATAAAGGAGAATCCGATTTCGCCTCCATGCTCCGCCGCTACACGCTCATGATGGTGGACTTTCCGCTTCATGTCAATGACAAGAATCCTTCCATGAATCCAGTCGAGAAACAGGAATACCTGATATCGAGGAACCGATACCTGGAAGGAAGCTGCAGGCAGGCCATCAAATGGCTGAAAAGCGTATCTCCGGCAAAAGGCGAACTTGCTGTCTATAAGGTCTATAACATGGGCTACATTTTCAAGACCAGCGAAAGGGCCTTCGGAATCGACATACGCTGGTGGGGAAGCAGGTCGGATGCGAAGAAACTTGCCAAAATGCTTGATGTCCTGTTCGTTACCCATCCGCATGGTGACCACTATACCAATGATATGCTCGAAAGCATGATAGAATGCGGAAAGACAATAGTCCTTTCGAAGGATCTGCTTCCGAAGACGGAGTCCCCGTCCAAGATTATCCTTTGGGAGGACAGGACCGAGCCTCTGGATATCGAAGGCATAAAGGTCAGGTGTTTTGCCGGAAACCAGGGCAAGAATATTCCTTGTGATGTATTCCATCTCCAGTTTGACGGATGGACACTTGTCCATAATGGGGACAACAGCGACCGTGCCCGAGACAGGCGCATCTCGGAACTGGAGGCGCCTGATATACTGATAGCCGCAACATGGAATCATTTCCAGGTGATTATGGAGGCGGCTCAGACTGCCCGGGGAGCAGCGGACAAGCCTATGTTGTTCCTCCCTGCCCATGAGAACGAAGTCGGCCATACTATAGACCATCGGGAATCCTATTGGGAAGCTTTTACTATGGAAAGCCGCTTCGCCAGTCAGACATTCGACTATATGCCGTATATGCTTATGGATGTAGGTGAAAATGTGGTGGTTTCCAAGGAGTTCATTGCCAGGCACAAAAAATAGATTCTCCCCACATATTTCGGAATTGGCGGGATAATTGCTATATTTGCGGAATATGTCGGCATTTAAGAAATACAGATTGAATCCGGAGACGCTGCTGTACGAGATCGAGAAGGTTTCGGCACGCTCCAGAATACTGAAAGCGGTGATGCTTGTTTCGGCAAGTTTCGCCCTTTCTGTCGTATATCTGTGGCTCTTCACGTCGGTTCTCGGCCTGAAACTGCCTAAGACAGTGCTGCTTGAGCGTGCCAATGCCAAGTGGATTTCCAAGATGGAACTTATGAACAGGCAGCTCAATGCCTATGACCAGACACTCAACGGCCTTGAGAACCGTGATGACGAAATCTACAGGAATATCTTCGGTATGAACGAGATTCCTGACGAGGTGCGTAACGCCGGATTCGGCGGCGTGAACAGATACTCGTTCCTCGATGTGCTTCCTGAGAATTCCATATTGAAACGCACCACCATACGTCTGGATGTGTTGACCAAGAAATCGTATGTCCAGAGCAAGTCGTTCGATGATGTGGAGGCATTGTCCAAGAGGGCAGGCGAAATGGCATCGTGCATACCGGCGGTCATG